>ERZ869921.635-NODE-635-length-18791-cov-111.017667_pt1 | contig 18791 bp, 33 predicted proteins | sample MGYA00579310_ERZ869921 | MGnify/ENA primary metagenome ERZ869921 (study PRJEB32216, sample SAMN09231816) | wastewater metagenome | place: USA: Maryland | collected 2016-06-21 | study: EMG produced TPA metagenomics assembly of the PRJNA472060 data set (Reclaimed...
TGTCAACGGCTACATCGGCATCTGGGAAGGCTTTATCAACCGCATCATCAACGGACTAAACAGCGTTATCAACCTAGCCAACTCAGCACTTGCTTTAGTCAAGTCTGCTACTGGTGGGGCGATTGACATCAAGGTGCCAACTATCCCTAATGTGGGTCTGCCTAAAGTGCCAACCAACACCATTGTCAAGCCACCGAGGAAGATACCTAAGCTCGCTCAGGGTGGAATCGTAATGCCTAGACCTGGTGGTGTCCTAGCCAACATTGCTGAGGCAGGAGAGCCAGAAGCCGTCATCCCACTAAGCAAGATGAACCAAAAGCCATCCGTTGTTTACAACATAAATGTAAGTGGTGGTCTTGGCTCTGGTGCCCAGATTGGTAAGTCAATCGTTGAAGTCATCAAAGCCTACGAGCGAAGCTCTGGGGCTGTCTGGCAGAGTGCCTAATGCCGGCACCAGCAGTAAAGGTTGAGCTAGGTCTAAATCTAGGTCAGAGCGACCCTTTTGCCTTTGTCCTAAACGATGCAGTTAGAGGTGTGCTCGACAACACCGAATACACCCTCGGCGGTGAGCGATACTTTGACATCACCGACAGACTTATCAGCACCGAGATTACAAGGGGAAAGAACAACGCCCTAGATCGTATTGACTCTGGTGTTGCCACAATCACAGTTGACAACTCAGACCGAGTGTTTGACCCCTTGTATCCAAACGGACCTTACTTTGGTCAGCTCATCCCACGCCGTTCGGTAAGGATTACCACAAACAACCAGCCAGTATTCTTAGGCTCTATTGACGACTTTGACATTGTTTACGCTCCAAGCAACAAGTCGCAGGTTGCCATCTCGGTATCCGATGCCTTCTCTGTTTTGACTAACTCAGGGCTGGAGGAGTTCACCCCTACCTCACAGCTATCCGGTGCCAGAGTGAACGCTGTGCTTGACCGACCAGAAGTAGATTGGCCAGCAAGCCTAAGAGAGATTGACCCTGGCAACTCGACAATGGCAGGTGCCCTAGTTGAGGCTGGGACTACAACCCTTGAGTATCTGCAACTTGTAAGCAACTCAGAGTTCGGCAACCTGTTTATCTCTAAAGACGGCAAGGTTGTTTTCCGTGAGCGAAACTCAGTGCCTAACACACCTAACATCGTTTTCAGCGATGAGATTGTTTCAGGTGCTTACACAGGTATCCAGTTCAGTAGCGTAAACAATGTCTATGGATCAGAGAGCCTTTACAACCGCATCGCCATCTCTAATTCAGCGACAACACCGCTAGAAGCCTTTGCCGAGGATGCCACCTCACAGGTTGTTTACGGCCCGAGAACCTACTCGGCTAGTGGGCTACTTGTTGAGAGCCAGTCCCAGCTGCAGTTCCTAGCTGACTTCTTGCTTGCCAGATTCAAGGAACCTCAGTACCGCTTTGACTCGGTGACTGTCATCCTTGACACCCTAACAACTGCCAACCAAAACGCTGTCCTAGATCTCGACATTGGTGACATTGTGCTGGTTAGGTTTGAGCCCTCAGACATTCCACCGGCCATCGAGCAGTATTGCCGAATCATCGGAATTAGCCACACCTGGGACCAGACCACAAAGACCATCAACCTTGCCCTAGAGCGACTTGACTTTGCCATCTTTATCCTCAACGACCCTGTGCTTGGCGAGCTAGACAATGACCGCCTAGCCTACGAGTGATAAACTAAACAACAGACAAAAGGAAACCAATGCCTAGAAAAACCTTTACCGCAGGTGAGGTACTTGCCGCTGCTGATGTGAACCTATACCTCAGCAACGAGATTACCCTTACCAGCTCAACAGCCACTAGCTACACAGTGCAAACTGCTGACCGCTACAAGACTTTATTGTTTAGCTCTGGATCAGCAGTGACAGTGACAATAGGAACAGCCACAGCTTTTCAGGCTGGGGAGCGTGTGGACATTATTCAGGATGGTGCTGGCACAGTTAGGGTCACTCGTGACGGAACCGCAACAACAATCTCAGGTCGAGGGACCGCTGGCACAGCTTACAACATTGGTCAAAGGTATGACGCTGTATCTGTTGTCTGTGTTGGTACGAACTCTTACCGCATTATTGGTAATGCAACGGCGGTTTAGTTATGGCACTCTTTCCGTTAGGTATTTTGAGTGCTGCTGGCAGTTCTCTACCGCCTCTTATTATTGAATATCTTGTTATTGCTGGCGGTGGTGGTGGTGGTGATCGTGGTAATGGTTCTGGCGGTGGTGGTGGCGCTGGTGGCTTTAGAACAGCCACAAATCTAGAACTTGTACCTGGCACTTTGTACACTGTCACAGTCGGTGGCGGTGGCGCTGGTGGTTATGGCGGCACAAATGGAGTAAATAGTGTTTTTAGTACTATTACATCCAATGGCGGTGGCGGTGGTGGCTACGGAGCTGGTAGTAGTGGAGGTTCTGGCGGTGGTGGCGGTACAAATGTTAGTTCTGGTAGTGCTGGTGGAGCTGGTAATACACCTAGCACATCTCCAAGCCAAGGAAACAATGGTGGAAACGCAGCTGCTTATGGAAACAGTGCTGGTGGTGGTGGTGGTGCTGGTGCCGCAGGTGGCAATGCAGTTCCTGGTGGAGCTGCCTCTGGTGGCGCTGGAACAGCAAGCTCAATTACTGGCACTAGCGTAATTCGCGCTGGTGGCGGTGGCGGTGGCGGAAACAATGGTGGTGGTGGTGGTGCTGGTGGTGGTGGTCGTGGTGCTTCAAACGCAGCATCACCAGCGGTAAACGCTGATTCAGGAACTACTAATACAGGTGGCGGTGGTGGCGGTGCAAGCACTGTCACAACACCTGGTAATGGTGGCTCTGGTGTCGTGATACTTCGCTACCCAGCAGCTCGGACTATAACTATCGGGGCAGGGCTTACTGGCACAACAACCGCAGTTGGGAGCAATAAAGTGACAACAATTACTCTAGGAACCGGAAATGTGAGTTGGACATAAATGGCACACTACGCTTTTTTAGATGAAAACAACATTGTGACTGAAGTCATTACAGGAATTGACGAAACAGAGTTGATTGAAGGGCTTGATACTGAAACTTGGTATGGCAATTTTAGAGGCCAAAAATGCAAAAGAACAAGCTATAACGGCAACATAAGAAAAAACTATGCAGGCGTTGGCTTTACCTATGATTATGACCTAGACGCATTTATACCACCAAAGCCTTTTGACTCTTGGGTATTAGATCAAGAAACAGCTCGCTGGAAGGCACCTGTCCCCAAGCCAGAGGGCAACTATCGTTGGGATGAGGAAACTGTTAGCTGGTTAGAAGTTGAGGAAGTCTAAAGCGTTTCCATACTTCTGAATTACATAGTCAGATAAAAGCTCGCTAGGGTCCGTTTTCGGTTTAGCGAGTTTTTTATTGACATCATGCAATCCCAACATTCCATAGCCAGCTAAATCATCGTGATTGTCTACTGCTTTGATGTTGTTGAAGTTATGCTCAAAGCGGTCAAGATCTAAGAAGTCGTAAATGCCATTCATTGTTTCCTGTGGGCTATCTAACAAGACATCAAACCAAACAACATGAACCTTCTCTCTTTGGTTCTTGATTAGGTTGGCAATAGAAAAGATTGCTCGGTCCATCTCTCCATTAGTTGCCATGATGTTGTCTACTTGAGCATCAGCCAAATCTCGATAGTTACTGACCCACAAATTATTGTCTAAATACGGCATAAACGATGTTGCCTTTTGAGTTTTTTGAGCAACCTTAATAAAAGAAGCAAGCACCTCTAGCATTGGTCGCATTGTCAAAATTACTTTGCCATCTGGGTTTACATACAAGCTCAAGTTGTCCCAGTTGTATGGAGTTCCCCAGCCTCTGTTTTTGTCAATGACTACTGGCTTGTCAATCGGAGCGTAAAAAGTGTCTGCCATGCCGTACAAGACCGATGCGAAGTTAGGATGCATTAGTTTGGCTCGGTAGCTCTCGTAGCTTGGTATCTTGCTTTCTAGTTCATACAACATTCCAACAAGGTCTGTCTGTGGGCTTGAGTAAATCTCTGGGTTTTGATTCAAGATTGCTGAAAGAACAGTGCTGCCTGAGCGTGGTAGGCCAGCCATAAAGTGGTAGGTTTTAGTCATACCTAAACCCTATAGCAATTCACAAGTAAAATAAACACATGATTACTTCCCTTTTTACTAGAAATTGGCCCAAAATCTAATGGCTGAGGAAACAACTGGGGTACGCATTACCCAGCACATGATCTACCAGAAGCAACTTGAGATGAACGACACACAAATCAAGATGCTAGAGAAACTGGACAACCTGGCAGATGTACCTGACCGCATCAGGGAAGTAGAACTCACCCTTGCCAGACTTGCCTGGATAGAAAAGATTGCCTACACAGGACTAGCTGCTGGTATCACAGGTTTGTTGTCTGCACTATTCGGGATGTTGGTGGCGTAATGCGCTGGCCTTTTGACAGACCACACCCAAGGATCACCAGCCCTTACGGTTGGAGAATCCACCCGATTGAAAAGACACGCAAACACCATAACGGAATAGACACAGCTCAAGCAGTCGGTACACCTGTATACGCAATCGCCAGGGGCACAGTCATCTTTGCTGGTCCTAGCAAGCTAAAGTTTCCTAACGGCGAACCTGCTGGTGGTGGCTACATTGTCAAACTACGCCACAAGGTCAATGGTGAGTGGATCACCTCGGCTTACATGCACCTCAAGAAGGGGTCAATCAAAGAGGCTGGCATCAAGGTTGGGGACAAAGTTGCTGAGGGGCAGAAAATCGGAGAGAGTGGTAACACAGGCGAATCAACGGGCCCACATCTACACTTCGAAATTCAACGAGGCAAGCACTACATCTGGACCAACAACGGCACTAGGTACACCGAGCCAACCTCATACATCAAAACACAGATTGCACTAGAGAAACTAAAGTGAACTGGCTTGACTCCGTCTTTCTGCTAAAGGATGAGAAAAGCAAGGGCACAGGTCCGAGCTGGAATTTTAGACGCAAGTTAATCTTTGGAGCCTACCGAGTAGGTGTCCTGATGATTGTGTTTGGGATGTTTACATTCTTTTGGGACACTCAGGTATCGGTGCAGTTGGTCATCGGTGGGGTTGCCTTGATCTCTATCATCCTCACTGCCTATACCGCTAGTGCTACGCTTGAGGATGTAAAGCTATGGACCCCAGGAGAAAATGACGATGCTTGAACTACCCCCACACGTACGCAAATGGATCTACGGCATCATCGCCGCTACTGTCCCACTATTGATTACCCTTGGCACAATCACCGGTGATCTAGGCCAGCAGATTCTAAATGTGGCCGCTGCTGTGTTGGCCATCGGTGGCTCGGCTCTTGCCATCAAGAACGTACCTAAAGACGACCACTAGGCTCTAAACGGCCGTATACGCCTCGTACAGGGCTTTACCCCCTGTTTTAGGGTATCAGTCTAAGTCAGGTAGTTTGTGGCTCGTATGGGCTTTACAGAGCTTGAGTTTTCTCTCAAAGCCTGTCTTTCCTCAGCAGTAGTGCCACCCCAGATGCCCTGCATCCCTGCCGACAGGGCATAGTCAAAACACCTTAGCCTTACCGGACAATCGTTGCAGACTTCCTTGGCCACAGCAATCAACTTCTTACGCAGGTAGACATCAGGCTCATCCTCTGGAAAGAACACATGAGGTAGCTGGGCACATTCAACGCCACCATTCTCAGTTATGGCGTGTTGGAGTTCGATGTATTTTCTCTCTAGCTGTCTTGTCATAGGGTCAATCTAGAGTAAAGTCAAGACAAATAGCAAACCCACGCCGAGAGAGATAGCGTGGGCTTGCCGACAAGGAAAGAGAGGGAAACCTTGCCAGTATCAAAATTACCAGCCGAGATAAACACGTTGCACGAAGCGGTGCTACTCGGCGACTTTGCTAACGGCTCACCTGAGTGGCACGAGCTACGCAATGAACCAGGTGCAATCGGTGGCAGTGACATTGCTGCTATCGCCGGATTGAGTCAGTGGGAATCAGCGATCACTAAGTGGGCTAAAAAAACCGGACAGATTCCAGACACCTTTGAGCCCAACATGAGCATGAAGCTTGGCACAAAACTTGAGGCACCTATCCTTGACTTGTTTGCCGATGAACATCCTGAGCTTACAATTTTTGAAACAGGTACCTGGGCACATCAGGTCTATGACTGGGCCAGAGCAAACCCTGATGGACTTTACCTAGACTCTGACGGCAACTGGGGAATTGTTGAGGTCAAGTTCTCTCGTGACTATTGGCAAGGTGTGCCACAGTCTTACCGAGCACAAGTGCTTTGGTACATGAAGGTATTTGGTATCAAGCAAGCTAAGTTAGTTGCGCTCGCAGGGTCCAGCTACATGGAGTTTGACATCGAGTGGGATGAGTTTGAGGCCAACACACTTTGGGATGCTGCTATCAGATTCAGACACGCTGTGTTAGAGAATCAGATGCCTTACTGGGATGGTTCTAACTCAACACTTGAAACCATCAGGGCACTATCGCCTGGTATCGAGGACACCGAGGTAGACCTTGACGATCTTGGGATGCACTACCTAAACGCTGTGCAGGATGCCGAGGTTGCAACTAAGAAAATGACAGACCTAAAAGCTAGAGTTATCAAAGCAATGGGGGGAGCCAAGCGAGGCCTAATCTATGGTGAGCATCTGCTCAGTCTTAGATCTAGGGCTGGCGGTGCACCTTACTTACATCACGAGAAGGCAGGAAAATAAGAGATGGCACAGAACTACAAGGGTCCACTAGATTACATAGATGTTGCAACACGCATAGTTGAGTTCAGGGAGAAGTTTCCTCAAGGCTCATTACAGCAGGTCAAGTATGAGTTTGTTGTTGTCAATAACAAGAGCTGGGTTGTTTACACTGCTGCCGCTTATCGTTCACCGGATGACCAGCGACCTGGCATTGGCACAGCTTGGGAACCTATCCCAGGACCGACAAACTTTACTCGTGATAGTGAAGTTCAGAACGCTGAAACAGCCGCTTGGGGTAGAGCGATGGTTGCTGCTTTAGCTGTTGATACTAAAAAGGGAATTGCCTCATCCGAGGAAGTTCGCAACAGACAAGTCAAAAGCAAAGCCACTACAAAAGATTGGCTTGCTATGGCTAAAGAATTAGGCAATGACCTTGATGGTTTACGCTTGCTTTACAGCGAAGCCAAAACAGGTGGGGCTACAACTGCCACGCTCGACAAAATCAAGGAAATAGCTAATGGACTATCAGGCACAGAGGATACTGCTCCAGTCAATCCTTGAGGTGCAAGAGTGCCTACACGAGCAGTATGACCGAGGCAATTACGATCTACTGACCGACCTATGGAGATTACAAAGAGAGAAAGCAAAGAGGTTGAGGGATGGAAATTATTACACCAGGCCACATAGTTCAGGAACTACAACGCCTAACGAGTGAGATGGACAAGGGGGCCAATGCCCTCTATGACGCTGAGTGCAAGATGGCTGACGCTGAGGCGGCTTATGACCGAGCAGTGTCTTTGGCGTTTATCAATAACTCCGGCACGGTAGCAGACCGACAGGCTGTGGCTAAGTTGCAGGCAGTAGATGAAAAGCTAAAGGCTGACCTAGCCAAGGCCGAATACAACAGGGTCAAAACCAAGCTAAAAACCCTGTCAGACCAAGCCACAATGATGGCCGTAATCAGCAAGAATGTCGAGCTCCAATGGCGCAATGCCTAGCTGGTAGCCTATTGGGATGATTGCCGAAACCTGCTCATGTGGTGCCAAGTTCAAGACCAACGAGGACAACGCCATAACTCTAGTCAGGGAATGGCGTAAGAAGCATCACTGCCAGGAACCAGCAACCGAGCTAAGGGACATCGAAACCAGCAGCAGTATTGGATTCAGTGCCGACTACCGAGGAACCGGACTTGATCTACCAGCCAAAGAGTATGACCCTTGGGATGACTAACGATTGGATAAGGCCCTAAACAATCGTAAGACTCGCACGAACGCACGAATACTACGGTTATTACAGCCTGTAGGCTACTGAAATTCCACAAATTCGCACGAACGCACGAAATACAGCAAAACCTGTAGATGGGTTTACAGCTTTACCTGTTTCTTATTCTTTACACATTCTGCAAACCTGTAAAAAATAGGCAACAATTTTGATAGGTTGCAGGCATGAATAAAAACGACTGGCAAAAGCTTTTAGCTAGGGATTGCTTTATCTGCTGCCACTGTGGGACTGATGACGACACACTCACAGTTCACCATAGAAAAAACCGGGGCATGGGTGGCAGTAAAGCTTTAGATCGGCCCAGCAACTGCTTGGTGCTTTGTAGCGAGGCCAATGGTTTGCTTGAGTCAAACGCCAAGTTTGCCGAGCTAGGCCGTAAGTTTGGCTGGAAGCTCGAGCGTTGGCAAGAACCCGAAACCACACCGGTATACATGGGTGACGGCTGGTATCTGCTAGACAATGATTACAACACTCGCAAAGTCGAGCATGATGTGGAATACTTTTAGAATACTAGGGGCTGGATTAGACTCGACAAGCGGTAAAGCCGATGAGGAAACCGACTTGGACTTGGGTGCAACTCCCAACAGCTCCACGCTAGGATACAAAAGTAGTGCTAGTGTAAAGACATAACAAAATAAAAGTGCCGCCTAGAGAACAGAACCTCTAGACGGCGTGACACCAAAGTGGAGGCTGTTGGTGTCAAGTATCAGTTTAGTGCCTCCAAAGAAATCTGGAGGCATTTGATGTTTAACTGGGACAATAAAAACCTTGCCGAAATCTTAGAGATGTACGGCGGCAACATCTTCATGGCAGAGATGGACTATAAGGCTATGGGGCTCGACTCCGGCCAGTGGGTAATGCTAATCAAAGAGGCTTACGACAAACGCCAGGTAAACCCAACAGTGATGATGCTGATGGCTGAGAGAGCAGCGGCAAGCTAATGCCACTTATCAGAGGTCACCACACATTTGACGATCACTTTACTCAGATACCTAATGACTGGGTAAGGGATGCTCGACTATCTTTAAAAGCCATTGGGCTACTGACTCAGCTAATGTCACACCGACCAGGCTGGAACATGAGCGTTAGCAGTTTGGCAAGATTCAACAAGACCGGAATTGACACCATCAAGTCGGCAGTCAAAGAGCTTGAACTCTATGGCTACCTAAAGCGGTCAGACAAGCAAGAGCACAATGAGGATGGCACCTTTGCTGACTTTATCTGGACCACTGCTGACCCCTTCCAAAATCCCGATACGGTGAAACCCGTTAGCGGTAAACAGGACACAAAGAACACTATTACTAAAGAAGAACAACCTATAAAGAATAAACAAGAGAATACAGATACTGGCTTTGACAAGTTTTGGGAACTCTACCCAAAGCGCATAGCCAAAGCTGATGCCCTAAAAGCATGGATGAAAGCAACTAAAAGAAAACCAGCAGATGAGCTGATTGCATTGACCAAGGCCTACTCTGAAAGTAAACTGCCAGACATGACCTACATTCCTTACCCAGCATCTTGGCTAAACAAAGAACTCTACGAGGCAGTAGAGATCACAGACAACAAACCTAAAGAGTTCAAGACCGGAGTGTTTTATAAATGACCAACTTTGAGGAACTAGTAATCGGCTCTATCCTGCTGACCAACGGCAAGGCACTCGATGAGCTGACACTCTCACCAGATGACTTTGACAATGTAGCCAACGGCAAAATCTTTGAGGCCATGCTAGAGATGAAGCTACACAACGAGCCAATAGATGTAATTACTCTTGGCACAAAGTTGCCACGCTATGCCGCTGACCTGCATGACATGATCACCGCTACCCCAACCGCTGCCTCTGTGAACTATTACGCCAACAAAGTCATCGAGCTGGCCACACGCAAAAGGGTTGCTCAGGCTGGTCAGTTGCTCAATGTGAAATCAAACAGCGACAACATCGGTGAGGTAATCGAAACCGCTAGGAAAGAGTTAGACAGTCTGGTTGAAAAGAACCAAGCCATCCGACCTGTCTATGTCGATGACGAGCTATTGCCCTACATGGATGAGCTTGACAAGCCAAAGGAATACGCCAAGTCACCTTGGGCATCACTCAACGAGCTGATTATGGGATTCAAGCCAGGGGCTTTATACATCATCGGAGCCCGACCTGGTATTGGTAAGACGATTGTTGGCTTGCAGATTGCTTGGGAGTTATCAAAGCATGGGGCAGTGTCATTCCACAGCTTAGAGATGAGCAAGACCGAGCTGTTTAACAGAATCATCAGCATGGAGGCCGAGGTCTACATTGGCAGCATCAACAAGGGTGGCCTCAAAGACCACGAGTGGGACAAGATTGCAGAGATGCGAAAGAGAACCCAAAACCATCGCCTAGCAATACATGACAAGTCAGGCCAGACACTTCACCAGATTAGAGCGATGGCAACAAGTGTCAAGAATCAAGGCCAGCTAAAGGCAATAGTGATTGACTATTTAGGACTAATCCAAGACACCATGACAGGCCGAAAGAGATACGAGATGATTACCGACATCTCCATAGGCCTAAAGAACCTAGCCAGAGATCTTGAGGTGCCGGTGATTGCCCTAGCCCAGCTAAACCGAGGACCAGAGCAACGAAAGGATGCCGAGCCAGACCTAGCTGACCTAAGAGATTCAGGTGGCATCGAGCAGGATGCCGATGTCGTTATCTTGCTGCACAGGGTTGCCCGAGAGAATGAAAAGTTTGAGTGGACCAAGTCAGGGATGATTATGAAGGTTGCCAAGAACCGACACGGGGCCACAGGCGAGGCACGCCTAATCTTTGAGGGTCACCTATCCAGAGTTGTTGAGGGCTAAGATTATGGCGTGGATGACAATGTGGCACTGTGTTGCCGATGTGGTGCTACCTGGAAGGTCAATACCCATAAGCGCAAGAGGAAAGACCTCAAGTGCCAGTCCTGCCGAATGCACCGAGCCTTGGTTATCAAATACGGCTCAGAGAAGTGCATTCCTTGGCAGGGTGAGTTTGACAAAGAAACCCTTACCATTCCATTGTTTGACGGCAAGCCAGTCCTACCTGGCATCAGATCTTGTGGCCACACCGACTGCACCAACCCCAACCATGTCATAGGTGACCACTAGAGTAAAAAAACAAGAAAGAGAAGGAACTAAAAAAATGGCAAGTATCAAAGTAAAAGGCACCATCACCCGAGTGTTCTACGAGGGCAAGGGCATCGAGCTAACCGAGGCTTACACAACCAAGGCTGGTGAAACAATCAACAAGCGATACACAGTATGGCTAAAGACACCAACCACTTTTGACGTAGGTGACGAGCTAACAGTCGAGGGGCTTTATTCAGCCGAGATTGACAACTGGACCAACAAGGATGGCGAGGCTAAACAGTCCATCAAGGTCAGCATCAACAACCCACAGGTCACACCTACTGACCCAGTGGCAACCATCAAGAGCATTTTCGAGCCAACTCACTCGGAGCCAATGCCCTTTTGAAAAAAACACTCCGTTGGCTAATCCCTACCCTAACCGCTGGGTTGCTGTTCAACCTATCGCTCAACACCAGTAGCCCTTTGGCTGGGTGGGGGTTAGCCCTCGGTACTCTCTACACACTCGCTGCCATAATGGGAGCATGGGAACTTTATGGCCGAGGTAAGCCTTAGCGTTAGTGGTGATCCTGCCAGTCAAGGTAGCCACGCAATTATGCATGGCCGAATAGTCCAGGTCAACAGCTCTAAGCACAAAGCTTGGCGAAAAGCCATAGTCCAAGAGGCTATTGCTAACCTGCCAGATGACTGGACCCCAATAAACGAGCCCTGTGAGGCCATCATCAACTTTTACCTACCGAAAGGCAAGACAGTGAGTCGGGGGTTGCCATCAATAGCCCCCGACCTCTGACCGCCCGACAAGCTAGTAAGGGCTGTGTTTGACAGCCTCAAGGATTCAGGGATCGTGGTGGATGATAGCCGAATAGTAAGGGTTTCAGCCCGAAAGCTCTACGCCCAAGGCATCGAGCCAGGTGCCAGCATTGTCGTTAGAACCCTCAACTAGGGGTCTAAAGCGACACGCCGAAAAAGGCAAAAAAACAAGAAAAATTGCTAAAAAACGCAAAAAAGGTGTACGCTGGATTTATGGCCCAAGGGGGGCCACAGAAGGAGTACCAAGTGCAAGACATGATTACAGCTCACCCAGAGGGATACAGCTACAACATCGAAAACTTCTACACCTCATCGAGGGATACAGGTGCAGAGTTAGCAAAGTTTCGCATCCTTGCCGAGCTTCGCAAAAAGCTAGACACAACCAAAAACCCTGACGAAGCTTTGGGGCTAAGAATTGCAATGGAAGTTGTGAGGAACAACGCATGAAGGGCTGGCTGCTAACAGTAAGCATCTTGTTGTCCTTTGGTCTAACAGTTGCAATTCAGGAATACAGCCTCAACCTCGGCTACATCATCGGTGCAGTTCTTATTGCACTTCACTTTTTTGTTGTTGCACTTTGGTTTACTCGCAAAGGGCAAGAATGACCGGCAAACAACTAGCAAAGCTACTTGAGGAAGCAAGAGTCTGGACCAACGCTGAGTACGAGTCAAAGACAACACCGGAAACCAACAGGTACCACATCCAAAAGCAGATTGCCAGGTTAGAGCTACTTCACTACCTTGCAGACACCTACATAGAAAAGAAGGACAATGCCGAACTATAACCCTGAACCAATCGAGTTTGCAGTCATGGACTACAACCCGAACCAATACAACTTCGGTATCGCAAAAGCCGATGGCATACACATGGGCAGGATGCTAATGAAAGATGAGGTGTTGCGACTTATCAAAGCTGCTTACCCTCAGCCAACCAAAGCAATCTCAATCGTGATTGACCTAATCGAGGGGGTGCCAGTTGATCCAGATAGCCGTTTCTCAGATTCCGTCAGATAAGCTCGCCGCTTACAACAAGGGCAGGCGTGACCAGCTCAAAGCGATGCAGTCAGTCCTTGATGCATTACAGATTGCAGGTGTCCTAGACATTGCAACCGGACACATGATTATGAATGAACTAGCAACTATTGACCAGCGACCAAAGGTGGAGATGTGAGCCAGATAAACGACCTAATTGCAACAACCAGCGTCAAAGCGTTCAAGCATGGGATGCAAGCCGAGCGTGAGCACATTATCCGCTTGCTTGCCGAAACAAAAGATGAAACTCTATGCACCTGTGAGGGCTGTAAAGAGTGGGTCAATGCCTTTGACTATGTAATTGCCAGGATAGAGGGCAAGATCCATGACTGAGTACGAGCTAGGCACAGCCAACGGCCAGCGTATTGAGCGTGAAGCCATCTTGGAATACATCGAGTATCACCCAAAGGCAACCTTGCAGGACATCATTGACGAGATAGAGGGCAGGTACAAGTTTGACATGAGAATGAAGTTAGGGGGCATCCAATGGGCAGCACACTGGCGGAAATAGAGATGAGGCTTGAGCTACTGAGCATCGAGCTAAAAGAACTGTCCAAGATTATCCAAGAGATAGATGCAAGAGCACAGGAATTGCAGGACGGCAATGTTTAGGTCTGTTGAGCGTTCCTGGCTTAGACGCAAAGCCAGCGACATCTACTTTAAGGGCTGGGCTGCCGGATACAGAGAGAGCCACCATGACACTATGGAGTTTTTTAGCGAGCAGGTCATTACAGAGATGCACCAAGATGCAGTCCTAAGCATGACTGCTGACTTGGACACCTTAGAACGCATTGTAGAAATCATCGAGGCGGTGAGGGACAATGGCAAAACACAGGATGACTAGAAGCAAGACAAACTGGCCTTTTCTACTACGCTGGTACAAGTACCGGATTGAGTTTTTCCTTGGCAGATTAGTCAGGGCTTACATCACTAGAGGCACAAAGTAAGAGGGGGCAGAAATGCTTGAAGGGCTAGAACCACCAAAGAAAATCCCAGCTTGTAAGGTTAGAGCTGTGCTACAAGGACTAGAAACTAAAGATCAAGAGATACTAAAAAACGCTCTTGCCAATCCCGACTGGCCACACTCAACACTCACACATGAGCTAAACAGGCGAGGCATAAAGATAAGCGAGCAACCTGTTAGGACTCACAGACTAGGAAGGTGCTCTTGTGCTTGACGGACTTGAACCAGCACCAAAGATAACCCCACCAAAAGATTGGCGGCCAGCGGTGGAGTTTGATGGCACTATCGGTCAAGCCACAACACCACCAACCACCGGCAACCAGCCAGACTTCACTCAGTTTCTAATTGACCAAGGCTTTGACCCTGAGAGAGTAGAGATCTATGGTCCTGTTAGAACTTCACGCTGGCAACAGCGAGAGGGTGGGGACTGGCTGGTTAGCTGGCGGTTCAACTTCCGCACCAAGGCAGAGCTAGATGTTGACCTGCCAACACTTTACGCTCAGGCTAAAAAGTCAGTTGGCAAAGTTGCCAGAGATAACAAAGAGGGCAAAGCATTTGTCATTGTGCCATCGGATTACCAGGTTGGCAAAGTAGGTAGCAGAGGCAACACCCAGGACTTGATTGCCCGAGTCTTTGCCAGCTATCAGCGCATTGAGCAGAAGCTAAAGCAGGGCAAATACGAAAAGGTCATCATCCTAGATGCAGGGGACATGATTGAGTCGGTATCAAACAAGGCAAGCATGGCTCAGCTAGAGTCAAACGACCTAAGCCCGATGCAACAGGTTGACATGGCAGCTGCCTTGCTTTGGGATCTAATCAAGCTGGCTCACAAATACGCACCTGTCACCTATGCCTCAGTTGGTTCAAATCACTGCCAGCTCAGAGTCAATGGTCAAGTTGTCGGCAAGCCAGGTGTTGATGACTGGGGCATTGTCATACTGCAACAGCTACGCAGACTAAGTACCGAGCTGGGCATGGATGTCAATTACTTGATACCAGACCCCTTTGATGAATCACTAGCATTTGATGTCTTTGATGACCAATTTCACATTGTTGCTTTGGCTCATGGTCACCAAGCTGCTCGACCTAACATGGTGCCTGACTGGCTTATCAAGCAAAGCTACTCTCAAGGCCCTATCTCAGCCTTTACAACATTTGTGTCCGGTCACTTCCACCATGTAAGGGTTGAGGAACTAGCACCAGCAAGCAATGGTGGGTCAAGGTATTGGATACAAGCTTCGACCAGCGATAACGGATCTGATTGGTTCCGCTTGAAGGCAGGAAGCGAAAGCACAACAGGCATCGTTTGCTTTGAGCTAGAGCGCGATGTCCACTTCACAGGCACTGTTTACAAACTCTAAGTTGCCAGAAAAGAGAGAGATGAAGATAGGCAGTTTATTCAGCGGTTATGGCGGTCTTGACCTAGCAGTCAGCAAAGTCCTAAACGCAGAGGTTGTTTGGCATTGTGAATGGGAAGATGCCCCTAGCAAAGTCCTTGAGGCTAACTTCCCTGGTGTGCCTAACTACCGAGATGTATCACAAGTTGACTGGCACTCAGTAGAGCCTGTTGACATCCTTACAGGGGGATTCCCTTGTCAGGACTTATCACTAGCTGGCAAGCGTGCCGGACTACAAGACGGAACTCGATCAGGTCTGTGGTCAGAGTTTCACAAAGCAATAGACATACTCAGACCATCACTTGTTGTAATTGAAAATGTTAGGGGTTTACTAAGTGCAAAAGCAGATAGCGGTCTGGAATACGGACCTGAAATTATGGACCAAGCCGAGCGAGGCACTGTTCTCAGAGCACTTGGAGCTGTTCTCGGCGACTTGGCCGACATCGGGTACGATGCGAGCTGGCGTGGTGTACGAGCTTCCGATGCAGGGGCACCACACCAACGCTTCCGAGTATTCATCACTGCCTACCCCAACAACACAAGATAGCTCTGGTCAATGTAGGGATCACGGCGGTGATCTACTGCATGAGGTTATCTGTGGTTGCCCAAGAGCTGAGCGGAAAGAAGCATTGCTACGCACACCGATAGCAGGTGAGGCAGAGGGTGGTGCTGTGTCGCCAGAGGTAGCAAAGGCAAAGAACCAAACCCTTAGATTGTCAGGTCAGATGATTGACCTAGTGGCACCTGATCAGCTACCTAAGTTGCCAACACCAGTTGCATCTGACTGGAAAAATGGCAGACCTGGCGAAGGCTATGGACCTAACTTGCCTCAAGCAACAGCAGACCTAATGCCTACACCAACCACAAGGGATTACAAAGACGGCTCTAGACCTCACCAGCGTGATGGCAAGGTACAGACAGACACAGTAGCTAGAGCTGTATTTAATAGCGGTGAGGTATTGCTAGGCACCCCAAGGGCCAACGCTGCCAACTCATCGAGTAAGCAAGTAGAACTAGGCGCACCCAAGTCAAGACTCGAGGATCAAGTTCACACTGACTGGGGCAAGTTTGAGCCGGCCATTAGACGCTGGGAAACCATCCTTGGCAGACCAGCACCAGAGCCAACAAAGCCAGACGGAAAAGACAACAACCATCGCCTCAGCTCTAAGTTCACAGAGTGGATGATGGGCCTACCTGATGGCTGGATAACCGGACACGACCTAAAGCGTAATGATGAGCTAAAGCTTGCAGGTAATGGAGTAGTGCCACAGCAAGCCGAGTTAGCCCTAAGACTTTTGCTAGAGTTGCCAGAAGGAGAGAGATGACATACCAAATACTTCATGGCAACAACCTAGACATCTTGCCAACCCTAGCCGACAACAGCATTGACTCGATAGTCACAGACCCACCCTATGAGCTTGGCTTTATGGGTAAAAAGTGGGACTCATCGGGCATTGCTTATTCCGTTAAACTCTGGCAACAATGCCTAAGAGTGCTAAAGCCAGGTGGACACTTACTTAGCTTCGGTGGGACTAGGACTTGGCACCGAGTTGCTGTAGCAATTGAGGATGCAGGCTTTGAGATAAGGGATAACATCGCTAGGTTCTACGGCGACCCTGCTTACTGCCAGTGTGATTTGCCTCAAGTAGACTGGGTGTATGGAACAGGTGAACCGCAATCCCAACACAGTATGCGACCTGTGCCAGACGGCAATCTATCGCAGACCTTCGACCCTGAGAATCAACAAGGGCAAGTTTTGCAGTCACAGTTGCAGGAACAAGACCTACCCAGCGGCAAAAGGCCCGAACCCAGCCAAGGGTCTAAAGATGGAAAAGAACCCAGCTTGGAAGGGCGGAGTGACATACAAGCGACCCAAGGGCAACTACTCGGGTGTGAGGTATGTGAGGTGTCCAGCGGAGTTTCGAGCGATGGCCAGGAAAGACGGCTACATCATGGAACACAGGCTTGTAATTGCCAAAAGGATAGGCAGGTTGCTGACTCGAACAGAGGTAGTGAATCACAAGGACCACAATCCCAGCAACAACCACCCGAGCAATTTGGAACTGTACCCAACCAACGGGGATCACAAGAGAGGCGAGGTTGGCCGATTTGTGTCGGGTGTGGCAAACCTTTATCAACCACCAACGCTGGGCACATAGCCTGGGTAATGGGTTCTGGGTTCCCTAAGTCGCTAGATGTAAGCAAGGCGATTGACAAGGCTGCCGGGGCTGAAAGAGAAGTGATTGGCGAGAAGGTAAGTCCCGATGGAATCCCTTACTCAGCAAGAATTGTAAATAAGAGCGGTCCTCAAATTGGTGGCAGTGCTTATGGAGATTTCCAAGGTGGTGGCAATCAACTAACAGCACCCTCAACACCAGAAGCCCAACAATGGCAAGGATGGGGAACAGCACTAAAGCCAGCGTTCGAGCCTGTCATAGTTGCCAGAAAACCAATAGAAGGAACTGTTGCCAACAATGTTCTCAAGTGGGGCACAGGTGGGCTAAACATAGACGGCAGCAGGATAAGTCACGCATCACCTAACGACTTAGCCAAACACGCAAAAAGTGTTCAGGCCATCAAAGAGCGTGGTGGCGTTATGGCAGATAGTTGGAAAAACTCTAGCGACTTGTCTGGTGCAAACGATGTATCAAGCAACGGCAGATGGCCAGCAAACATCATCCTTGACCCTTACACAGCAGAGCTACTAGATGAGCAGAGTGGAATAACTAAAGGTAAGCCAGGCATGACTAACCCCGATAAGTTTTCTTTTACTGTCGGGGAAAAGGTCAGCGGCGTAAAGCATGGCAGTCAAAAGGGATTAGGCGATAGCGGTGGCGCATCTAGATTCTTTTATGTATCTAAAGCATCAAAGCGTGATAGGAACGAGGGGCTTGAGGAACTAGAGGAAACAACAGCCGCTGACATGGTGGATAGAGAACCAGACTCAGCAGGGATGAATAGCCCTAGAGCTGGTGCAGGTAGAACCTCAGGCGCAAAGAACTTCCACCCAACAGTAAAGCCAACAAGCCTTATGGAATACCTAATCAAGCTAGTCACCCCACCTAACGGCACAGTTCTGGATCCATTCACCGGCTCAGGCTCGACAGGCAAGGCAGCAATCTTGCAAGGCTTTGACTTCATCGGGATAGAGATGACCGAGGAATACTTGCCAATCATCGAGGGCAGACTGAAACACGCTGAGCGCATAGTTGCCGAAAGAAACGAAGAAGCCTCACTACTTGAACAGGAGAAACTATTTTGAGTCCTGCTTATGACTACAAGTGCAACGACTGTGGGATGACACTCACAATCATTAGAGGCATCAAAGACGAGGAACACAAACCTATCTGCATCAACTGCAAGCAGGTAATGCCTAGAGCCTACGACTCAGCTCCAGCAATTACATTCAAGGGAAAAGGTTGGGGTAAGGATTGAGAATCTTTCCCAAGCCCTGCCTCAAGTGCAAGGCAATCTTTACAGCTAGGTCAGAGTATTGCG
>ERZ869921.636-NODE-636-length-18755-cov-8.858877_pt1 | contig 18755 bp, 21 predicted proteins | sample MGYA00579310_ERZ869921 | MGnify/ENA primary metagenome ERZ869921 (study PRJEB32216, sample SAMN09231816) | wastewater metagenome | place: USA: Maryland | collected 2016-06-21 | study: EMG produced TPA metagenomics assembly of the PRJNA472060 data set (Reclaimed...
CGCTCACCATTGCTATCCGTGCCACCGTAAAGAGGTTGATTGCCACCGTTTTCGGGTGTAATCCATTGGCCGCGAGGAGGCAGCGCGAACTGCGGTGCAATCTCAGCCATAACTTGCGGGTTCATCGTTTATCCTTAGTTTGGAAGTCGTGTACGATACGGACCGTCGACGGTTTGGTTTTCACCATCAACGTTTGCTGTGCGGTGCTCGCCGACCCGGAGCACTTCAACTGTTTGAGTAACACGGCCAGTGGCCGCGTCGAGTTCTGGGTACACAAGGAACAAGCTACCGTTACCATCTTGTGCGATTTGCGGACGACCACCGGCTGCAACAGCACGGTCTGTAGCCATACGCATCTGCGCAGTTTGGGCTTCAGTCATTGTTTGCAAGAAGCGATTTTGCGCTTCCCAGCTTGCAATCGTAAGCTGCACTTGTTGCTGGCGAAGGTTCTCAATGTTATGCTGCGTAATTTCTGCGCGAGCGCGAGCGCTTGTAGCGTCAGCCAGTTGTTCTAGCTGGTAGTACAGTTGTTCACGGCTTTGCGGAAGTTCAAAAGCAGCACGCCAAGTGTTGGGGTCTTGCTCATCACGGAACTCAAGAACGTTGCGTGGGCGTCCTTCTTGGGTCTGCCTAATACGAACATCGCTAGGCTCGTAGCCGTTGAACCGAGCAATAAGAGCAGCGCCAGCTTGGACGTTGCCTACACCGAATGCGCGAAGCAATTGGTTGTTCTCTTGTTGCCAGTACGTAGCTTGGCCTTGAACCGCCTGAGTAATAGACTGCTGAGCTTGTTCGGTCATGCCGTATTGTGCGTACGTTTGCGCATGACGAAAGCTAGTCTGAACGATCAGGTCTGTAGCACGCATTTCAGGTGTTGGCTGGAGCGGATGAGACGTGTCGTTAGTGCCTTGGTAGTACTCATTAGACGTAGGATCAGTCTCAGCAGTGTCTCCGCCGAGTTGTCCGAGAGAGATACCTGCTGTTTGTCCGGGAGTCGGAGCAGCTGGTGCCTCACTTTGAGTTTGATTTGCTTGGTCATCTGGCAAAGTATTAAGACCAACCAGTGCGGCAGGATCACCTGTATCACGAGCTTCTGTACCCATGGCTCCAAGGCGAACCGGCTGGCCAGTTGGTGACAGATCAATTCCAGCAGTACGCAGAGCAGCAATTGCTTCACGTCGCTTACCTTCGTCAACATTAGGACGAAGACGATCTTGTCGACCGGTGCCGGGATTGTATACGCGAGTGACGGTCAGATAGTTAGCCCAAGCCCGACTTTGTTCAGGCGTCATTTCTCGTGGCGTAAGTACAGGAACAGTAGGTCGTGGTGCACGCGGTGCTTGAGGAGCACCCGGTGCTAAACGATCTTGTTGCTCTTGAGTAAGAAACCCGGTATCTGTAGGTCCGCCAGCTGTTCCACCCATGCCAGCGTTAGCGGCTGGTTCCGGGAACATCTCCATTCGCGGGCCAATCGTCGGATTGTTCTGGCGATGGAGGTTCTGAGCTATACTATTGCGATTATCAAACAAGCCTGCGTTCGCTTGCCAATCTTGTAGGTCACCCGCGTTTATAGCACGGGTGGCCCTGTTCTGACGGTCAACAGTATCACGAAGATACTGGTTGCCCCATTCTCGTTGGCGGTTTTCTTCCATCCCGCCAATCCATTGGTTCCAGGGAATACCAGCTTCCCCGACGCTTTGTGTGCGTCCAACGTAGTCAATCATAATTAGCCCCCTCCGCCGAACGGATTAGTAAAGCTACCGAATGTACCTTGTTCTTCATCTTGGCCGTTACCCGGTTGTTCCGGCGATGTAGGTTGTTTGCGATGTGTTGAGCCAAGTGCAGTGAACAAACCACCCCATGTGCTGTAGTCAGCTTCACGACGGGCACGTTCACGAGCAGCGTCCATTTCCCAACCCATTTGCGCGTAGCGCGGATCAGGGCCTGTCAAACCAGCCATACCTTGAGTACGGAGTTGGGCTTGAGCATTGACGCCTTGGCCATAGCCTTCATTATAGGCAAGAGCTTTAGAACGACCGGCGTGGAGTGCTGCCGAGCGTTCGTAAGCATTCTTTTCGCCACCGTTAAGGTTGCCCTTCGTTGTTGCAATGTTGCGCATCGCTTGACGATATTGGTTAGCTTCGATGCCTGCAACGTCAGCCATACGAATGCGGCCCATCCATGCTGGGTCCATACGATCTGCGTCAGACAGGATTTGTTGAGCGACTTGGATACGTTGTTGATAAGCAGCTTGGTCTTGCGCTTGGAGTTGAGCAAGTTCAGCCTTTTGTTGTTCAACAAGGTTATCAAGACGACCCATGCTTTGACCGTTGATGGCAGCGTTAGTGATTGCCGCACCAATACGATTAAGGTCGGTCATGTTCAAGTTACCAAAAGCCTGCCTAATGCCGCCCATGATACCTGACGAAACCGTTGGCGTAGTGCTGCTAACGAGACCGGCAGTTTGTGTAATCGTTTGGCCCGCAGCGTTAACTGTGTTCCCAAAAACGTTTGTAGCTACTTTACCGATAGTGCCGCCGCTATTAAGAACAGCTGGGTTAGGCGGCTTAATGCCACCAATACCGGCGCCTGCTTTGCCAGGGTTCATGCCTCGACTGAGGCCACCCATACCGCCCTGCAAGAAACCAGCGCCTGCAGCTTTCCAGACGTCACCACCTCGAGCACCGCCTACGTAAGCTGCACCTGCGTTCATCAAAGCGCCCACAACGCCTGAGCCAACAACGTTAGCCACAGTGCCTAGGAACCCGCCTGAAGTAGCAAGTCCTGCAATAGTAGATCCAAGAAATCCGCTACCGGCAATAGCGCCAAAAATAGCTGGAGCAGCAAATGGAACAACCACTGCTGCGATAACACCTAGAAACTTACCGATCTTTCCGGCAGCTTCGTCATCAGTGCAAAAGGCCACAGGTGTCATGGCCGTTGAGTATTTAAGATTGTAGGCGAAGCCTGACATGGACTGTTTCCTTTTTGAGTCCCAATTGTTCTACGAACCCTTCAATGCGTTCAGGCACGTATGCATCGATAGCTCGTGCTCCACTCATCACACACCAGCCTTTAAAGTGTTCCCAAAAGTCGCTGGCATGCTGCTTTAAATTCTTCCCTGCTACCGTGACAATGGTAACAACAGGAAACTTTTTTGACGGTGTAATAGTGAAAACCATTGCTAGCTCCACTACATCGCCCTCGTCTGTCTCACGAGCAAAGACATAAACAAACATCTGTCCAGCAAGAGCAGCCTCAAGAATATCAGAGGGGCTAAACTCTTCCGCGACAGGGGCACTCGCAAGAAGCGGTTCTACTTGCGGCCAATAGGTCGCGAACTGTTCTTGCGTGAAAAGCAGTACCGGTTTAGTTTTGTCATTTTGCATCGGGCGGTGTCCTTGCTTGTTCAACTAGTTTATCAAAATGCTTCTTGCCGTGATAGATAAGAGCATCTTCGGGAACGATATACTCACGAGGATGTACCTTGGCAATGTGCGGCTTGTCACCGGTCATGCCTTCATACTTCTCCATAAGCGGGCCTTCCGAACTTTGCTGCGTCGGGCTTTCGCCTTCTGCACCTTCATTCGGACCACCTTGGAGGGCCATACCAGCAACGATGACAACGTACAACAGACCTTCATCCATTTGCTGTGGGATTTCTGCTTCTGTGCCAACGCCATTTTGAATGGCGTACTGACGAACTTGTGCATATGAAGCTGGGTTAGCAATTGCTGTTTTAGCTAGCTGCACCATCATGTTCAGTTCTTCCGGTGTAAGTTCACCGGACTGCATAGCCATTTGCATAAGAGATTGAATTTGTTGCACTTGTTCCGGGTGTTGTTGGACAAAGCGCTGAGCTTCTTGCTCAACCTGTTGACCGCCAACTGGCGCCGGGCTAGTTGCACCTAGCTGTGGTTCTTGTTGCATACCTGCACCCGGACGAATAGCACCGCCCCCTGGTGCAACCATGCCGCCTGCAGCAAAGCTAACAGGGCCACCGTTATAGAAACCGTTATTGTTATTGGCACCTTGGTCGCCGCCAGAAATTGTGTATCCGCCTTGATACTGACCACGGGCATACGGGCCCATAGCGGTAATCATCGGACCCATCAAACCGCTACCGTTACCGGTGTATTGTCCGAACGATGGGCGGTTATTTGTAGTGGCGGTCGGGTTTGACATTACACCACCCGCATTGTTAGAGCCTATTGCAGGGTCAGACGAGGCTGAACCCGTCCGTTGCCATGCGGCTTTTAGCATCGTAGCCATAACACCGTTTGGGTTACGCTCCATAAGAGCGCGAGCCTGCGGATTATTAGGGTCAAGAAAAGTTAAAGGACCTGTCATATTAAGAACCTTGGAGTTGAGCTTTTAGGGTGGCGACCTCATTTCGCAATGCGTTTAGGTCTTCTAAAATTGCAGCTGTGTTTTGCACAAGCGCGCTATGATCTTCACCGGAAGCTAAGTTAGTGCCTGAGACAGAGAACGATTGTCCCTGAGCCGTCAGAGCACGAAGCTTTGGATTATTGATGTTAACAGTAATGGAGTCTTTATAGACAACGTTACGGTCAAGTACTTTAAGTGCATCTTCTACTGCTTGTAGAAACACAGTAATACCGAAAGGAATATTATCGGTGCCAAGACCTACTACACTTGGTATGTTAAGCTTACTTGCCACGATTAAAGTTCCTTAAGCGAAAGCGGAGTTTGTCCAAGGTGGATAGCCTTAATACGGGCGTTGCCTTCGATAGCAAACTCAAATGTATCAGACCTGTAGCCTCTTGGCAAGCGGAAAATTTCATCATTGTAAACAGGGTTCGAGTAAATCTGAACACCGTCTGCCCACATAGTGAACGTCAGATCTGGATTATCTGAATAGTCCGCTCTAACTCTAGCTGCGCCAACGTTGTTGTAGTCTTGTGTAAAGAACACTTTGGACTTCCACTCCGCTGTTTGGAGCGGTTCGGTTGGCTTATCCCATTGGTAAATGTCACCATCTGTGCCAATAGCTAGATAGATTTTTCCATTGTTTGCATCGTTATACGCTGCAGTAAACGCTGTGTCACAGTTAACAAAAGACCCACCGTCTTCTTGTCCATACATATAGACAAAGGAGCCGTCAGTGTGCGAGGCAAAATAAGTGTTATCGTAGTACACACCAACGAACGAAGTCGGGTCAAAATCTTGAACCCATTTGTCTGCGTTATAGGTAGCCATGGTAGCCAGTCGTGCACCAGCCGACGGAGAGTATAGCGCTAGTCCTTCAAACGTTGGGAACAGCACGCCATAGCTCATAGACACTGCACCCTTTGCAGAAACGCATGGGTACAGAGCGTCTACTTTTTGTAGCGTCATAGTCGCTGGATCAGAGCCTGTAAGAACGTACGGATTGCGTTCCGTAAGAATGACGGCACCAATCCCGCTAAGTGCTCGGATAGCCACGATGTTAACATCGAGAACTTTAATGTATTGTTCAGGCCATGCGTGCGGTTGGTCCGGTTCTGTGATGTACAGTGAATTTCGGACAAATCCTGCCAGTATGTTATTTTGGATGACGGTAAGCCCTTCAAGGTCTTCAGGCGGAGCAATCCATTCATCGGTCACCAAATTCGTTGTTAGCTTTTTTGAGTTGAAGTCATCCGTGAAATCAAAGCTCGCATCACCCCAATACCTAGCTTCATCTTCATCCGGGTTCTCAGAGACATCGTGGTAGAGGACGCCCGTGGTATCAGCCGTTTCAGCGATAGCAGTACCGGCAGAAACAAACGAAAACGTATAGGCATCTGGAGTGTCTGTGACGATGCCATCCGTGATATCAATTGACGCATTGGTGCATCCTGTAAGCTTGAAACGGTCATCAACAAGAAAGTTGTGCGGTTCCTGCATAGTCACAGTAACCACGGTGCCAACGCGTTTCACGGTGGCAGTGTTCTGCGGGAACCAAAGATCCCGCAGAAGGTAATAGTCAGTTTCTCTAAAGCCCGCCAAAGTACGGTACAATCTGATACCGCGAATAAAGTTCTTTGTGGGCTCCAGTGGTGGGGCCGTCGGCAGATTTGTAACAGTAACGACTTGACCTTCTTTAATGACCAAGTCTTCCGACGGATCGGAGCCTACGCTCTCTTCCCCCCACGGAGTATACCAAGTATAGGTATACGTACGCGCGTACGTTTGTCCTGCGAGCTCTACTGTCGCACCGGTTGCAGCATATTCTGCTTGCTCAAATCCGGGCAGGAACATTTTAAATGTAGTGTCATCAACAACGATAACCTCCGAACCAGTTGTATTATAGTTACGGGTGTCAATCTTTAAGTTGCCGCTTGTGGTACCGCTTTCCGTTTCAGTGTACTGGAACGTGTTCGTCGTAGCGGAAGAGACTGTGTAAGCCCCGCTAGTAGCATCACCAGAAGTAATGGTAACGAAGACGGTGCCCCCGTTAACGATACCATGGTTGTTAAGAGTGACTGTAACTGTAGTGCCTGATCGAGAATAAGTTGCTGCATAATAGGTAAAGCCCTTAATGGCAGCGACCATACCGTTACGCAATTCATGATTAGTAGAAGTCTCAAACGTCACGATGCCGCTAGAGTCGCGAGCGACACTAATGATACCGCGAGCAGTATAAGCAGCTGCCGTCGTCGTTACTTTATCATCAGGAATTGGTAGTCCAAGTTCATAATAGTCGTAAGGGTAAGGGGCTGCACCGGACGTGGCTAAGTCATATGTGCTGACTTTTGGCACACCATCGCCTGTATAATAAAACCGCTGCTCTGATACCACTCGCTCGAACGCGGGTGTAGCAACGTCGACATCGCCCTCCCACGACAGCCAAACAAGATCATCTGTGTCTGGATTTGTCAGCGGGTAGATGGTGCGAGTCGTACCAGTTCGACCGGAGGTGCCAACAACTACCGGTTCTGGATAGGGTATAATATTGCCTGAGTCAAGTTTAGCGTTGCGCGCAGTCTGCGCGAGACCTTCAGCCAGAAGTTCTGGTGCGATCTTTGGGGCAACGCCCTTGAACTTATCTAGGAGAATTCCTGCCATTAGTCTTCAATCAAATTAGAAACACGTGTAAGCTGCTCTTGGCATGTTTGCAAAGCAGCCTCTTGTTCATGCGAGAAGTCAGCCAGTTCGCCAGCTGTGAGTCCGTCAGTGGCTGGGCGCTCAGGGATTTGGCACGTCTTCAGGTCTTGCGGTATCACAATTGTGTGCGCGCAAGCAGTCAATGCCATCACCCCAAACACTAGCAACAGCGGGCGGAATTTCTTGATTAGCACCTTCGGCCTCCATCATACGTCTGCTAAGTTGCCTAAGCATACTATTTGTTTCGTTTCGGTATTCTCTGACTTCGTCCATCGCAGTGATCGCACGGCGCTGGCCTTCAACAAGCATATTGGCAGCTTTTAGTTCGCTCTGTGCGCTAACTAGACGACTATGGGTCGTAACGTTATCAACGTATAACACACCAAAGGTACCAACTGCAAGTGCAATTGCTCCACCAATGATCCATGCCATATACGGTTGAAGGAAAAGGCCAATAGCTTTAAACATTAGGTAACTCCTGCACCTGTAATGATAATTGTATTGGTGTCAACGACGATAGCAGCAGCAACGGTGTACGCAGCTAGAGTGCGATCACCAGTAGTAGCCGTACCGCCAAGGCGGAGCGTCATGCTCGTACCTTGGGTGATTGTACGCGAAGACGCGCCAGCATACAAGAGAATAACTTGACGAGCCGAGAACACACCGCCGTTAAGCGTAACGTTACCGGTCATAAAGCAAACGCAGTCCGCGTCTGCCAGAGCTAGTGTACCTGTGGTATTGGTCGCAGCCTTAGCTGTACCATGCAAAGTTGACACGCTCGTGATAGAGCCGCCAGTGATAGCAACGGATCCTGCAGCCTGCGTAGCCATCGTATTGAGGCCAATAGCTGTACGAATAGCAGCATTGTTAGCTGCACCAAGCATCGAGTACACGTCTGCGCTAGTAGATAGTGCTTGCGGCACACCCGAACCGGACGACGAGCGACCGATCAATTGGTATTGGCTAAGGTTAGCAAGCTTGGCAAGAGAGACAGAAGCATCATCAAGCGTCCAGACTGTTCCGGAGCTAGAGACGGTAATGCTACCTTTGTCACCGTCAGTGACAAGGATACCCGAGGCCCAAGACGGATCAGCGCCAGCGCCACCCGATTGAAGAACCTGACCTGCAGTGCCAACGCCAAGCGCGGCCCATGCAGACGCACCACGGTATAGCACGTTCCCACGTGTAGTACCGAGCATGTCAAGTACATCCGAAGCAGAGAGAGTCTCGACTGCGCCTGTGCCAGCAGTCGTACGGCCAAGGACTTTATCCGTGGCGATGCTTTCGATTTTAGCAAGAGTAAGTCCGCCAGTAGCAATGTTATCTTCGGCGAACTTATCAAGCAAGCCTTGGTTAGTAGTACGCAGTTCACACAAAGCACCGGCAGTAAATGCCCGTGCCGAAGTGCTTTCTTGTCCGCGCACAATAGTCATAGCGTCGCCAGAGCGAGCCGTGACCTTAACAACTTCGTAGGTGTCCTCATCGTCAGGCACCTGAATAGTCATGTAGAAATAGTCGCCAGCACCGGCTGCAGGGAACAGCGAACCATCGCCGTAAGCTACACTAAGGCCGACATCTGACGCAGCAATAGCTGTGTCTAGAGTGCTGAATGCATTGTTTTTAAACTTAACGCCCATTGGTTCCTCTTAGATCCAAGCAACGCTGCGAACACTCATAGGTCCGCGCACGTGGCCGATATTAGCGCGGCGCCGCTTCTCAAAGTAACCTTCACGAAACTTCTGTCCATAGTGCACAGAGAAGTCCGGGTTAGTCCAAGGCTTATTAGGCATCGCAAGTAGTGACTCGAGAGCGCCCCAAACGATTAGATCTTCTAGCTCGTTAAAGGCTTGCTCATCCATTTCAGTAGCGGTACGCAGCGGCTTAAGAGCCAGCCACATACGCGCGGTATAGGTTTCTTCTGCATCCGGCAACGGCAGTACAATGTAGCGCTGCGGTGACACAACTGTTACAGCTTCTGGACGTGAACCTTCTGCCACAATTGAGTCAGGTAGGACGAAGTCTGAACCTTCGTTAAACTGGCTTTCGTTGTACTCAGTAGCGCCGAGGTAGCCGCCAGGAGTTTCACTCCACAGCGTTTCAGCATCTTCGCCGCTGAACAAGTTAGCCCATTGCGGGTAACGTGCGATAGCCACATCAAGGTTGATTAGGGCTAGCGGCTTATTGTTCATACTAAAGCCGAACACAGTTTCCACTTCGGAAGTAGTCGGTACGTCGAATGCGTATTCGTAAACGCCTGGGAGAAGCAAAGACGTTTCAGGAACGTATCGCCACGCGAGCGTCTTTTCACATGCCATGCGCGCCGCAAGGCGAACATGTTCAATTACTGTCGGACGCGGCACTTGCGGAGCAATAGCTTCTACGCGGCCTGCGACACTGCTAAATTCACGGTTAGCCATTATTGACCTCTACGTTGTTCGGGCTTGCCATCTTCTTTATCCACGACGTCACGCTGACTAAAGTCGGCACCGAACGCCTGCATAAAGGAGTTCAAGAAGTCCTTAGCTCGCTGTGACTCTACGCTTTCGTTGTCAACAACTTCGGCGAGGTACACAGTGCAATCAACGATAGCTGTCTTATAGCTGTCTGGCAAATCAATGGTGTCACTTAGGCTGTAGTCATCAGGCACCTCAATGTATTCTACACTGAGTTGAGTGCCCGTAGCTGGAGCAGGATAAAGGAAATACCGGCGGGGGTTACGTGGGTGCCGCATCCAATTAACCGGAGTTCCGGAGTCTTCGGTTGTCCAATCGGGTGCTGAACGGTCCATCGTTTCCTTGTCTACTTCGCCAATAGCCCCACCGCCAACGACACGGTGCACTTCCATAATGCGCGTGACGGTGGCCGAAAGCTCTTGTTCGACTTGGTCAACTGTAGGTGTGATGTTAGTTGAAACGATAAAAAGATCAGGGCGCATAACACAAGCACGCTTAACAGCTTGGTTCACAAAACCAAGCATGTCAGCGTCGGAAAAGCGTTCTGGCATTAGAGCATTATCGTCGTTAATCAAAACGCGTGCCGCGTCAATGACCTCTTGCGGTGTCATTAAAAGTCTCCCATAAGACCCGCAAAGTCAGCTTGCTTGATCTTTGTGCTAGTAACTCTCAGCGCCGCTTTCTTCGTAGCTTCTGCGCGCAAGGCGGGAGGGGCTTCGTTAGGCGCTTCTGTTTCTTCTTTAACTTTGATAGAAACTTTAGGCTCTCGCTTCTCAATCTCTTTAGGCATACTCCGCTCCGGGTATGCCTCAGCTTCAGTAATAACTTCAGCCTCTGGGTTGCGAGCGAGCGACGGGCTCCAATCAAAGATCATACCGTTAACTTTTGAGCGAACATAGAGTTTCATTGTAAATCCTTACTGCGCTTGGAGCATAAAGTAAATTATTGTGGCGGCTGAAAATAAAGCCGAAACTAAACCAGACACTACCACGTTGATGAAGTGCTGTCCAGTATCTTTTAGCATTGCCTCTTTTGTCAAACGGGCTGAGCGTAGATACGCTTGGTCCTTTTGGTGAGCAATCATTTCATCAGGATCAGTAACGTTAAATCCCATTGCGAGAAGCGTCTCTCGCACGGTCTCTTTAACCAAAGCTTTAGTCTTGTAGTCGGCGTCCATTTTTTCCTCAGGTGCCATATTACACCGGTTCTGGGGGGTTGTTGCCGCCGCCTGGAGTACCGGCTGTGGCTGATAATGTGTAAGTTGCTGTGTCTTGGACAACGTTGTTACCTGTCCAACGAATTTCAATTTGTAGCTGACAAGTCAGCGTTGTTGACGGAGTTGAGTTTTGGTGGCTCCACTCCTGGGATATGCTAAGTGGTTCCCATGATCCAATTGTGCCAGTCGGAGTGTCACCGCTCAGCACAGTTGCATAGATTTCATAGTCGCCCATATTAACTGGTGGGTTAAGCCAATAAGCTTTATCGATAGGTACCCCATGTCGATAAACGGCATAAAATCCGTCATTCTTGAAGATAATTCCGGCTGTATTGCCGGAATTACCAACTGAATTAATTGGGTCAAAGCTGACAATTCCTGGAGCGCCGAGTGGCTCATCTGTAATAGCAGCCGCAATCATTTTAAGTAGCATTAAATCACCCGATACGTAAAGGTAAAATACCAGGATGCGTTAGCGCCATCGATAGGATAGCAAGACACTTCAGCGACATCGTTAGTGGCGTCACCAAGAACTGCGCCATATCCATTAGCTGCGCCTGCGTAGCCTACAGTCGTACCGCCCAGCTGGTTGCTACTAGCTAGGTTAGAGGCGACTGGCAGGGTCATTGTGAAGCGTGTCCAAGTTGAAGCGCCCGTGGTCGGATCAAGATCAAACTTACCGGAGACGGTGACTACATCACCAATCTGCATGTATTGGCACACGTACGCACCAAGAGCAGCACAGTTAGCTACGTTCGTCAGCGTCGGGGTGTACGTACCGTTGGCAAAGCCGAGGTTAGTGCGTGCACTTGCAGCCGTAGAAGCGCCTGTGCCACCGTCAGTGACAGGCACATCAGTGCCGCCTGCACGATAGAGCAGATTGCCTTCCACGGAAACGTTACCTGCGCTAGAGCGCGCAAGCGTCGTATCTGAGGCATGGCCTAGTTCGATAGAGCCGTTAGTAAACAGTGAACCGGTTGGGAACACAGTGAACAGATCAGCGGAAGCAGTGGCGTTCTTAAGGTTTAAGAAGTTACCTGCACCTGTAGCAGCCATCTGCACAAAGGCTTGGTTTACGATGATGTCTGTGCCTGCGATAAGACCGTAGTCAACTTGGTCAGTCGCGTTGGTGGCGCTAACCCAAAGGGCGTAGTCTACTTTTTTGTTGGTAGAATTAATGCTGACTTGGTGCGAGGCAGACAAAGATGTGCTAGCACCCGGAGTAGTAGCAGACACCACGCCGATAACGGGGCCCGTACTAGAGCCCAAACCGATGGCACGACCGTACAGAGCTTTAATCGTACCCGGACCTTCGTTGTTAAGCGCGTACAAAGCGCCGTACATATTTGAGGTTGAATGCGAGCTCGAGCTAGACGTTAAGTTAATCGTCTTGAACGCCGCAATACTAGCGCTACCGATGGTAAACGTATTATCTGCGCGGAAGAAATCAAGTTGCTTTGACGCAGCTACAGTGAGCGAGCCGCTGCCGAAGTTAACCATGGAGGCTTCGACGTTAGCGAATTGATCGTAAACAGCGTAGGCTGGGTCAATGTTGATACGACCGTTGAACGTGTTGCCAGTTGTGTGGCTAAACACATTAGCTGCTGCTAGTTGTGCAAACGCCGCACTCGACATACCATCGAGTAAGTCAGCGTCAAGACCTGAGCCTGAGCCATCAACTGTGAGCAACTTAGCAAGGACGTCTGCAGCCGTGTAGCTAGCGCTAGGCAGCAGCGTTTCAATTTTATCATAGAGTGCGTTCTTAGTAGCAATAAGTTGGTTGCCATCCCATGACACGCCATAAGCTGTGTCTTCGATGTGGCTTTCGACAGCATCGTCAAATTGGTCTTCAAGGCTTTGAACTGTAATACGCAGTTCTGCACGAGCGCCAATTGGAAAAGAAATAGGAATAGTATTCTCTTGACCGCGAACAACATCGAAGCTACTCGCATTGACCTGCGTAACTTTGACGATTTCTTGTGCACCAGACGTACGTTCAAGAGTAAGGTAGAAATAGTCGCCGACACCTAAAGTAGGAAAGCTGTCAATGTCGTCAACATAAATAACTGTGTCAGTGCTACTAGCGTCTGCAGATAGGGTTGTGTGCGCGTTGTTTATGAGGGTAATACCCATAATAAATCCTCAGAAATATAGGGGGCCGTAGCCCCCTATAAGGTTAGACAGTAGCAGCAAACGGAGTTGCTTCGACACCTGTTGCCGAGCCGATGACGCGGACAAACCAGAGGTTCGTCGCGATGTCTTCGAGCATGACTTCAGTACCTTTAATACCACCAGTCGTAGAACCATCCCATGAGATGGTGTCAGTCGATGCAGCCGTTTCAAAGCCGACCATCGTGTCGCCGCCGTCTTGGAGCGCAATTGCATTACCCGTCATAACGTCAGACGAGTTAGCAACTTTGATCGTAGCAGCGCCGGTAAAGGTCGTACCAATAACGAAACGGAAGCGCGCGCCCGAGCCAGAGGCTGCGGGGAGCGTAACAGCAATACCGCCAGCGCGATTAAGCGTGACAGTCTTACCGTCATGTGAAGCAGCCGTCACGGCAAGCGTGGCAGCAGTGCAGTTCACAATACGGGCCGAGATATCGGCAGCGCGGTTGATTTCAGCGGCAGTTGCAGTAACTGCAGTACCACCAATGCTGAAGTTTTCCGCGTTAACGAAGTTTTCAAGGCCCTTGTAAGGATATCCCATAATTTACTCCTTCGTGGAGGGGGCCGAAGCCCCCATCCAGATTAGTTAACAGCTTCAGCAGCGTTTGCGTTCAGGAACCAAGCCCAAGCCCAAACAACGCAGTTCGCGGGAACCGCAGTGTTGATGAGCAGATCGAGCGTGTCCGCCGACGTGAACAGAACCGGAGCCGCAAGGCCGTCCGACTTGTTCGCCAGAGCGTTCGACGCAAGGTCGTTCGCGAAAGCGTTGGCAGCAATCGGCGAACCGCCGAGGCAACCAAAGTCAAACGTCGCGGTCGTGTTGGTCGTTTCAACTTCCGTGACGGACAGGCCGCCAGCAAGCATCAACGCACCAGCCGGGATTTGCAGGACTTGCAGCGTGTCGCCAGCAGCCAGGGCCGTAGCCGAAGCAGCCGAACGCGCGGCAACGATCTTTGCAAAGTCGAGCTTCACAGCGACCCAACCCATGCGCTTATCCGCATGAGCGCCGAAACCGGCCGAGCCCTTATAGAAACCCAAAGTATCAGTGTAAGTAGCCATTGTGTTTTACCTCTTGTGTTAAGATTACGAGAACTGGATCACAGCAGTCGCAATGCACTCCGGCTTCACGACCTTGTAGCCGTAAACGTGGAGACCGCGAATGAGGGTACCGAACGTGCTTTCCGCACGGAGGGTTTCAACATTCGTCAGCTGCGAGGCAAACGTCAGACCGCGCTTCGTGCCAGCGATGATGTTCGTCTTTCCGCTCGACGTGTGCAGGTTGTGAGACGTGTACAGCGTGAAACGGTCGATCATACCAACGCGACCATTGCGGGCGATGGAGGTCGAGTCACCCGAGAGCGACGCGTCCTTCAGTTCCGACTTCTTAATCAAGTTCACGGCCTTCGGCGGCAGAACGAGATAACGATCCGACTCCGGAACGTTAGCTTCGTCAAGCACGGTGCCGATATCGACGATGAGGTCGATGATGGCTGTCGTTGCGCCAGCGCCGTCCTTAGTGACGGTGAGCGGCGAGCCAGACGTACCAAGGTTGAACGAGGCAGACACTTCGCCAGCCGTCGCGCCTTGGTTGTAGGCAGAGATGCCCGTGAGCATGTTCGTGAGAACGTCTTGGTCCACAACGATCTTCATCTGCTCAGACGCGTCCTTCGACCAAACGTCCATCAGATTGACATCGCTTTGCACCTTGTCAACGTCGTCCGACACGGCTTGCCAGTACTTGCCCTTATCGATGACAAGTTCCAGCGGCGTGCTGTCCGGACGCTCGACTTGGAGCGTTTGACCCTTGACGTAATCGCGGATCGTCAGCGTCGGCGTCGTACGGATGTGAACCGTATCGCCGTGCGCCTTAATCATACCTTCATATTCAGTGTTGCTGATCGCTGCGAGCACGGTGGCGTCGTAGAAATTTTCGATCAGTTTACCGGCCCACAGTTCCGGGATAAAATTACCGGCATACTGCGGATGGCCAGTAGTGACAGGAAAAGCCATTTATAAATTCCTCTTACTTAGTTTACGCGGCCCTCTCGCGCTGCGAGAGAGATTTCCGCTTCAATCCGTTTCTTTTCCTCAGGCTTGTCCTTGTACTTGCCAAGCATAGCTTCTTTGTAGAATTCACTAATGCCTTCGCGAGTCCATTGCTTCTTCTTCGCTTCTGTTGGCTGGTTCGTTCGAGCCGGGCCAGGAGAAACGTACTGTTGCAGACTATTCTGAGGTGTTACTGGAGCAGGCGTCTGACCCCCTGCTGCCTTGCGCTTCCATTCGTTAAAAAATTTGACAACTCTCAGAGCATCGTATTCCGCCTGCGCTTGAGAAAGAAATTGCTGACGTGGGTAACCGGTGAGTTCATCTTCTGACAGTAGCCAGTCTTTGAAGGATGGGTTATCATTAACGGTTCGCCAATCAGGAACTTGTGTGTCAATCGTTTCCCAGAACTTCTCGCGGCGTTGTTCTTCATTCCTGTAGGCCATGCCTTGAACAGTGGGAACAATACCCCGGAGTTTATCGAGCTCGCTTTGGAGCTCCTGGATGCGACTAACAAAGCCTGACTCACGTTGCAGCGAAATTGCTTCAGCTTCTTCTCGCGCAGCACGCCTGACCATATCAAGGGTGTCTTCACCGAACTCAGTAACATCCTCATCTGTGGTGTACTTTTTTGGTCCTGGTGCCGGTTGTTGCTGCTGTTGTGCAGCTACCTGTGCCTTGAATGCGTCAAAGGAGACAAGGGCTTCAGAAAGCTCAGCGCGAAGCTGTTGCGTATCTGCCTTGTGCATTCCTTGTAACGTACGGTAACGTTGTTCGAGTCTGTCGTACTCCTCTTTTGTGACAGTTGCGGGCTCTTGAGAAACCGGTGCATTCGGTGGATCATTCTGTGGAGTACCTGGATCCTGCACTTGCGGGTCGATGACCTGCTCCTGCGGGTTTGCCATTTCTTCCTGAATTTTCTTAACGAGTGCGACTTGTTCTTCAAGTTGTGCGGGTCGTGACATGGTAGCTCCTTACGGTGTGCTAGGGTTGAGGCTTCGCAATGCGATATGCCGTTTAGACTGACTTAAGTTCATCGAGAAGTTCTCGCAGAACAATAGCCCGTCCTTGGTGTTTCTGGAATTTGTCCACGCCGAGACTCGGTAGGATTTCCAGTTCTTCTTGCAACTTGCGCTGCAGTAGTTCTTTGTACTTTGGAGAATGGATATTTACACGCTTCAAAGTATCACGATCATCATGTGTAAGCATTACAATATCCTATGTTATGCAACTAGGTTTGCGCTTGCTCCACCTGCCGGACTACCGTCCGGTAACGCTGGAGTTTGTCCAGGTAGTTGTGTTGATGGTTTGCCAGTGCCTTGCATCATTTGCGCCATCTGTCCTTGCTGGATTTGCATCTGCAGCTTGGTGCGTGACGGAATGATTTCTTCTTCTGGCATCTGCAGAGATTTACTAACCTCACGCAGGAGTGCTCCGCGACCTTCCGGACCCATGATCTGGAAGTCAATCGGGTTTGCTGTCGCTTGGAGGAACTCCACTCGACGCATCTCAGCGGTCTCTTTAACCGCAAGGTTGACAGCACCACGCGGAACGCAGAACGCGTCGCCTTTGATGCTTTCGTCTGGGTCAAACCGCATGTTCATAATGAACTGCGCGCCAACCACTTTCTTAACGACGTCGTTATCGATATACGAAACGACTTGTCTAATACTCTTACCAGCAGCGCCCATGAGCATGCTAAGACCAGAGCTAGTACGGCCAGCTCCAGTAACGCTAATATCGCCACTAACATATGATGGAACACCGGAATATTCATCAGCCAATCGAGAAAACTTCTCGAAGATGGCCATGAACTCGCTGGCGTTGCTGTCAGGCTGTTCAAAACGAATAGCTTGATTGCTGCCTCCCGACTTATCGGCAGTAACTTGCCAGATCTTCCAGCCGTACATCTGCGTCAGGTCTTCGTTAGGGGCCAAGCGACTAATGTCGATTTCCACCTGAGGACCCGAAGCAATGCCCATGTTGTTAATCATGGAGCGAACGGCAACGTTGCAAGTCTTCTGCACGTCTTCAATAGCTTCAGGGATCGAGCTACCCCAAAGGGCGCCCGGAACCTTAAACATTGACGTAGCGTGGTACGGCTTCTTGCCCAACGGATCATAGTTGAGCATAGCCTTAATTACGTAATTGCCAATGAGCCAAACGCAAGCGTTGTACTCTTTGGCTTCGTCTTCGATTTGATCTTCCGGCATACCCCATTCGCGGAGCATCTTGCCAGAGACCATACCCCAAAACTCGAGGCAGTCGTACATGTCCGTGTTACGGTACCATGTGCTGTGCTTGTTTTCGAGGCGCTCTTTCTCAAGTTGATCGTAATCAGCGAACCATGTGCAGCACGACGTTCCTTCATCAAGGACCATACGAATTGCATCATCGTCAAAACCTGGAACCCCAATAAGAGCCGCCACGTCAGTGCGCGACATCTGCTTGTGTTCAATCACATACCCTTGGTCCAAGGACTCAATGCCCGGTTCCGGATAGAGGTGAAAAGGATCTACGCGTTCAAACGTAGGAATGAGTTTTTCTTGGACGACTGGCATAGTCTTGCCATCTTGTCCACGACCCCACCCAAGCGTAACTCTTTTACGGATGGTTGGGCCTTTGATACACGCAAGAGGATAGGTGCTAAGGTCTGTAACAAAAGCATCGAACGCTTGATACCAGCCGCCTTCGGCGAACTGGTCTTCGATGCGACGCTTCATCAGATCCGCTTTATCCTGGGCAGCTTGTGCCTTACGACGACGGAACTCTTCCTCAAACATTTCTTTGATGGCAGGAGTTTCGCCGACACCTGGAGCTACGCCCGTGGTGCCAATAAGCTCCAGCATCTTCTGCATGAACTCTTGCTCGAGTTGTGCTTCTTCGTCTGGAGATAGATCTGGTTCCGGAGATGCTTTAAGATCCCATGGCGGAGCGCCACCGTCTAAAAGAATGTCTCGGATCCAGCTTTCGGCTGCACGGCACTTAACTTCCGTGATAGGCATAAAGACATCTGAACCGCCAGCCATGGCGATTGCTGCCTTTACATCGGGTTCGTACTCTCGGTTCCGTTGCCGCTTTGCTTTGATAATTTGCGTATTAATCGGCAGTTTGGCTTGGAGAGCAGGATCCCAACAAGAACGCACGTACCCCGCTAGATTTGTAATCAGCGGGGTATTTTGCTTTTCTTGCGCTTCTTTACGTGCTCGATCTTCCGACTCAAACTTGTTAAGTTGGTCGTTAGAGAACGCACGCATAATCGTCGGTTCTTGCATTAGTTATTCTCAGGATCGGGCCCGGACTGCTTCGGCTGCAGTTCAGTCATTGATGCATTATTAGTTTCTTCAAACGCCGACATAATCTTCTGTTGCAAGATAAACGCTGCGCCAGCGGCATTTAATCCTTGGGCCTTGACAGCCATATCAAACAGACGAAGCATCGTATCGAGTTCTTGATTTGTAAAGGAAATGTTAACCATTATGGCTCCATCCGTTAACGTGGCCTAGTTCGTGACACATAATCTCTGCGTATTCTCCCCTGTAGGAACAGGGGTTAGGTGCAATAATAGTATTGGTATTACCACAAGCTAAGCGGTTAGGCAACTGAGTAAGCATCTCGCAAGTTGCCTCTACTCCTTCTGCGTCCATAAAATATACAGTTGTATGAGTGTTACCTCTGTACTGTACTGGCGGTAACGCAATAAAGGCAAAGAAAATAGCAATTAAGAACTTCATGTCGTCACGCTTTGGAGTTCAGCGTCTGTAAGAGCGCGGGGCCATATTGCT
>ERZ869921.639-NODE-639-length-18716-cov-4.142865_pt1 | contig 18716 bp, 18 predicted proteins | sample MGYA00579310_ERZ869921 | MGnify/ENA primary metagenome ERZ869921 (study PRJEB32216, sample SAMN09231816) | wastewater metagenome | place: USA: Maryland | collected 2016-06-21 | study: EMG produced TPA metagenomics assembly of the PRJNA472060 data set (Reclaimed...
CACAGCGCGCTGGAATTTCTCAGGGGGGACGGCCTCGCCGCGCTCACGATGGATCCGCTGGGGAGCACGCCTTATTGGTCTTCCACCACCGCCGGGGTGCGCACCTGGGAACGGCTCTAACCCTATGGCTCGCACCGGAAAAATCGCCTCGCTCCCGGAACCCCTGCGCACGGCGGCGAATCAAAGGAAGCTCAATGGCGCGCGGGGCCGCGAGGTCATCGCCTGGCTGAACGCCCAACCCGAAGTCGAGGCCCGGCTGCGCGAGCGTTGGGGGGAGGACTGGCGCATCAACGATCAGAATTGGAGCGACTGGTACCGCGGCGGCTATCAGGACTGGCTGACCGATCGGAAGAAGCTGGAGCACACCCGCGAACTCAGCGCCTACGCCGCCAAATTTGTCGAGGCGGACGCGGGCAACATCACCTCCGGCGCTGCGGCCATTGCCGCCGGCACTTATCTCCAGGTGCTCGAAGCGATGGATGCCGAGACGGTCGAGGAGAAACTGGAAATCCTCAAAGCCATCGTGCCGGACCTGGCCCGGCTGCGCGCCGGCGACCAGAATGAGCAGGCGCTGAAACAGGCGCAGGAAAAAATCGCGCAGAAGGACCGCGAACTCGCGCTGGCGATCGAGAAGTACCAACGCGAAACGCTCGAACTCTTTTTGCGCTGGCATGAGGATCAGCGCGCCCGCGAACTCGCCCAAAGCAGCCTGAGCAACGAGGAGAAAATCTCCCGGCTCGGCCAGCTCATGTTTGGCGACGCCTTCCTCGCACTCAAGCAAGCCGCCCCATGAGCGAGACGCTCCTGCCGGACGACCGGCCCTACCAGGCCGAGATCATGCGCGCCCTGGCCGAGCGGCGGTTCTTCTGCCTGCTCTGGCGCCGCCAGGGCGGCAAATCCACCACGCTGGCCCAGGCCGCCCTCGCGGCCATGCTCGCGCAGCCCGGCCTCACCGTCATTTACGCCAGCGCCTCGCTCCTGCTCGGGCGAGAAATCTGTTTCAAGGAGGCGCAGCTCCTGGCGGAAGTCTTTCGGCGCCTCGCCGGCCGGCTGGAGTTTGCCGAGGCCGGCACGAACAAGGTCTATGCGGACCTCGATCCCGACGCGCTGGCGCAACTTTTCGAGAGCCAGCGCCTGGAGTTTCGCGTCCATCACGATCGTACAACCATCTCTCGCACGCAGGTCATCGCACCCAACCCGGCCACTGCCCGCGGCTGGACGGGTTGGGTGTTTCTTGACGAGTTCGGGTTCATCCGCGATTTCCGCGATTTGTGGGAAGCGGTCGAGCCCATCGTCAGCACGAACAAATCGTTCCACCTCATCATGGCGACCACGCCGCCGCGGGACGATGCGCACTATTCCTACGAACTCACCGCGCCGGCCATTGGCACGCCCTTTCCCATCGACCCGCGCGGCAACTGGTACGTGAGCGAAGCGAACGTGCCCGTGCATCGCGTGGATGTGTTCGACGCTTTCGAGGCCGGCGTCAAACTCTACGATCTGCGCACCGGGCGCGAACTCACGCCGCAGGAACATTTCGCCGCGGCAGATGACAAGGATGCCTGGCGCCGCAACTACAAAGTCGAACACGTGCTCGGCGGCACCAGCGCAATCAGCTTGCTCGTGCTGGACACGGCGCAGAAGCGCGGCGTGGGACAATGCGCGTGCATCGTGGTGGACGACGATCTGGACTTCGAGCGCGGCCTGGCCTGGATCCGGGAGAAGCTCGCCCTCTCGACGCCGGTGGGTCTGGGTTGGGACCTGGCCACCACGACCAAGGAATCGAGCAACCCGAGCGCGTTCGCCGTCGTCGAACGCCAGGGCGTGCATTTCTCCGCGCGGTGTGTGCTCGTGTGGAAAACCTCCGACCCGGACGTGCAGCTCGACCGCGCCCGGCGGATCGTCCGCACCGTGGCCGCGCGCGGCACGCGCCCGCGCCGCCTGTGCATCGATGCCACGAACGAACGGCTCTTCTCCGCCACCGTCAAAAAGGAACTGCTCCATGACGTGCCCGTGGAAATGGTCGTGGGCAGCGAGGTCGTCGAGCGGCCCGGCGCCGAACCGATGAACATGAAGCAGTGGCTCGGCAGCAAACTCGTGGGCGCGTTTGACGACAACCACGTGGATGCTCCGCCCGAACGCTACTTCCGAGAGGACGTGCGCCTGGTGAAAAAGGAAAAGGGGCAATTCGTCTGCGAGCCGGATGGCAACGGGCGCCACGGCGACACGTTCGACGCGGTCAAGCTGGCCCTGCACGGCCTGTTCTCCGCCGGCGAGGCCCGCGCCATCCCCGCCCAGGTGGGCACCTACCGGGGAGGTATGTTGTGAGCGCACGTTCCATCCGTGTCCATCGGTGTTCATCCGTGGTTGAAAACCACACCCGCAGGAAAGCCCCAGGACGCGCCGCGGCGCCGGAACGTCCATTGTATCGCGCGCGCCCGTCCGGCGCCTCCCAGCCGCCCGCGAAAGAGCGCGAAACGCATTGGCGCGGCTCACCCCCAGACGCCGAAAACATCCCCGGCTTGAAATTCAAGGAATCCATCCCATGACCCTTCTCGACAAGATCATTGAGCGGCTCATCCCGGTGCGGGCGAAGACGCGCCTCCGCCTGCGCGACGAACCGGCCAACCAGCTCACCAGCGCCACCGTCACCAGCATTCAATCCGCCCTGCGCGCGGCCGAGTATGGGGACACGCGCAACCTCTTTACCCTCTACCGTGACATTCTCGCGGGCGGCTCGCACGTGCAGGCGGAACTCTCGAAGCGCAAGCTCGCTCTCCTGGCCCAGCCGGCCAGCGTGCAACCGGCAATCAAGGACGACGCCCCGAGCGAACAGGCCGCCCAGGCCGTGGAACAGATGATCGCCAGTTGCGGCAACTGGCTGGATGGACTTACCTACCTGCTGGACTCCTGCCTCTGGCCCGTGGCCATCGTCGAGAAAATCTTTGCCCCGGCGGATGAACCGTATGGGGAGGGGTTGCGTCTCCGCTACAAACTCGATCGCCTGGAACCCGTCAACCACACCCTGCTTTGTTTCCGCGAACGCATCCCAAGTGCGCGGACCTCCGTCGCGCCGACCGCAACCCCGGCGCCTGAACCCTGGGAATCCGGCATCCGGCTCTACAAAACGGATGAGGCCACCGGCAGTCTCAGCTACGTGGACACCGAGGCTTACCATCTCGATCCCATGCGGCACGTGGTCCATCGCGGCCATTTGCTCGTGGGCCAGCGGGATTGTTTTGGCGGCCCGATGCGCTCGCTCCTCTTCTGGTGGTACCTCAGCGCGATGTTGCGGGATTGGTGGGCCCGGGCCACGGAACGCTTCGGCGCCCCCTTCCCCGTCGGCCACACGGACACCGCCAGCACCGAGGCGGTGACCTTGCTCCAGAATGCCTTTTCCGAATCGCTGCGCATCGGCGGGCTGGTGGTGGATCACGAGACCCAGGTCGAACTCATCCAGGCCGCGATGACGGGCGCGGCGGACAACTTCGAGCGATTTCACATCGCCTGCCGGCACGAGATCAGCGAACTCATCCTCGGGCAAACGATGAGCAGCGAGGCGCAAGCCTCCGGCCTGGGCAGTGGCAACGCGAAGCTGCACTCGGACGTGCGCGAAGACTTCCGCATGTTCGACCAGATCAAACTGGCCGAGACGCTGCGCACGCAGGTTTTCGCCCCGTTCCTGCGCATCAATGGGATTGCCGCGCCGGCGCCGAAAATCGTCTGGGGCGGCCTGAGCGATGAAGACGCCGCCACCTTCACGAAGATGTTGCTGGACCTCAGCAACGCCGGCTTCGAGCCCACGGACGAAGCCGTCCCGGTATTACAGGAGCGGGTCGGCATCGAGTTGCAACGCAAAGAAGCGGCGGAACCGGCGATGGCCCTTTCACCGTTTAACCTTTCACGTTTCACTGCTCCGCCCGCCGACCCCACGGATCGCATCGCCGCGGCGAAGAGTGCCGCCCTGGCGGAGGCCTTTCGCGGCAGCCTCGCGCCCGTGCGCCAGCTCGTGCTTTCCAGCCACAGCCCCGAGGAACTGGAGCGAAGCTTGCGCCTGTTCTACACCGACTGGAAGCCGGCGCGAATCCAGGCCGTGGTCGAGGAAGCCCTGCAACTGGCCGCCGCCGCCGGCGCTTCCGCCGCCCAGCGATGAAACGCTTCACGTTTTAACCTTTCACCTTTTAACGGGCCATGCCCTTCGACTTTGACATCCGTCCGCACGAGGAGGCCGCCGCGCTTGTGCGCGGCAAGTCCGTGGTCGCGGCGGACGTGTTCAAGGCCCTGCTGCCGGAGGCGCGCGGACGCGCTTTCACCATCACCGGCGTGGAAGGCGCGCACGTCCTGCAGCGCGTGCGCGATCGTATCGCGGATTACGCGCGCGGCGGCGAGGGCAACACCTGGGACGACGCGAAGGCGGACATCATTTCGTCCCTCGATCCGTGGCTGGGTGATGGGGCGGAGCGCCGGGCCACGATCCTCTTGCGCACGCATGGGTTCCAGGCCTTCCAGGCCGCGAACTGGCGCGTCGCCCAGGAGGATGAAGATACCACCCACCTGCAATATCTCGCCACCGAGGATGACCGCGTCCGTGAATCGCATCTCGCATTGAATGGCATCATCCTGCCCAAGAACGATCCGTTTTGGGAGAAGCACTATCCCCCGTGGGAATGGGGCTGCCGCTGCCGCGTGCGCCCGATGAACCCGGACCTGGTGGATCTCGCGCGGGAGCAGGACGCCGAGCGCAACCCGGAGGACCGGCTCGTGCTCGAAGGCGCAGCGCTCAGGGAACTCCGCCACGGGCGGCTCATCCGCGAGAGTGGTGCTTATGACGTCACCGCGCCCAGCGATTCCGCGGACGGGGAGGACGCCTTCCAATGGCACCCGGATGATCTTCGGATCACGCCGTCGCAAGTCCGCCAGCACTTCGATTCGCCGGTGTTCGCGGCCTTCAAGCACTGGGCGCAACTCAACGCCATTCGCGCCGGGCTCACGCTCTGGCAATGGCTCCGCGGCGTATGATCTCGTTCAAACTCACGCAGGACAATGTCTCGCCCGCGCTCGCCCGGCTGGCGGCCACGGCCCGGAACCCCGAGCCGGTGTTGCGCGCGATGGGCACCACCTTCAAGAGTCTCACGGAGGGCACGTTCAACAGCGCCGGCGCCGCGTTCCGGCCCAAACCCTGGCCGCCAAAGAAAGACGGCACCCCAAGCAACCTCCAGCTCACCACCACGCTCGCGAAAAGTTTCCAACTCGAAGTTACTTCCACCTACGCCCGGGTCAGCACCGGGGTCACCTACTCGCGCATTCACCAGTTGGGCAGCGCCCAGTGGAACGACGGAATCAAATTCATCCGGGAAATCGGCGGCAAGCGGGCGCGCACGGAAGTTCGCAAGGGCATTCCTCCGCGCCCGTTCTTCCCGGTGATCAATGGCCGGCTCACGCCCGAGGCGGAGCGGCTGATCGGACGCGCCGGGGCTCGGGTCATCGCGCGCCAGGCCGGTCAGATCGTTTGAACTCGCAGAAATCTTCCGTCCCGTCCGCTTCGTCCCCGCCATCGTTTCACACGCGCCCTTGGCGCGTGCTAAACCGGCATCGTGCAAAACGGCACGGCCTTCAAACTGACCAGCCTGCGCGTCTCGAATGGCGCGCTCCAGGGCGAGAAGCTCCCCGAGCACCTGCAGCTCCTGCAGTGGGGCCGCAACGAATCCGCCAAGGGTCCGATTCTCTTCGACGAGAAATCCGTGGCCGTGCTCAACGCGAACCAGGCCCGGCTGGGCTTTGGCCGCGTGGCGCTGGACTTCGAGCACAACACCGTGCCCGGCTCGCCCGAGTTTGCCCGCACCCAGGAACCGCGGCCCGTGGCCGGTTACGGCACCATCGAAGCCGTGCCGGAGCGCGGGCTCTTCCTCTCCGCCATGACCTGGACTCCGCGGGGCACCGAGCACGCGCGGGACTACGAGGACCTGTCTCCCGCCGTCGCGCAGGATGAGGAGGGGCGCGTCGTCTTCCTCCACTCGGCCGCGCTCACGCGCAATGGCGCGGTCTATGACCTTTCCTTTTTTTCGGCGCCCTCGGGCCTCGAAATCGAAACCGCAACCAAACCACACACACCTATGCCTGACACCACCGGGGCCGATTTCCAGGCCCTTCAAACCACCCTCACCAAGCTCTCCGCCGACCTCACCGCGCGGCTCGATGCGCTGGAAAAGCGCATCCCGGCCGACCCGAGTGAGCAGATCAAAACGCTGAGCGCCTCGGTTGAGGCCTTGCAGAAGCAAATCAAAGACACCTCGGACGCCGCCACCACCCTCGAACGCGATCGCGTCATCAGACTTTTTGCCGCCGAAGGCAAAGTTCCGCGCGACGCGGACGGCAAGGAGCTGAGCGACGAGCAACTCGGGAAGATGGACGTGCCCACGCTCAAGTTGCTTTGCGCGAACACGCCCTCGACCGTGCCGCTGCACGCGCGCAAGGCGAAGGAGAAGCCCGGCACCGAACTCAAGGGCCTCGCCCGCGTGGCCGCGGCCATCAATGCCCAGATCAAAACCGCCTGACCCCTGACCCTAGACCCCAGACCCCAGACCCCAAAAAAAGATTATGGCAACAGGCTATACCACTCTCATGGACATCGCGGCCCGCACTGGTTCCGACCAGGTCGTCGGGTTGATCGAGGATGTCTCCACCTACGCGCCGGAGTTTTCCATTCTGCCGGCCATGACCAAGCGCGGCACGACCTACCTCGTCACGCGCCGCACCGCCCTGCCCACCTCCGCATTCCGCACCGCGAACGAGAGCATCACCATTGGCAAGAGCATGTATCAGCAGGACATGAAGCAGATGTTCTTCGTGGACTGCCAGCTCCAGGTGGATGAAGCGATCGTCAAGGCGGACGACGGCACCATCGGCGATCTCCTCAGCCAGGAAGCCTCGGGCGCGCTCGAAAGCGTCATCCAGCGCCTCGGCTCGCAGGTGTACTACGGCACCAGCGCGGACTCGAAGGGCTTCGCCGGCTTGCAGACGCAATCGGTGGGCAAGTGGCCGACCGGCGGCACGACCACCAGCACGAGCGCCATGCTGGTGTGGACCGGGCGCCAGGGCGTTTCATTCGTGGTCGGCAACGACGGCGACATCTCCATGCCGCCGTGGACGAAGCAGGCGATTACCAGCACCACCTCGCAAAAGATGGCCTGGGTGAGCAACCTCTCCAGTTACATCGGCCTCCAGGTCGGCAGCGCCTCCTCCGTCTGGCGCGTCTCCGGCATCACGGTCGCGGCTCCGCTCACGGACGCCCGCGGCGCGGGACTGCTGAGCAAGGTGCCGCTCAACCGGCGCAACGGACTCCGGTGGTTTATGAACCGGACCGCCGCCTACACGCTGCAAAAGAGCCGGGCCTCGTCCGGATTTGTCGCTGCCACCAGCGGCGGCTCGCCCACCACGGAACTGCCCGGGCCCGCCGCGGCCTTCGCGGATCTGCCGAGCCAGCTCTGCGGCATCCCCATCACTATCACGGATTCACTCGTCGATACCGAGACGAATGCCGGCACGGCGGACACCTACGCGACCGAGTAAACGCCGATTCACCATTCACCATTCACAATCACTGTTTTTTTGAAATATGGCTTCACCCTCCAGTTCCCGCGCGCTGAGCGACAACGCCGTTGTCGCGGTCAGCGCCACCTGCCCCAACGCGGCCAACCAGGCCAATACGAACACGATTGACCTGGGCCTGACCACGCCGTTCGCCGTCACGGAAAAGTTTCACGTGAAGATCGCGAATACCGCCAGTGCCAACGGCGCCAACTCGAAAAACTTCGTCATCGGCATCCTCCACTCGGACGTGGACACCACAGCCAATTACACGCAGTTGGTGCCCGTGGCCCGCATCCTGGTGGATAATGCGACCTCCACCCCGGGCGAACTGCCCGCCGGCTGCACCATCATCAACCTGCCCCCGGGCACGAAGCGATACATCCGCGGCTTCTGCAAGGGCGAGGCCAACGGCGGCAACGCCTCGGACGCCACCTTCACCGTCAGCATCCTCTTTTAATCCACCCGCGCCCGGTGGCTCTCACCGCCGGGCGCGCCTTTTCACATGGGGCAAAACACTCTTGAACTGTCCGCCGAGGCGGACCGATTTGTTGAAACCGAGGTGCTGGAATACGACCTCGACATTGGGGCGCCGCCCGCGCTGGTGTTGGACCTGGGCGCGCACTGTGGCGCCTACACCGCCTTCGTCCACCGGCAATTTCCCGAGGCCCGCGTCGTCGCCTGCGAGCCGCATCCCGAAAACGCCGCCTGCTACCGGCGCAACTTTTCTTCGAATCAGTTTGCGCTCCTGGAAGCGGCGGCGCGCGACTTCGAGGGCACCGCGGATCTCCGGGTGGGGAAAAACACCGCCACCCATTCCTTCCACGATCTCGGGGCGCAGAATGGCGGCAAGATTTCCGTGCGCTGCCTCGATGCGCAAACCCTGCCCGCGGCGGACCTGATCAAGATCGATACCGAGGGGTGCGAGCTGGAGATTCTCCAGCGGCTGGATCTCAGCCAGGCCCGCGGTCTGGTCGTCGAATATCACACGCTCGACGATGAGCGCGCCCTGCGAAATTTCTGTTCCTCGAAAAAGTTTCTGCTGCACGAGAAGATTACCGCCGGCGGACCCAGCGGCGTGTTGAAATACGTGCGCCGGGTGAACCCGGATCGGCTCTTCATCGGTGTGCCCATGTACGCCGCGCCGAATCCATTCTTTGCCCAGGCCCTCATCCACGTGCTCAGCAACCCGCCGGTGAATGTGCTTTACCGGCAGAGCGTGGGCGATTCCCCGGTGGGCCGCTCGCGCAACATCCTCACTTACGAGTTTTTGGAGTCGGATTGTTCGCATCTCCTCTTCATCGATTGCGATCTCATCTTCTCGAAAGATCACATTCTCCGCCTTCTCTCGCACAAAGAAGAACTCGTGGGGGGGTTGTATCCGAAAAAACAGCCCAAGCTGGAGTGGGTGGTGAACACGCTGCCGGATCCCCAGAATGTGCTCGGGACGAACGGACTTTGGAACGTGCGCTATGTCGGCACCGGCTTTATGCGCGTCGCGCGCACCGTCTTCGAGCAGATGATCGCCCGTTGGGGCGACGAGATTCGCTACACCGCGGACAACGGCCTGAACCGCACGGAATACAATCTCTGGCCCATCGGCCCCTATCAATACCCGGACGGCTATCGCCGCTACCTCTCAGAAGATTGGTTCTTCTGCCAGCGATGGCTCGACCTCGGAGGCCAGGTGTGGGCCGACACCCGCGTCCTCTTGAAGCACTGCGGACAGGCCGTCTACCCGCTGGAAAGCCCTTACCTTTCGGCGCCGACGGAGTCCGGCGCGGGGGCTGCCCCCTCCTGCGCCGGCTCCACTTCCTCCACACCCCATGCCTAACTACGCTTCCACCACCGTCGTCAACGGCCTGCCCATGACCTTCACCACCGCCTTTCCGGCGGCGGACAACACGACCAACACGGGCAGCCTGGATACCAACTACGCCCTCAGCTCGCGCGCCATCACCTCCCTCGCCCTGCAATCGAGTTGGAGCGCGCTCTCCAACCACACGGACAACACGAAATATCTCAACATCGTTCTCCAGACCTCGAACGACAATGCGAATTGGGCCAATGCCTCCCCGCTGCAGGTCATCTCCGTGCCGGGGGTCACCACCAGCGGCGCTCCGGCGGATCAATATCGCATGGCCTTTCCGGCTCACACCGGACGCTACGTCCGCGTGAGCGTGAACAATCCGGCCAGCGGCCCGAACCTGAGCGGACTCAGCATCACCACCTCGGTCGTCCACGCCTAAGATCATGCCCTACGTCACCCGCGCCCAACTCGAAACGGAAATCCCTTCCGCGCATCTCGTGGCGGCGCTGGATGACGACCGGGACGGGGCCGAGGATGACGGGCTGTTCGACGCGCTGGTCACCGCCGCGAGCCAGAGCGTGGATGCCCTCCTCTCCGCCCGCTACGATGTGCCCTTTACGGATCCCGCGCCCAGCGCCGTGGCCGAGGCCGCGTATGCTTTCCTGGGCGAGCGCATCTACGCCCGGCGTGAGCTGGTCGAGAGCAATCCGTTCAAAGCGCGGGCGAACTTCTGGCGCGAACGACTCGTGGCCATCGCCCAAGGCGAAGTGCCGTTGACTTCCGATACGGTCACTGCCAGCGGCGGCGGCGCGGCCATCACCAGCAACGCGGTGATTGACGATTCGATGCGATGAAACTCTCCGACCAGGTAAAAGCCATCCGCACCGCACTCGCCACCTGGGCGAAGGAGCAGGGCGGCACGGTGGAGGTCGCGGGCGATGCCGCCCACGCCTTCAGCCTGCTCTACGCCTCACCGGGCGCCCTGCGGGTGGCCATCTGGCCAAACGAGGAAACCGCCGCGGGCACGCGCCCGGAAGGCGGCCGGGCCACGCGCAAGTTTCTCGTCGTCCTCTCCCGCGGGCGTTCGCTCGCGCTGGAAAAGTCGGACAGCCTCCTGAGCTACGTGGCCGGCGCCCAACCGCTCTTCGACCTGGTCGAAGATGCGCGCGATCTCGTGCGCGGGATCGAGTTCACCGAGGGCGACGAATCCGCCGCGCTGGAATACGCCGGCTGGCAGCCTTTGCAGATCCCGAGCGAGCGCATCCTGGATGCGTACCAGCTCACCTTCACCCTCGAAGCACAACTCCCCGAACCCACCACCTAAACTATGGCATCCTCCATCTCTCACAAAGGCCGCACCACGGTATTCTGGGGCGCGGACAACGTCGCACAGAACGGCACCAGCGTAAAACTTTACACTGCCCTCTGCGAGTCGGCCTCATTCAAACCCATCACCGAGCGGGTCAAAGCCGCCGGCTCGGACGGGGCCACGAAGACCACCAGCCTGTTGGTTGATGGCGAGACCGTGAATCTCACGTTTCTGTTTGAAACCGGCAACGCCAACGTGGTTTTCCCCGCGATTGGTGAGATCGTTTCGATCAAGAAGCCCGGCGCCGGCGCGGCCACCACCTACGAGATCGTCGATCTCTCAATCGACGCGCGCAACAAGGACCATGCGCGCATCTCGCTCACTGGTGAGAGCCACGGGGATGTGACCCTCACCGCCACCTGAGCTGCGTATGGGGCAACCCGATGCACCGGTGGTCGAACCGCGCGAACTCGCCACGGCGGTGGCCCATGCCACCCCGTTGCCGGGGCCGTTGCTCGAAGCCTTCGCCCAGCCGGCCCTGCGCGCCGCCGGACTCACCTTCGCGCCGCTCACGGCCTATCATCTCGTGCTCCTGCAACAGATCGACGCGCCGATCATCCGCAAGATGCAGGCCGCGGCCGAGTGGCGTGCCCGGCAGGAGGGCGGAGAAACGGCGGACGAGCCGCAAATCACCTCCGAGGTGGAGGCGATCTATGAACAAATCTTCCTGCTCACGCGCCCTTCGCGGGAGGGCCGCGCCGCCCTCGCGGCGGGCCGGGCGGCCTTCCGCGAAGCCGCCCTCGCCGCCGTGGCGGATACGCTGCCGGCAGACCCGCGAGTCCTGGCCGGCGTGGTGGAAGCGGCGGAGCTGCATTTCGTCCGGGCCATGTCCACGCGCGTTGAATACGGAGCGCCCGTCGAGGGGCAGGGCGAGGTTTTTACAACCCAGCCGGCCCTGCCGACGGGCTCGGTTGGTGGCTCGGCTACGTCGGCCCGCTTGTCCGCGACTACGCCTTCGCCCTCGACGCCGTCCTCCACGAACTCCCCATGAGCCAGGGCTGGGCACTTATCGCATGGAACCACGAACACAATCCTTGGATCGCCCTCGATCGCATTTCCACCGGCTATGTGGCCGCGCAGGTGCGCTTCTCTCTCTCCTGATCGCCCTGCTGGCCGGCGCGGCGCCGGCCGCCACCCTCATTGGCCCGGTGCAGACCCCACGCTACAACCGCCTCCAAACGAATATCACCTTCCGCCCCATCGGCACGCCCTTCGGCCTCGGCGGCACGTCCCTCGTGGCTTCCGTGCTCGTCACGACCAACCTCAACACCAATGGAGAGTTCACGGTCACCGTCGCGCCTGGGCCTTACGAGGTCAGCCTGGGCCGGTTGCCGATGGATCGCTTCAACATCGTGGTGCCCGACGATACCAACACCTATGCCCTCGGAGCCCTGGTCACCAACTCGGTCGCATGGACCAACTTCTTCAGCGCGTCCACCGCGTACGGGCGCACGCTCATGCTCGCGACCAATGCCGAGCACGCGGTCGAACTCCTGGGAGGGGCCACCAGCGGCATCAGCGCCAGCACGGCCACGAACATCACCACCGCCGCGCTCTCGAACAATCCCACGTTGGGAGGGTTCTTCGTCCCGTCCCCATCCATCGCGAGCTGGGGGGATTATGGCTTCATCTGGTACGACGAATCGGATGATTCGCTCATCTTCAGCAACCTCTTCCATGCAACGCTCTTCAAACTCGATGCGCTCAACTCGCCCTTCTCCGTGGTTCGCCGAACGGATGTGACCAACATCGTGCAGGCCATCGCCACCGGCGAAGTCTCCACCGCGGAATTGAACGCGGCCAGCAACGCGGTCCTCACCGCTTCCACCGTCACCACCAAGGCCGAGGGCGCGCTCTCCACCAACCACACGCACGCAATCTCAAATCTCCTCGCGGCCCTGACCAAGGCCGAGGGCGCGCTCTCCACCAACCATACCCATAGCGTCTCAAATGCCCTGGCCGGGCTGATCGGCAGCGGGGGGTTCGATACGAACGATGCGCTCGTTCACAATCTGATCGTCGCGAACAATCTCACCGTGCTGGGGACGAACGCGGCGGACGAGCTGGCCGCCGGGAATCTCACCGTCAGCAACCTGACCGCCGGCGGCGTGGCTTATGTCGATGCGGATGGTTTTCTGACCAACACCGCGGCGGGCACGACCGGCCAGATTCCCACGAAGCGCGCCGACGGCACCTGGGGCGTGAGCAATGCCGTGGGGGAAGTGAGCGCGGCCCAACTCAACACCACGAGCAACGCCGTGCTTGTCGAAGCTCGGGACCGCGCCGATACCGACTTGCTCTTCTACGACTCCTTCACGCAAACGAACTGGTTCGGAAAGACCAACTGGATTTCAGACTCGGGCCACTATGTTCGCATCATGCAACCGTTGAACGGCACGGCGACGGCAGCGGACCCCTACGAGAGCGGCTATATGACGAACGGCTGGCTGGGCCTCAACGCTTCGAGCAATGACAGCACCTTCTACCTCATGGTGACGCTCACGAACTACGTGAGGACCGATCCGATTGAACTGGGGATCGAGTGGCGCTACGTGGAGGCCGGGAGCGGGAGCAACTGGAGCGCGCTCGACAACGAGAGCATGACGATTGCGAACGTTGGAGGGGACCATCCGAACTGGCGCCCGATGGTGCACATGAAGTTCCTCCAGGAATGCACCTATTTCTATGCTTCGACTTGGACCAACGGCGGCTCGGGCACGCCCAGCTTGCTCCCAACCGGGTTTCCCACGATCCCATTCAACACGAGACTGCGAGCGGAACTCACGTCACCCGTGCCGCATCAATCCTCTGTGATCTTCTGGGGCGACAACTCCGTCACGGCGACGATGGATGGGTTCTCCACGAACCTCTGGTACTACAACCTGGATGAACAGACCGGGACGAATTTCTACTTCCAACTCTGGCAGGACAACTACGCCAGTGCCCGACGCTGGATTGAGTTCAACCGGATTTGGATCAAGAAGGTTGTGGACCGTCGCATCCCTTCCTTTGCGGGACGCTACGGCCCTGGCATCACCAATGCCGAAGGGATCGCGGCGCTGGCGCTGGACGCTGGGAGCAACGTGGCGCTCACGACCAACGGCAACCGGATCCGCATTGATACCACCGGCGAGTTGAACAATTGGAGCCTCTATTCCACGAGCATGGTGAGCGGCACGGCGCAGACGATTGCCGACGTGGCCAGCAACTCACTCTACACGGTGAGCAGCAATATCTCTCTGGTGCTGGCTACGGCGAACACGAACCACGCAGCGGCGATTCTCCAAGCATCGACCAACTACGCGAACGCCGTGACGAACACATCCATTGCCCGCACGAACGGGACCGAGTTCATCCGCACAAACCTCATCACAGCAGCCGGAACCGGCATCGTCATCCGGCAGGATGGGAGCGGAGGAGTCTCAATCAGCAATGCGGTGACGACAAGTATGACCAATTCCGAAGGAACCGCAGTCTTCGGGGCTGTGTATGCCACCAATGGATTCTTCACCAACCTCAGCGTCACCACCCAAAACGCAGGAACGCTGTTGCTGGATGAACCGTTGAACTCAACTTCCGTGAGCAATGCAACCGCGAGCAGGATGGCTATGTTCGGACCGGATAAACTGCTGACGAACTCAGCTTATTCCGAAAATGATTTCGCCCGCACGAACGGCACAGACATGCTGCGAACGAACAAGATTACGGGTTCAGGAATCATCTCCATTGCTCAAGACGGATCGGGTGGGGTGGTGGTTGGAGCCTCTGCCAGTGCTGGATCAATTACGGTGAGCAACACCGGAGTCTTCGTGACGAATGCCGCCACGATTCTGGATTTTCGCGCAGGCACGAACATGGTCATCAAAACGACGAACCTGGATTCTGGAAGCATCGTGATCGATTTCAATGCAGCAGGATCGACGGGCGGAGGTTCTACGCAGATGGTCACTGCGGCCATTGGAGATTTGACGGTGACGAACAAGTTGGGCATCGGGACGAATGCCCCACAAAGTCCCTTGCACATTGTGGGAGACAATTCAGGTTATCCACTCGTTCAAGTCGGAACGACCAACAACAACAAGGTATTCAACGTCTATACGAATGGGGCCGCCTTTGGCACCAACAACCCGGTGGCGAATTACGAGTTCTTCGCGAGTGATGCGATGATGAATAATTCACTCGGGTACCTTTTCCGTGTGACGGCAGGCCAGCTTAATGTTGCAGGAGCTGGAGGAACCAACACGTTCTTAATCAAGACGAATGGGAGCGTGGGAATAGGAAAAGACCCTCAAGTAAAATTGGACGTTAATGGAGGAATAAATGCGAGTGCTGGTAGCGTCAATGTTGTTTCAGCCTCTTACTCACTTGGTTTGCAGAGTAAGGCATCGCTTCAATCACCTGAAGCCGGAGTGTTGTCTATCGTGAAATACACAGAGAACGGCAACGGTGTTGGTCTGATAATCGGCACGAACAACATCGCTGGTGCTGCCGCGTGGACGGCTCCTCAACTCAGGAGAATCAACGAACTCGGAACCGAGAAGGCGCATCTAAGCATCCGAAGCGCAACGAACAACGCCGGAGCGGACTTGTCTGTGTGGGGAGACATTTACACCAGCAACTCCGTCGTGTTCACGCCCATTGCCACTGGACCGGCGAACGCCACAAACGGTCTTTCAGCAATCTGGAACAGTAACGGAGTGGCAACTTACATCCGTTCTGGACCCGTCGGTTACACGACAAACAAGGACGTGCTCCTTATTCTTCATTGACGTGAACACGACCAAAACAATGAGGAACGCTCTGCTCTTTGCGATCCTGGCGGTGTTCAGTCAGAATGCACTGATTTCCGCAACCTACTACGTGCAAGACGGTGGAGGAGGATCGAAGGCTCAATCTGTTGACATCGGAACCCCCATGTCCGTTGCCACCTTCAACGCGAACACCTACGCGGCTGGTGATACCGTCTATTTCATGGGCGTGTTCAATCTGGCTGGGACTGCAATCACCATTCCAAGCAGCGGAAGCGGATGGGCGGCAGGAGAGTTTATCACGTATGTATCCTATTCTGGAAGCCCTGCGATTCTGGATGGAGGTGGAAAGGATACAAAATACGAGAACTTGATGGTTGCATCTTCCAAGAGCTACTTGGTCCTGGATGGGTTTACGTTCACCAACATCACCTCAACCAGTGTTGCAGGGGGTCAGGCACTATCAACTGAAGGATCAATCATCCGTTGTCAGGCCCTGCTGTTTACTGGCTACATCACTGGAGGAACCGGGGGCGCTTGGGTCGAAGTGGGTGGAAATGGAAGCCAGACATTTTCAAACTGCTATTTCAATCGGGTTGATGATGAGGCTATATCAAACCACTCCCCAGGAACGTATGATCTTTCCCTCACAAATTGCACGTTCACGTTTGCAGAAAACTTCGGCACAGGGAGCGCGATGCAGTTGGTTTACGCGCCAACGGCTCTCACATTTTCAGGATGCACATTCATCGGGACCGCAGACGTTCCAGTGAGTCTAAGTCTAGCCAGCGGCATTTCACCCTTGTTCCACGGCTGCCGATTCTACGAGACGTTCCTCAATGGAATGGCAGGGGGTCCGGTATTCAATTACTGTGTCATTACGCGTTCATCCGCCAGCATCTTTAACGGTGCGACGACATGCAACAACTGTGTCTTTTACGGCACTACCGTCGCCTTCCAGCATTATTCAACGACAGAACGGACGGTCATTGCCGGATTCACCAACTGTATCTTTTACTCGATGACCTATGTTGTAACGTGGAACGGTGGTGGGCTTGGCGGGCAGTGCAATCTCGATCACTGCATTCGCTATGATACCGGAGGACGCAACCCGGCTGGAACTCTGGACGGATATTCTGAGAATGTTGTCTCAACTAGCGATCCGCTGTTCGTGAGTCCCACGACGGATTTTCAGTTGCAGTCAGGATCTCCCGCAGTGAATGCGGGCAGGGCCATCGCTGGTTTAGATCGTGACTTTGGAGGAAATGCCGTTCCGTGGTTTACCTCACCGGACATTGGGGCTTTTGAGTGGTTCCCTCAAAATAGAGGCGCAGCGAACCTGTTGCATGTCGTCAGGATCATCAAACCGTAAGACGAGAATGAAACTCCTTTGCCTATTATCCCTCCTCACCTCGACGGCCTGCGGCCAACTCGCCAACGGCGTGGTGGTGGAGTGGACGTATCCGACGAACGAACTCAGCACGAATCTGACCTTTATCATCCATCGCGGAACGAATGTTGCCCAGCCCGTGAGCACTTGGACGCCCCTCACCAACATCGTCGGCACGAACCTGAGTGCTACGGTGGACATGCCGCCCGGTGAATACTATTTCGCGCTGATGGTGAGCAACTTTTGGGGCACGTCTTTCTCCAAAGTCGTTTCGACGCCCCCGCCGCCGCGAAACGACGGGAACCTGATGCTGCGGAGAAAATGAAGACAAGCCTCGCAATCCTGATCCTGTCTCTGTCCCAAGCCATTGGCCAACTGGTCAACCTCAACGCCAAATGGGCCGTTTACTGACCATCCTGTTGCTCCTCTTCCCGCTGTGCAGCCACGCTGCAAGTTGGTATGTGGACAACGCGGCGGCCGGCACCAGTGACGGCACGTCATGGTCCAATGCGTTCACGAATCCTGCCACGATGGCGTGGACTGGGATCAACCCTGGCGACACCGTTTACGTGAGTGGTGGCAGCGTGACGAAGATTTACACGAACACACTCACCATCGGAAAGGACGGCACGCTCGGCAGTCCCATAACGGTGAAGGTCGGACAGGACGCTGGGCACAACGGCGTGGCGGTCTTTAGCAACGCAGCCGTGAGGCCGTACGGTAATCGTCCGAAGTGGAACGTGATCGACGGCGGGCGGAGCGCATCCTTTGTCGCCCCGACGAATCACCGGCAAGTCATCACGGGCGCGACGGCCATCACGAATAACATCGGGTTCGTGATCAAGGACATTGTGGGAACGAATAACGCGGACACTGATCCTGCGGTGTGGTACTTCCGAAACCCGGACAACTGCCGTTTCGCCTGGATCGAGATCAGCGGGCTGACCAATACCGGAACCTTCGACTACCACGAAACGCGGGGCACAGTCTGCTACATGGATTGCGGAGACGAAGGAGGTGATTCCTCAACCAACAACGTCTGGGAATACCTCTACCTCCATCACAACATGGGCCAGCAGTTCGCGCTCGTGAGCCACACGCCCACCGGGTTTGACAACCTCGTTTGGCGCTACTGCTACCTCTTCGAGTGTGGGGAGGACCACTGGGAAGTGAGCGGCGGAGTGACGGTGCGGGATTCGGTGGTTGGCCCATGCTACCCGAACGGCGTTCACAACGACTTCTTCCAGACGGAGGGAGACTACGTCAAAATCTACAACAACGACATCCGCGAGTCGCAGAATGCAATCCTGCGCATCCAGACCAGCGCAGCGGGCACGGGCACGAACCTGCGGCACTCAGTCTGGTTCTACAACAACCTCGTGACGGAGAAAGCGGGCCGGGCACAAGGAGGCGGGACGCTGGTTGAACCGCTGTGTGTGGTTCATCACGACTCGGCCTCTCCAACGCACATGACGATTCTCAGCAACCTCGTGTTTGCGAACAATCTGTTTTACAACTCGGTCATCAGCACGGTGGTTGACCCGGACGAGATGTGTCGCAATCCGCTGCTCTATTGGGCCAGGGGAACGCAGGTGACAAACAGCATCGTCACCTCAAACGTGTTCGCAAACAATCTCGTGGTGATGAAGCATCAAGGGGCCGGATTTCCGGCGACGACCAACGCGACGGCGGCGGGCTACTGGCCCTACACCACGAATGACGTGTGGGTGGATTACAACGTCTTCGCGGGCACGAACACGGCGCAGATCACCCTGCCCCGGCGCGTGAGCTACATGGACGTTTCAACCAATA
>ERZ869921.640-NODE-640-length-18651-cov-25.552538_pt1 | contig 18651 bp, 18 predicted proteins | sample MGYA00579310_ERZ869921 | MGnify/ENA primary metagenome ERZ869921 (study PRJEB32216, sample SAMN09231816) | wastewater metagenome | place: USA: Maryland | collected 2016-06-21 | study: EMG produced TPA metagenomics assembly of the PRJNA472060 data set (Reclaimed...
GACTCCAACGTCGAACACCTCCGCCGCCTGCTCGCCACCCGCTCACGCCGCGGCTTCGCCAAGTACAACACGACCACCGACCGCGACGACCTGACGTTCGATGAGTGGTGCCAGCACGCCATTGAGGAGATGCTGGACGCCGCCATTTACCTCCGCAAACTCCAGACGCAAGGAATCCATGCCAATCCTCGCCGAACCGCTCCTCGCCAGCCATCCCGCAATCGCCCGCCAGGTCGAGCTTGAGAAGGCCGCCGTCACCGAGGGCATCGCCCGCTACCGCAAGCTAATCGCCACCGCCAACAAGCGTGGCGAGGGGGCGAGGGTGCATGCGGTGGAGCACACGCGGGCGGGGTGGTTCCAGGCCCTCCGCGGTGCCATTGTCCGCGAGCGGATTGCTTGCCGTCGCCAGCCCGGGCTGTATAAGCGGCCCGCCTACGCCGTCCAGATTCTTGAGTTGAAGTCGAGCGTGCTGGCCGCGGTGACGATCGACGCTGGCTTGTCACGTCTGCTGCGAGACGGCGGGGAGTTGACGTGGAAGCGGTTTGCCTTCGCCGTGGGCACTGCTGTCATTGCCGAGTTGAACAACAACAAGGTGCGGAAGGCGAAGTCCCTCCAGAAGATGCGGGCGTCCAGCCGTCGCGTGACAGCCCAACGGGTAACGTGGTGGGCCAAGCGGAACCTGGACGACCCGGAGGACTCCAAGCGGCTTGCGTTGGCCGTGGGCGACTTCCTTGCTGCGGCCCTGGTGGCGGCTGCCACCGTATCTGACCGCGGCGGCAAGCTCTACCCCGCCTTCCGTCGATACCGGGCCAAACGTGGGCTCCAGAAGAACAAGGCGTGGCACGTCTGCCTGTCTGACGAGGCGGTCGCCACCATCGACTCGTGGCACTCCGCCATCCAGCGGCAGCGTCCCGCCCACCTGCCCATGCTCATCCCGCCGATGCCGTGGCAAGAGAGCCGCACGCCGCTTGGCAAGAAGGTGGAGGGCGGGCGAGTCACCGCCAACTACCCGCTGGTGAGCAAGGCGACTCGCGAGCAGAAGGCGGCGTACCAGCAGGCCGACCTGACCCGCACCTTCGACGGCATCGCCGCTATCAGCGCCACGCCGGGCCGGGTGGACGGCATGGTGGCGACGGCCATCGAGCACTACGCCACCTCCGGCGGCAAGCTTGGCATCCCTCGCATGTACGACGAGGATGCTCCCGTTCGCCCCAAGGACACGTCCAACGAGACGGAGATGGCGACGTGGAAGGCCGCCCGCCGCGTGTGGTACAAGGACACCATCGCCACGGCCAGCGAGCGAGAGAGCTTCGCCCACAGCCTGACGGCCATGCGAACGATGCAGATGCTCGCTGGCGAGGGCTTCGACCGCTTCTGGTTCGACCCGTTCCTGTGCTACCGCGGGCGTGGCTACTCGCGGGCGTCGTCGTACTGTCCCCAGCAGCGGGACATCTGGCGGGCCAGCATCCAGCTTGCCGACGGCAAGGAGCCCGGCGAGGAGGGCATGCGTGCCATCCGCATCCGTGCCGCCAGCCTGTACGGCATGGACAAGCTGTCGCTGGTGGAGCGGGAGCAGTGGACCGGCGACCACGAGAAGAACATCGCGGCGTCGGCCAAGGACCCGGCCAGCAACTACGCCTTCTGGAGCAAGGCTGACGGCGGTGACTGTGCGTGGCAGTTCCTCCAGGCGTGTTTCGCTCTCGCCGACCAGGACGCCGCCGCCCACTACCCCATCCGGCTCGACGGAACCGCCAACGGCTACCAGCACATGGCGGCCATGACGCTCGACGAGGACACGGCGGCCCGTGTGAACATGACCGAGTCCACCGAGAGCGACCGTCCGCGGAAGCTCTACAACGACGTGGCGGCGGTCGTGGCGAAGGACGTCGGGCTGGATGCTGTCACCAGCCCCATTGCCGCCCTGCTCGCGGGCAAGATCACGGGCTCCATCGTCAAGCAGCCGGTGATGACCACCCAGTACGACGTCACGCCAGCGGGCATGCGGTCGCAGATCATGGACAAGCTGGGGTTCATCGAGGACCCCAAGCAGCGGTGGGCCGCCGCCAAGTACCTCCAGGAACGCATTACAGCCGCCGTGTCGGGCATGTTCCCTCGCGTCATCGCCCTCATGCGGTGGTTCCAGAGTGTCGCTGACGCCTTCTCCGCCCGCGGAGAGCTGATGCGCCACACCAGCGAGCTTGGGTTCCCCATCGTGGGCCGCAACGTGGCCACCAAGAAGACGCAAGTGGCGATGGCGACAGGCACCTACGACCTTCGCATCGCTGACCCAGACGCCGGCGTCCGCACCAAGAAGCAGCGGAACGCGGCTGCCACCAGCGTCATCCACGGGACCGACGCCGCCGACATGTTCCTCAAGGGCATTAGAGCCCGTAATGAGGGCCTGAGCTTCTGGCCCAACCACGACTGCTACGGCACGCACGCCGCCAACTGGACGCCCATGAACCGCCTTGTGAGAGAGGTGTTCATCGACCTGCACCGCGACAACATCCCGATGAAGCTCTACCGCGAGTGGAAGGCGATGGGCCTCGACATCGAGCCGCCGCCGCCCACCGGGAGCTTCAACCTAGACCGGGTGCTGGACTCCCGCTACTTCATCAACTGACGCAATCGCCCGACTGAGCGGACAAGCAGGCCAATAAGCGTATTAGCGATGGGATGCGGATGGACAGTACCTCTATACCTAAGCTGTAGTACTTCAATTGGAAGCCTTAAGACTGTAAGCCTTAAGGACTCCAATTGGAGTACTCTAGGCTTAAGCTTAGGGCTTAAGTACTTAAGTACTCTAGGCTTAAGCTGGAGTCACATCGCAATCGGCGACGGCCGTTTGGTGTACGTTCCAACTCACAGAAGCCGAACGCTGTGGCCACACACCCGGTACGTTCGTCGCTGTGGCCAGCACCTCGTCACGACGCTCTGGGTGCCATGCCCACGCCCACTGGACCTCGCCCAACTGGCGTCGCCGTGGGACTCGGGCTGCTACGCCCGCCGCGTCATCACCGGCCACGACTGTTTCGCCGTCGCTTGCCGCGGGCTCTCGCTCGCTGGCCACGACGTCTCGCGGTGGCGCGGACCCGTCGCCCTGTTCGAGTACCTGAACGGGCTTGAAGGGCTCCGCCATGACGACCACACGCAAACTCATCGACCTCCCGCCTGACGACATCGAGGCTGTGCTTGCTGCCGCTGAGGCCGCCTGGAAGCCGCCCGCGTTCGACGTGGACGCTCTGGCCACCGAGGCCGGCCGCCTCAAGCACGCCCACGCCCTCGGCCTCTACTCGGCCATCGCCGAACTACGCCTCGCCTACCACGGAGCCCTCCGATCGAACACACAATCGAGTCCGACTACCAAGCCCTGATCGGGCTGCGGCAGCGGCAGCTTGAACGGGCTCGTGACTGTGCCGCACTGTGCCAGCCCGGCCTGATGCCCCGTGAGGGCTACCAGGACGGCGGTGCGTTGCCCCAGCCGTACCAGTCGATCGGCGCCCTTGCCGTCAACGCCTTCGTTGGCCGTGCCAGTGGCGAGCAGTACCCCGCCGACCGCCCGCACTTCGTCATGGACCTCACGCCCGAAGCCCTGTTCGACGACACCGTACCCGACGACGTCAAGCGGCTGTTCCGTGACCAACTCTCGCGTGATAGCCAGACCGTCATGCTCACGATGGAGCAGGCTGGCAACGCCGCCAGTGGCCCGTCGGGCATGGGCTTCTACGCCACCAAGCAGCAGTCCCTCGCCCAGATCGCCGTCGCCGGCAACGTCTGTGAGCGATTGAACCCCGACCTGTCCATCACCGCCTTCCGCCTCGATAGCTACGTCGTGCAGCGTGACGGTGCCGGCCGCGTCACCCGGGTCATCACCCGCGAGAAGGTGGACCCCGCATCCCTGAGCGACGACAAACTCGCCAAGATGGGCGTCACCCGTGAGGAGCTTGACGAGAAGTCGCCCCACGATCGCAGCCGCGACCTCTACACGTCCTGCTGCTGGGACTATGCCAAGAAGCGTTGGTGCCTCTGCCAGCAGATTGACGGCGTGGAGATTCACGAGTCCGACCACAAGTTCAGCCCCTACACCGTCGTCGCCCTGGCCCTGGTGCCCGGCGACAGCTACGGCCGCGGCGTCATCGAGCTGGCGTTCGGCGACCTCTCGACGTACAACGAGCTGTGCAAGTGCGTCATCGACGCCGCCGGCATGGCTTCCAAGCTGGTGCCGTGCATCGACCCGAACAGCACCACCCGCCCCAGTGAGCTTGCCAAGGCCAGCGGCGAAGTGGTCATCACGCCCGTCCGCGACAACGTGGTCCGCGACATCGCCTTCCTCAAGCTCGACAAGACCGCCGACATGTCCTTCGTCCTCAAGGCTATGGAGGTCATCGCCGAGCGTCTGGGACGGGCACTGTCGCTCCTCAGCGAGAGCGTCCGCCAGAGCGAGCGTACCACCGCCTACGAGGTGTCGGCCGTCACGATCACTCAGCAGCAGGAATCCATGCTGTCGGTGTTCGCCAGCGTCGCCGACCAGCTGGACGGCCCGCAGGTGCAGGCCGCCATTGAGCGGTGCCGCGAGAAGGGCATCATCGCCCGCCCGTCCGCCGAGACAGCCAAGGGCATCCGTGTTGTGCTCCTCACCGGGCAGACCGCCCTTGCCGCCCAGGCCCGCACCGGCCGCATGTTGTCCCTCGCCCAGCTTGAGACGACCCTTGGTGAGCAGCCGGGCACCTACATGGACCGTGGCGTCCTCTACCGTGCCATCGCCCGCAACCAGCGTGTCGATGAGCCGGGCCTTGTCAAGACTGAGGCCCAGGTCGCCGCCGCCCAGCAGGCCGCCATTCAACAGCAACTCCAACTCGCCGCCGGTCAGCAGGCCATCGCATCGTCTGGTGCGATCGCTGAGCAGACGGCAGCCGCAGCAGTCCAACCGAAGGGATGAACATGGCAGATGAACTGATCGCAGGAAAGTTCAAGGACGACGCCGCCCTTGAGCAGGGGATTCGTGAAGGGATGAAAGCGACGACTGGCGTGGAGCTTCCCGCCACCGTCAAGGTCATCGGTGAGGGCGGCCTGTACGCCGACCAAGCCGCTGCCGTCACTGGCTACAAGGGCATCGAGTCCAGCCTTGGCAAGCTCAAGGCTCCCGCCAAGCCCGCCGACACTGGCGTCATCACGCTCACGCCGGCCGCCTCCGACACCGACTACGACACCCCCGAGGCTGCCGCGGCCGCCGCCGGCTACACCATCCAGCAGCTTGAAGCCGAGTGGCAGGCCAACGGCGGCAAGCTCAAGGACGACACCTACGCCGCCCTCAAGGACAAGGGCAAGCTCAACAAGGCGTCCGTCAACGCCTGGGGCAGCGGGCTCGCTGCCACACAGCAGGCTCGTGGACTTGCCTACGAAGCCGCCCTGACGTCTGTTGGCGGCCGTGACAAGGTCAAGGCTCTCGTCGCCGAAGCCGAGAAGCACATCCCCGCCAGCGAGGCCAACGCCTACGCCTCCATGCTCGCTTCGCCATCTCAGTTGCCCATTGCCGTCCGGGCGATGGAGGCCATCGTGGCTAGCAAGAGGGGCAACGACTTTGTGACTGGTGGAGGGGCGGCTGGGACGCCCGGAATCAACCGCGACGACCTGCTCCACACCATTCGCAGGGCCGCCAGCGGCGACGCTGCCGCACGGGCCGCCGTCAGTCGCATCGACACCAACAGCATTCTTGGAAGGAGAGCGTAATGCCTCACCCGATGGACAAAGAGATCATCGACTTCATGGAGAAGAACAACCTCTCCGCCCGCAGCTACAGCGTCAACAGCGACCCTTCGTCTCCCGTGCAGATGTGCCAGTTCATCGACCGCAGCAATGACAGGGTGCTGAGCCTGAGCGACGATCCGAACAAGCCCGTCTGGGGCGTGGCCGGCGAGAGCAAGCCCGACGCCCTTCGCAAGGCATTCGCCGTCATCAAGAAGGTCGGCATCCAGCGTGAGGGCACCGTCCAGGTCCCCGCCAAGGAATACGCGGCTCTCGCCAAAGAACGTGATGACTTGGCTGCCAAGCTGGCCGCCATCAAGCAGAAATGACCGTCATAGCGGCGGCGGTGCCTAGCGGCATCGTCGTTGTTTTCTACGCCTCTACCCAAGCCCGTGTAGTCGTCGGACACCCGCCCTATTGCGGCCCGACGTCGCTGGACACCTTGCGGCAACGCGGTACTCGCACGCAACAAGGAAACAGCAATGGCTCTTCCCAATGTCATCCCGTTCGCATCGAACGAGTCAGGTTCCGACCTGACCTCGCTCCTGCTGAAGTACGCCACCGGAAAGTACGACGAGTGTGCTCGTCAGAACCCGGTCCTCTTCGGCACCCGCTCGCCCGTCATCGACTACATCTCGGCCCCGCATGGCAAGTCGTGGCAGAATCTCGTGCAGGCCGACGTGCCCGCCCCCGAGATTTACCGCTCCGGCGAAGAGCCCCGCGGCCAGAAGTACGCCGTTGACGAGATTGTCTCGACGCTCGACGACACGTTCATGGTCGATGCCTTCCTTGCGAAGGACAAGAACATGGAGGCCCACTTCAGCGTGCTGGACCGGATCATCCCCGGCCACTACCGCTCGATGGGCAACTGGTTCGACAGCCGCATCTTCCGCACGGCGGTCCTCGCCGCCCGTACCGGCTCCGCGACCAAGCACGGCCTGACCGTCCACAACGGCGGCAACCGTGTCACCAACCCCAGCGGCTCGGTGGCGACCCGCTACCCGCTGACGGCCATTGGTGCGAACAACCTGCGACAGGACATGCGGCTGCTCTACCAGCGGATGCTTGAGGACAACCTCATGCCCGGCTCGTTCTACATGTGGATGACGCCGTATCTCCAGAACGTGCTCAAGAACGACGGTGCCAACATCTTCGGCACGCCGAGCGACACCGCCGCGTCGGCAACCAGCACGCTCTTCAGCCGCGACTACCAGTCCGCCAACGACCTCAACAAGTCGATCATCATGGAGGTTGACGGCTGGAAGATCGTCGGCTTCCCCAACACGTCCACGAACGGCGGCCCGCTGCCGGATGAGGACTACACCACCAACGGCAAGGATTCCGACACCAAGTTCCAGGGCGTGTTCTCCGTCGCTGGCACCGGCGGCGTTGGCGCTCCCTGCTGCCTCGCCCTTGCCTCTGGCATGGGTGGCGGTGCGGCTGTTCAGATTCTCGAACACCGCCCGCTGGAGCCCTTCATGGTGTTCGACGAGCTGAAGGACGGTTGGACCTTCGGTATCCGTGGCCGCTACGGCATCAACAAGCTCCACCCGTGGTGCGCTGGCACCATCGAAGTCACCACCAGCTAAGCACACCACCAAGGAGACAACTACATGTCAGTTCTCAACTCGACTCCCAACATTGCTCGTGGTCGTCCCACGAATGCCAATGAAGTCGGCACCGTCGCCGCAGTCGCGGGCCTCAGCGTGAAGGAGTATGGCGAGTCCATCGGCCTTCGCCAGACGCAGCTCACGTTCACCAACGTCAAACAGGTGTTCACGGACGCCACCGGCAACATCTACTACGGCGGCACGAAGGTCTACACCTTCCCCACGTCGTCCCTGCTCATCCTGGGCACGGTCACGAGCTTGGCCATCGCTCGCGTGGGGGCACTCCTGCCCGCCACCGCGTCCGTGGTTGGCTCCATCGGCACGGCGACCGCCGCCGCTGATGCGACGCTCACGTCCACGGAGGCCGACATTGTCGCCTCCACGGCCGCGACGCTGACCTCTGGTGCCGGCACGATGTACAACGCCCCGTCGGCGACGCTCTCGATCGCCGCGTCCACCTCGGCCACGGCCAAGGACGTGTACCTCAACTGGGCAGCCTCCGCCACGTCGGGTGGCACGGACGCCCTCACCATCAACGGCACCGTCACCATCACATGGGTCGCTCTCGGCAGCCGCTAAGCCAACAGCGTCTACCCCCTCTACACGCTCCCTTCGCCCTCGCACGGCTACGGCTGTGCGGGGGTTTTCTCGCGGTCCGCTCCCAACTACCACACGCGCGACCCGATGCCGCCGTGCCCCTCACCGGGCATGGCAGCTTTCACTTCAACGGAGGCTCCATGTCCAACCGACCCTTACAGTGGCCGACGGTGGCCCGCACGTTCGTCACCGTCGTCGTGCTGATGTGCCTGTTCGCCATGTGCGGCTGCACCGACAGCGACACCCGCATCGACCAGATCAAGCAGGAGGCCATCGCCTCCATGCAGCTCAAGGTGAACGAGGTTGAGGCTGAGAAGGCCCGTATCGCCTCTGAGGTGCGTCGCAGCGAGCGGGACGCCTCCACGGCCCTTGCTGGGCTGGCTGCCAACAGCGACGTCGAGGCGGCCCGTATCAAGGCCGAGGCCGAGGACAAGGCGGCCGGTGCTGCCATCGCCCTCCAATCATTCACCGCCAAGCGTGCGGCGGATGTCGAGTCCATTCGCCGCACCGCTGACGCCTCCATCGCCAAGATCGAAGCCCAGCAGGTAGGCATCGCCCAGCTTGGCCAGCTCGCACAGAACCCCGCCGTCGCCGGCCTGATCGGCTCGCTGCCGGGTGGTGCCATTGTGACCACGCTGCTCACTGGAGCCCTCGGCTACGGCCTCCGTGCCCGCTCCGCCAAGCAGGCTGACGCGACGTGGGACGAGGCCACCAAGCACATGCTGACGCTGATGACGCCGCCGCCGGGGGTGAAGTCTTGAACATGGAGTCATGGATCGCCCTTGCCGGGTTCGTGGCGTCCCTTGTGGGCGGCTGCCTAGGCGTCTACATCGGCTACCGAATGGTCGAGTACCGGGTCGGCGAGCTTGAGCAGCGGGCCAACGCCACCGACATTCGCCTTGACCGCCACTCAACTGACATCGAACACAACCGCCGCGACGCCGACGACAAGCTCGGCCGCATCGCCGCTGACGTGTCCTACATCCGCGGCAAGATGGAGAACAAGTAATGGCTATTGGCAACCCGCTTCCCGCTGATTCTGGCGGCACCCAGGGGGGCGTTACGTTCTCCTGTGGCATCACGTCCAACTGGAACGCCTACCTCGGGGCCACCGGCCTCACGACGGCTGACACCCTCACCAACTTCGATCCCGATGTGGACCTCACCCGCAGCGTCACGCACGACATGACGTTCAACGGCAACGAGGGCACGATGATCCAGACCGCCATCGAGTACCCATCCACCATGACGGCGTCCACGACCTCGGCTGTCATCATCGCGTTCGGCAAGGACGCCAATGGTCGGTGGGAACAGCTCATCACTGCTGGTGGCGGCACGGCCGCAACCATCGCCACCAACCCGACCACCGATCCTCGCAGCAACGCGGCCACTCGCATCGCCAAGGCACCCTACGCCAGCAGCTTCCTCCGTGGTGGGTGCAAGACCGTCCGCTTCGCCACGCTCACTGCCCTAGACGCGGGAACCGGCAAGCTCTCCGCCGTCCTGCTCGCCAAGCCCGTCGCCTAAGGAGTCCGCTACATGTCGATGTTCCCAGCTACCGCTCAAGGAGCGTCCGCCGTCCTATTCGGACTGGCCGGCCTCGTTGGCACCAGCATCGTGTCATACGGAGCCGTTGGTGACGGCGTAAGCGACGACACCGCCGCCATCCTCTCCGCCGCCACGGCGGTAAGCGGTGCCGAGGGCGGCGTGGTTCTCATCCCCGAGGGCTCGTTCTACTGCCAGTATGTCTACCTGCTGGAAGGCGTGGAGTATCGTGGCACGTCCCGCAAGAAGTCCATCCTCAAGCGGAAGTACCTCGGCATCAACGCCAACCCTCCCGGCGGAATCTACCAGGGCGACCACTGGCCCGGAGACGTCTCCCCGGACGGGGCGCTGATGTACGCCTTCATTGCCGCCGATCCGTCGGGTGGATCGGCGGTCAACAAGGCCGGCGTCTGCAACCTGACCATCGACGGCAACGGCGGTTCGTTCTCGGAAATGAACCTCGAAGTCAACCCTGACTTCTCCTACGACAACATCAACGACCTCAACTGCATCGGCCTCCGGATCAAGGATGTCGATTCGATCAACGCTCCGTCGGACCTCGACCTGTCCCAGACGAATAGTTACGCACGCTCGGCGTGTGCCCGCATCGTGGCCAGCGGCACCGACATCGACGGGAGCTACTTCTACGGGGCGGCGTACAACTGCCTGAGCGTGGACGGCGTGGCGGCCACCGACTTCCGCATCACCAACAACACGATCGGCTCCGGCCGTCGTGCCGGCCTCCAGGTGGAGTATGGCGGCAACAACTACGTCATCGCCCACAACCGGGTGTTCAACGACTGGATCGGAACCCCGGCCGGCACGGGATTCGGAAGCATCTCCGGCTCGGTTCCGGCCACCCTCGTCAACGCCGCGTACAACCACACCACGGGCTCGCTCACGCTGACCAACGCCTTCGAGAAGTACGTCTGGGCCAGTGGGCACAAGGTCTACATCACCGGCGGCACCGGGTTCGCCCGCGGCTACTACTCGATCACGAGCCGGACCAGCAGCAACGCTATCGTCATCAGCGGCGGACCGACGGCGGACGCTTCCAACGTGGGCGGCTACCTCGCCAACTCTGGATGCGGCGTCATCAACGCCGGTGCCTCGCACGCCCTGTACTTCCACGGTTCGCCCAAGGGCTGCATCACCGGCAACCACTGCTACAACAACAGCTACATCGGCGGAGCCGCCATCGCGTTCTTCGGCGACCTGGACGGGTCGTCGGATGACCGCCCCTTCCAGCTCGCGTCGATCACCGGCAACTACTTCGAGAGCGTGAACGGCCCGTGCCTGCTGGCAACGTCCACCCACCTGCACTCGCTGTCGTTCGTCGGCAACACGTTCGCCAAGCTGAACGGCTCTGGCGTGGTCATCAGTTGGAGCACCAACGACTACACGACCCCGACCAACGGCATTAAGTTCATCGGCAACAACATCGAGCAGCAGACCGGCAACGACGTCGCCACCTTCGGCGGAATCACCGGCCTCATGTTCAGCAACAACACCGTCAACAAGCCGGTGTCGGGCAACAACGGGATCAACTTCACCCGTTGCAGCAAGCTCTCGGTTGTCGGCAACACGTTCCTCGGTCCCGGGGGCGGAGCGGTGGCCATGCTGCTCACGCCGAACGCCGGGGTGCAGTGCGACGAGATCACCATCGACAACAACTACTTCTCCGGGTGGATCATCTTCGCCGAGTGCAACTCCGCCAGTGTTCCGATCGACTCGGCTGTTGTGACCAACAATCGGTTCGGCACCATGACGCAGAACCTCCAGTCCTTCGTCACCGGCAAGACCGGAACGTGGGTTGGACAGGACACCCCGTCGCGACTGGTGGTGTATGGCAACACGGGTGCAAACGCCGTGGACCACGCCTCCGGTACGGCCACCATCACCGCCGCGGCCACCAGCGTCACCGTCTCCCATGGGCTCGCCTCCGGAACCCCCGGCCGGTGGAGAAAGTACACCTCCAAGGACATCACGATCACCCCCACCCTGATGTCGCTCTCGAAGTCCTGGTGGATCACGGCCGTCACCGACACCCAGTTCACGATCAACGTGGACGTGGTGCCCGGAGCAGGCACTGCCACGTTCGACTGGAGCATGGACCTCCGCCAATCGTGACCTGCGGCCAGTCCCCCACCGCCATCACGGGCACGGCACAGATCGTCTCTGCCGTCACGGGCACTGCCCAGGTGGCCGTCGCCGTCGAGTGCTGCTCGCCCATCACCTACGACCCGGTGTTCGTCTCATGGCTGCCCGGCGATGAGGACTTGAAGTCCACGCTCAAGAAGTGGAGTGGCGTCACTTTCATAGGCCCCGAGTCCGTCCTTCGCGGCACGTCAACGTCCAACAACGATGGCGGCGGCGGAACCAAGTTCAACCCCGGCCCATCTACACCACCCACTGACGGCGGCGGCGGTGCCATCGTCGAGATGTGAGAACCTACATGTCCAACGTCCCGCTCTACGCAACGTGCTCGGCCACGCTGCCACAGAACAGCTCCGTCTACAGCGGCCAGCTCAAGAACGCCACAACCACCAACAGGCTCGCAGTCGCCTCCGTTCGCGTCTCGGGCCGCGGTGTCAACACGCTCACCAAGCCCATCCGTGCCCGCCTCTATCGCGTCCTGACGGCCAGCATCACCGAGGGCACGCCCACGGCTGGCACGGTCGCCCGCCGCAACGTGCTCGACACCATCGCCATTACGGGCGTCAGCACGCAGTCGCTCACGCTGTCGGGCACCACGGTCACGTCGCCCGAACTGCTCGACACCGGGGAGTTCAAGCCCGACGGCGGCTCGTGGACGTTCACCAAGGGCTACTACGTTGACCCCGCCTACTCGCTGCTCGTGCTTGTGGACGACACCAACAACGCGGCCGACATCGCCGTGAGCACCACGTTCGACATCGACATGTAACGGAGGCCCCATGCAGAAGCTTGAGGCCGTCCGCCAGATGTTCGAGTTGTGCGGGCTCCAACACCTTGCCGCCCTTGACACCGGCGGGTCGTCGTCCGCGTCGTTCGCCGAACGCATCCTTGACCGCGAGAACCTTGCCATCCAGGAGTCGGGCTGGTACTTCAACACCCGCAACGCTGTCACGCTCTCGCCCACACTCTATGCCTTCGACAGTGCCGCATGGACCGTGTCCAACAAGCGGCTCACGCAGGCCGCCAAGTTCACCAGTGCGGTCGTGGGGCAGACCGTCAGCATCACGTCGGGCACTGCCACCACTGGCGAGGCGGTCGTCACCGCCACCGACGCCAACAACTACATCGAGCTTGACACCGAGATGGACCCGTCCAACCAGACGGGTGTCGTGGGCGTTGCGGTCAACAACATCGTCACGCTGCCCGAGTCCGCCCTGAACATCGACGGCGAGACGACGGGTACTGCTGTCCAGCTTGGTGCCGTGCTGTTCGATCGGGCTACCAACGACAAGTTCTTCGACGAGGACATCGACGTCACCTACACCGCTCTCATTGACTTCGACTGCCTCCCGGAAGCCTTCGCCCGCTACGTCATGTTCACGGCCGCTGAGCGGTTCGCCATGAGCTACGTCCGTGACAAGTCCACCGTCCGCTTCATCGGCTCCAAGCTGCGTGAGGCTGAGGCTGCGTGGAACATCGCCGACAACGACGCCGCTGACACCAACGTACTCAACTCCACCTACGGCCGCAACATCCGCGGTCAACGACCCGCCACCACGCCTGTCTACGGCGTCTGGCAGTAACAACAGGACACCTACATGGCAACGCTGGGTATCACCAAGCTCATTGCTTGCAACGAGATTCTTATGGCCGTGGGCATGGCACGGGTCGCCGCCCTCGATACCGGCGGGTCGTCCGATGTGGCCGAGGCTGAGTATGTGCTGGACATCGTCACCCGCGAGATTCTGATGCGTGGGTTCTCTGGCAACACCCTTCGCGTCGCCATCACCGCCAGTGATGCGGGCACCATCGACCTCAATGGCGGCACCACCGGGCAGTCGCCCCTCAACCCGGCCTACGACGCCCTGCGTGTCGAGGGCGAGTTCAAGCACCAGCGGCGTGCCCTGTCCCTGTACGCCTCGGCGGTGTGGGACGAGGACTACGGCTCCAACGCATGCTTCGGTGTCCACGAGGTTGTTTACCTCAAGGTCATCATCAATCGAGCGTTCGCCGACATCCAGCCCGACGTGAAGGAACTGATTGTCGCCGAGGCCAAGCAGCGTTACCGCGCCATGAAGCGTCCTGACCCTGTCATCGACGGCTTCCTTGAGCGTGACCGCGTGAAGGCCGAGACGGGAACCGGCAACAACGACCGCCCGCCGTCCGCTGACGCCGAGGCTGTCCGCTTTGGACCAGCATCTGCCCAACAGAGTGGCCAGCGCCGTTAAGCAACAACGAAGGGAGTATGATTGATCGAGCCGTTCTATAAGAGCGAGAACGTCACGCTGTACGCTGCCGACTGCCTCGCAGTCCTGCGCGACATGCCCGACGAATCAGTTGATTCGGTCGTCACCGATCCGCCCTACGGCCTGTCGTTCATGGGCAAGAAGTGGGATTACGACGTGCCGGGCGTTGACGTGTGGGCCGAGTGCCTGCGGGTCTTGAAGCCGGGCGGGCACCTGCTGGCGTTCGCCGGTACGCGGACGCAGCATCGGATGTGCTGCCGGATCGAGGATGCGGGGTTCGAGATTCGGGACATGATCGCTTGGGTGTACGGGTCTGGGTTCCCGAAGTCGCACAACCTCAAGGACGAATGGCGAGGCTGGGGCACCGCCCTCAAGCCCGCCCTAGAGCCGATCACGCTGGCCCGCAAGCCGCTGGAGGGCACGGTTGCCGCGAACGTGCTGGAGTATGGGACGGGCGGGATCAATGTTGAATCTTGCCGCGTGCCCGGCAACGACCATGCATCGGCGTGGGACCGACCCGTAAGCACCAACATCGGTGCCGGTTCGTATATTTCGGACGGAACGCAGCACGCCGTAGACATTTCGGCCAACAAGCCATCAGGCCGCTGGCCCGCGAACCTGATCCACGACGGCAGCGACGAGGTGGTGGGGTTGTTTCCTTGCAACGTCAAGGGCGGAACGTGGAACCGAACTGCCGGAGCTAGGCACTTCAACAACGACGGCGAGCCGACTGACTACCAGACGATCGGCAGCGATGCGTCAACCGGCTCCGCCGCCCGCTTCTTCTACTGCGCCAAGGCGAGCAAGGCGGATAGGGATGAGGACAACTCTCACCCCACCGTCAAGCCCACCGCCCTCATGCGCTACCTCTGCCGACTCGTCACCCCGCCCGGCGGCATCGTTCTCGACCCGTTCACTGGCTCAGGCTCGACCGGCAAGGCGACCGCCGCAGAGGGTTTCAGCTTCATCGGCATCGAACGTGAGGCTGCGTATTGCGAGATTGCACGCCACCGCATCCAACAGGCAGAGGCCAAACAGGAGGTTTCCGCTAAGTGAGCTTCCGCACCAGCGTCGCCCAGCCCGCTCCCACCAACGGTGTGAGCCAACAGGCGGCACACCTTCGCCTGCCCACCCACGCGGCGGGCATGGTGAACGCTTGGCCCGACGTCGCCCTCGGCGTCTACAAGCGGCCCGGTACGGAGATTGACCGCAAGTTCACCGACACCCCGCACCTGACGCCCAAGCTCAAGGTGCTCACCTACGCAGCGGATGAGCAGTACATCGTACTGTGGAATGGGGCTGCCGCCGCACCCGTTCGTATCTTCCGTGTGGGCGGCAACGAGGCGTCTGTCTCCATCTCCAGCGACGCCGTGACGTACATGACCTCTGGCAGCGGCGTGTGCCGCCTCTGCCCGCTGGGTGACTTTGCTGCCATCATCAACCCGGACGTCGCCACAGCGGTCGCTGCCGCCTCCAGCTACAGCCTGGAGCGTGCCCGTCCCGAGTACCGCGACCTGCTCGCGTACACGACCACCAGTGGCAACTACCTCAAGACGGATGCCGACAGCACCGCCCAGAAGGCCGGGTACTTCACCTACTCGCCGGGCAGCGTCACCTACTCGCTGACCAACTTCCTGACGCTGACGACTCCGTGGTCCTACTTCGACGGCTACTGGAACGACGGCACCAACTTCCCGTGCGGGTTCAACGTGGCGTTCCGTCGCGTGACGCTGGCGGGGTTCACTGGGGCTGCGTACACCTTCGCCGACGGCAAGATCACCAAGACGGACGCCTTCCTGAACTACACCTGGCGTGCTGGCGACATGATCCAGCTCTCCGCCGGCACGGGGTTCACGGCGAACAACTGGTACGTCATCACCAGCCGGTTCGACAAGGACACCATCGTCGTCTCTGGCGGACCCGGTGCCGACAACGCCAACACCGCCTCCAACTACACCGACGCCACCTACGGCGAGACGAACGCCCTCCGCATCGGCATCCAGGCCGAGGCCATCATCAACACCTCGACGATGGAGCCCGCCCCGACGTCCATGCACGACATCGCGGCCGAGTTCCAGAAGCGTATCCGTGAGACGGCTGGCCTTGAGTACGCCCTTGTGGCGTGGGTGCCCCAGCTTGGCGGCGGCAACTTCCAGATCACGGGCTTCCGTGGCACGGGTGGAGTGGTCTACGCCCCCACCGCTCCGGCCGCCCTCAAGGTCGGTGCCACTGGCGACCTGACCGCTGCCACCTACCCGTTCTACAACACCCCGCTACAGGTCTTTGGAGGCACCGGGACGGCCACCTCGCCGTGGGACAGCCCCGAGTCCAGGTGGACCCGTGTAGCTGCTCCTGGCCAGTCTGGTGCGGTCCTAGACCCCGCCACGATGCCCGTGGTCCTGCTCCGCACCGCCGCCAACACCTTCACCGTTGGCCGCCCGACGTGGACCCCTCGCGGCGTCGGCGACAGCACCAGCAACCCGGCCCCCAAGCTCGTCACCACCGGCAGCAAGATCACCTCCGCCGTCCGTCACCGCAACCGTGTGTTCTGCACCGGCGGCCCGTACATCATGGGCAGCCAGCTCGGCAACGACTACAACTTCTTCAACACCGACACGCCCGACGTCGTTGACACCGACCCCATCGACCGCACCATCTCCGGCGAGAACAACGCCGACATCCGGCAGGTTGCCGCCTTCCGTGACGGGCTGGTCCTGTTCACGTCGTCTGGCCTCCAGCTTGAGATGACCAGTGGCGAGACGATGACGCCCAAGACGGTGTCCATCACGCCGACCACGCGGGCCGCCTTCGTTGACTGCCCGCCGGCCATCGCCAGCCCCGCCCTGTTCTTTGCCAGCCCCCAGGGGCAGTACAGCGGCGTCAGGGAGTACGTCTACGACTTTGCCCGTGGCAGCAGCCAGCTAAGTGACATAACTGTCGTCGTGCCCGCCTACATCAGCGGTACGGTGACAGACTTGGCCATCAGCGGCGAGCAGCGGACGGTCGTCGCCCTTGCCGGCAGCCGCAACAAGCTCTGGTGCTACCGCTGGTTCTACGACGGTGACAACAAGCTCCAGTCGGCGTGGAACCGATGGGAGTACGACTCGGGCTACAGCATCACAGGCATCGACTGCGTTGGCGGCGTCCTGTGGCTGGTCAACGAGAACACGGCGACGGTAACGACCGCTGCCGGCTCGCCCACCACCGTCACGTTCAACAACCACGGCCTCTCCACCGGCAACAGCGTCGTGCTGGCGGAGTCCGCCACATCAGCCCTCAACGGCACCTTCGTTGTCACCGTTCTTGACACCAACACGTTCACCATCCCGGTCGTAACCGCTGCCGCCGGGTCCGCCACCGCCTTCACGGGTGCGTACTTCATCGAGAAGGCCACCCTCGGCCTCCAGTCACCCGTCACCGGCGACGCCTACGAGGTCCATATGGACCGCAAGCTGCGGCTGGCGGGCGTCCACTCGGCAGGCACCACCACGTTCACGCTGCCGGCCACGCCGACCGTATTGGGCGGAGGCTCGTCCCAGATCAGCGGCTATGGCTCGACGCTCAACAAGGTCGTCACCCCAACCGGCACCGTCTACGACGTCGCCAGCTACACCGCCACGACCGTCACCGTCACTGGCGACCTGTCGGGTGGCACCTGCACGTTGGGCCGCTGGTTCGCATGGTCCGTGGACATGACCCGGCCCTACGTCCGCACCGACAGCAACGCCCTCGTCCAAGACCCGCTGTTCATCGAGACGGCGTCCTTCGCGTTCGCCAACACGATGAACATGACAGTCACCGAGGGCACCCGCACCCGCACCACGACGCAGACCTCGCCCACCTCTGGCGTCATCACGACGCTGCTGGGTGGCAAGGCTGGCAGTATCAGCCACAGCGTCAGCGACTCCAATCCGGGTCCGACCGGGCTGACGGGCATGGAGTACGACATCGACCACGCACCCATTGGCGTAGTGCCGCAGGGGAGGAACTGATGGGCGTTGACCCTGTCTCACTATCTGTGATTGGCGGTGTCGCGGGCTCTCTGTTTGGTGCGGTCAGCGGCTCCCAGCAGGCCAAGAAGAAGAACGACGCTGCCAAGCGATCGGAAGCTTCCGCCCGTGAGGCCGCCGCCATCCAGTCCAAGCAGCTCACGGCTCAAGAAGCCCAGCAGCACGCCCAGCGGGTGCAGGAGTCCCGCCGCCTGCGGGCCTCCATCCTCGCCGCTGGCGGGTCGTCAGGGTTCAGCCTCGACTCTGGCGACATCGTGGACGCCACGGGTGCCAGCGACGCCTACGCCTCGCAGGACCTTGCCACGCTGGCGGCCAATCTCCAGAGCAACCTCGACCGCGTCCGTAGCGGGCTGGACGCCAACATCATCAGCATCGACTCCAGCCGGTCTAGTGCCGCTGGTGCCGGGCTCACGGGCGGGCTGGCCGGCTTGGGTGAGGGCCTGTCCCTCTCCAGCCACCTCGACTCCATCTTCAATGACCCGACCCGTCAAGCCCAGATCCTCGCTGCCCGCAATGGCGGCGGCATGAACAGCAACCCGTACTTCATCGGACCACCCACACAATGAGCCAGTTCGAGACGGGAAGCCTCACCAACCGTGGCCGTAACGCGGCGTCTCTACCGGGCACCCCGCTCCAGCAGACGTCGCTGGCGGTGCCGGGGTTGGACGTCCTCCCCGTGGCTGTGCGTCGCTCCACCTTCGCCGACAGCCTGCTCGCCGACCTTGGGCTGGTGGACCGGGC
>ERZ869921.642-NODE-642-length-18563-cov-19.801275_pt1 | contig 18563 bp, 21 predicted proteins | sample MGYA00579310_ERZ869921 | MGnify/ENA primary metagenome ERZ869921 (study PRJEB32216, sample SAMN09231816) | wastewater metagenome | place: USA: Maryland | collected 2016-06-21 | study: EMG produced TPA metagenomics assembly of the PRJNA472060 data set (Reclaimed...
CGCTCTTCCGATCTTCTGAACGCACATCCTCGCGAAATTATCCGTTTTTTCCTAGGTAAGGCTAAACTGGATTTTGAAAGGATTTGGCAATGAAAATTGAAGACATCGACATAGTTGATTTGAAACTAGACCCCGACAACGCCCGCACGCACGACCAAAAAAACCTCGCCGCCATCGCGGGCAGTTTGGAACTTTTTGGGCAACGGAAGCCCATTGTGATTACCGCGGACAACGTGGTGGTAGCGGGTAATGGCACCATCCAAGCGGCAAAACTTTTGGATTGGAAAAAAGTTTCTTGTGTTCGGATTCCTGCTGATTGGACCACCGACCAAATCAAGGCTTACGCTTTGGCAGATAACCGCACCGCTGAATTGGCAAAATGGGACGAACAAGTCCTCGGCATCCAGCTTTTGGAACTATCCGAGAATGATTTTCCAATTGAGCAATTTGGTTTTATGCAAGAAGAAAAACCAGACAAAATTACCGACACCGAAGAAATGAAATGGGACGAACGATATGAAGTTGTTATCGAATGTGCCAATGAAGTTCAACAGCAGGAATTGCTAGACCGTTTTGTAAAAGAAGGCTTCAAAGTTCGGGCGATTGTCGTATGAAAACCATCAAATTAGAAACCACGATTGAGCGTTCCGCCCGCGTGATGCAACTGGAAGGAATGTTCGATTTACAACCAGCAGACAAAGCCATCACCGAAGTTCCGCTAAACATCCCCGAATTGTCCGAACGTGATTGGTCAATTGGACTAATCGTTGGTCCATCGGGCGCGGGTAAAACCACCATCGCCAAACAAATGTTTGCTGATGAAATGAAACAATTGGATAATTTCAAATGGTCCAAAGACAAAGCCGTCATTGATGATTTTCCAAAAGGATTATCAATCCGCGAAGTCACCGAATTGCTATCATCCGTTGGATTCAGTTCACCGCCAGCGTGGTTGCGCCCATTCCATACATTGAGCAATGGCGAACAATTTCGCGTAACGATGGCACGCGTATTAGCTGAAACAGGCAAAGACAAAATTGCCGTTGTCGATGAATTCACATCCGTAATTGACCGGACCGTTGCCAAAATTGGTTCGCACGCCATCGCCAAAACAATTCGCCGACGTGGGCAAAAATTTGTGGCTGTCGGTTGTCATTATGACGTTCAAGAATGGTTGCAACCAGATTGGGTTTATGAACCTCATACTGGTTCTTTCCGATGGGAGTATCTTCGGCAACGACCACCAGTCCAATTACAAATCTTTCGAGCAAATTATGAAGCGTGGAACTCATTCAGTCGCCATCACTATTTGACCGCCGACCTAAACAAATCGGCTCAAATTTATGTGGCGTGCATCGAAGACCAGCCCGCCGCATTGATTGCCATTTTGCCGTTAGTTCACGGCGTAGTGAAAAACGCCAAACGAATTTCGCGCATTGTGGTGTTACCCGATTTTCAAGGCATCGGATTGGCTACTAAATTTATGGATGCGTTATGTGCAGCATTGATGGCGCAAGGCTTTGACACTTACATAACCACCAGTCACCCCGCATTGATTCGCGCTTTGAACGTGTCCAAAAATTGGTCCGTCAATCGCAAGCCGTCACGTGTTGCCAAAGTTGGTCCAAATAGCCAACGTGGATTGGTTTCATCTGGCGCACGTGTAACTGCTGGATTCAAATTTGCTGGAGCTGCCGATGCAACATTGTTGCCGATACTTGCATCAAGGAATTAGAAATGCCCGCTGGAAGACCAACAAAACCAATTGAACAAAAACGATTGCTTGGCAACCCAGGCAGAAGACCGTTGCCTGAATCATCCGCATTGGTCCAAATCAATGGCGTTACCGAAATACCAGAACCAGCCCGCCCATTGCTGAAATACGGGCGTGAATTTTGGGACAAAATTTGGTCAATGGGAAGCACGTGGATTAGTTTCAATTCGGATTCTGAATTGCTGCTAATGACTTGCGAAATGATTGATGAACGTTGGAATTTACGTATCAAAGTTATGCAAAGCGATGAACCGCGTTTGCGCCGAGGTTTGAGAGAATTGGACAGACAAATCATTTCCAATTTGTCATTGCTCGGATTTACTCCAAGCGATAGAAGCAGATTGGGAGTTGCCGAAGTCAAAGCGGCATCTAAACTGGAAGAATTGAAGCTTAGAAAGGCGAAAATTGTGGCCACCACAATGGCTGACACCAGTTCCGCAGAATCAAATTGATACAGGTCAAGGCGAACTTGTAATTGATTTTGCTGAGAATTTTGGTGTAGTCACAAAAGATTCGGTTGCTGGCGTTACTGGTGACCCATTACATTTGCGCGATTGGCAAAAAGACCTTATCCGCCACGTATTTGCTGGCGAAGATGGTTTGTATCGCCACGCCATAAATCTGATTTTGATGCCTAGAAAAAATGGCAAGTCGGCATTGGGTTCTATTTTTGGACTTTATTCGTTGATTCTTGGCGTGCGCGGTGCAGAAGTTTATTCCGTTGCGGCTGAAAAAGAACAGGCGCGAATTGTGTTTCAAGATGCCAAACGAATGATTGAAGCAAATGAAGAACTAACAAACATAACCAAGTTGTATCGCGATGCCATCGAATTGCCATCCGAAGGTTCTGTTTATCGCGTATTGTCCGCCGAAGCGTATTCCAAAGAAGGTTTGAATCCATCCGCGGTTATTTTTGATGAGCTTCACGCTCAACCGAATCGCGAATTGTTTGACGTTATGTCTTTGGCTATGGGTGCTAGAGGCAGACTTGCCACATTGATTGCCATCACAACTCCGGGTGTCAAAACGGATTCAACGGGACAAGATTCAATTGCGTATTCGCTTTACCAATACGGACAAAAAGTGGCACGCGGCGAAGTAAAAGATGAAACGTTTTTTATGGCTGCTTGGGAAGCACCCGTTGAAGCAGACCACCGCGACCCGAAAACGTGGGAAATTTCTAATCCCGGATTTGGTGACATTTGTTCTGCCGAAGATTTTGCTTCCGCTGTAAAACGAACACCAGAACCCGAATTCAGAACCAAACGATGCGGGCAATGGGTTTCATCTGCCGTTTCGTGGTTGCCAACTGGCGCGTGGGAAGCGTGCGAAGGTGAAATTGATTTGGGCGGAAAAGAATACGTGATTGGGTTTGACGGGTCATTTAGCGGCGATTCAACCGTTTTGGTGGGTGCAACCATCGAAGCCGAACCGCACGTGTTTATGATTCAGGCTTGGGAAAAAGACGTAACGATTCACGATGATTTGTGGCGCGTGGACATTTTGCAAGTGGAAAACAAAATTAGGGAATTCGTTGCGGCTAATCCGAACGTGAAAGAAATCGTTTGTGACCCGTATCGTTGGCAAAGGTCGATGCAAGTCCTAATGGAAGAAGGCTACCCAATTGTGGAATACCCAAGCACCAATGCCCGCCGAATGGTGACCGCGTGCGCCAAGTTTTTTGATGCCGTAGTGGAAAAACGGCTAAAACACGATGGTAATCCGCTATTGGCAAGACATTTATCAAATGCGGTGGTCAAACAAGACAATTTGGGAATCCGCATCGTAAAAGAAAATCGCTCATCAACCAGAAAAATAGACGCCGCTGTTGCCGCGGTTATCGCGGTGGATAGAGCGTTGCAAGTTAGAATAGAACCAGAACAACAAATGCCGGGTGTTTATGTCTTCTAAATTAGTTGCGGCGCTGCAAGCCGCTGGTGCCGTAACGATAAGCGTTGGTATCGGAATGGTATTCATACCCGCTGGAATCATTTCCATTGGCGTGTTTGCAATCCTATTTGGAATTGCCATTGAGAGGCGATAGTGCTAAATAATCTTTTTGAACGTAGGGCAGTTACACCAAATTCATTGTGGGGTGCTGGACTTGATTTTGAACTGCAAAACAATTCTGGAACATTCATCGATGAAGACAATGTTTATAAATTAGCTGGCGTATCCGCAGCAATTTCACTAATCGCTGGAACCATTTCAACCTTGCCGATGGATGCTTGGGTAAAACGCGATGGTCAAAAGAATTTGATGCGCCCGAAGCCAGATTGGGTAAATCGCCCAGACGTTTCATTCGTAGATAGAACACCATTCATCAGTTCAATCATTGCTTCTTTGATGCTTGATGGAAATGCGTTCATTCGCGTGTTCAGAGATTCCGATGGATTGCCAATCAATCTAACCGTTTTGAATCCAACCAAAATCAAAGTTCAACGCAATGGCGTTGGGCGGGTAATTTTTGAATACCAAGAAGACGGCAAAAAATACACATCAGACGAAATTCTGCACATCGTAGAATCCGTAATGCGCCCTGGACAAATTCGCGGTGTATCACGCGTGGAAGAAATGAAAGATGCGCTTGGTTTGGGATTGGCGCTTGATTCTTACGCACAGCGATTTTTTGGACAAGGCACATCTGGCAATTACGCATTGGTAACGCCACAAACACTAACCGAAGAACAAGCAAAGAATCTTGCCAAAGCGGTTGATGCACGTCACGGCGGTTGGCGCAAAGCACACAAAACGATGGTGCTTCACTCAGGCATCGACATCAAAGACATCGGTGTAAATCCAGAAGAATCTCAATTGTTGGATTCGCGCAGAATGTTCATCGAAGATTTGTGCCGTATTTGGAACATTCCGAGCCATATGATGAATTTGCCGGGAACAAACACTTACGCATCGGTGGAAGCAACACAAATTGAATTTGTAACTCACACATTGCGCCCATACGTTGCAATTATTGAAAACGCATTGAGCACTTTGTTACAGGTTTATCCAAACGGCATTGGTGCATTTGTCGAATTCAATATGTCTGCATTGTTGCGCGGTGATGCACAAAGCAGATTCAGCGCGTATTCACAAGGTATTCAAGCTGGAATTTTGACTACCAACGATGCACGCGTGGCAGAAGGTTTATCCAAAATTGATGGCGGAGACATTTTGCGCGTGCCATTGGCCAACGTCAATATCGATGCTGCTGATTTGTCTGCAACAGACCGCCGCGTATTGATGGCACAGCGTTTGATTGTTGCTGGTTTCGACCCAGCGGAAACACTTGCCGCAATGGGATTGCCACCAATTGCACACACAGGAATTCCAAGCGTTCAACTTCAGGGTGTTGCACAAATCAACCCCGAAGACCCCAAATCAGCTTATACGGAGAAATAAATGGCAATTATCGCGGCACATTACTCAATTGGAACTGTTGCAACAATGATTGTTCCAGCTCACGACCACATTCAGCAAGTTTTATTGCATAACCACGAACATAGTTCAAGCGGCAAAATGTTTGTAGATGGTCCTGGTGTAACCATCAATAACGGATTACATTTGCCAGATACTGAAACCATTTCAATCAATGTTGCCGCTGGTGATGCTTTATGGGCAATTGGAGATTCCAATGGACAAACATTGCACGTTCTAATTTCAAGGTTATAAATGCCCTATTACATTTCTAAAACTAATCCAGATTGCAACGGTTGGGCTGTCGAAAAAGAAGACGGCGAAATTATTGGTTGCCACACAACCAAGCAATCCGCAATTGACCAAATGGTTGCCGTATCTATCGCCGAAGAAATGGAACCAGGTGGAGAACGCGCTAGACGTGCAGACATTGCTGATTTGGCAATTGGACAATACGTTCGATGGATTGATGGCGATGAAGTTTTAGTTGGCGAAATTTATGCAATTGATGGAACTCGGCTTGAAGTAAAAATTTATGATGAAGAAAATGGCGTTTGGTATGAAACCGAAACCATTGTTATTGTCGAAGCTGCACGTGTCGAAATTATCAATGATTTGCCAACAATGGAATCAGAAATTGAAGACGAAACACGTCAAGTCAATTTGACACCACCAAGTTATATGCGTGCATCTGCCAGACGTGGATTGCAATGGTATTCCGAGGGATTGGGTGGCGATGGATTGGTGGACCGCACAATTCGCGAAGCTCGCGCAATGGCGGAAGGCAATGTATCCGCAGACAAATGGGTAAGAATTGCCGCGTGGATTGCTCGTCATTTATCTGATTTGGATTCGCCAGATGCAAACCCTGAATCAGACAATTACCCATCAGCGGGCGTTGTCGCTATGGCATTGTGGGGCGGTGGAACAACCAAACGTTCTGCACGTCGGGCAATGGAATACGCGCAAGGCGTGGTCGCTAGAATAAAAGCCGAAGAAGAACGAGGAACAATGAAGCAAGAAACAAGAAACTTTGACGCGGATTTTGAAATTCGCGCCGAAGGCGATGGAATGACTTTTGTTGGTTATGCAGCAAAATTCAATTCACGTTCTGAAAACCTTGGCGGGTTTGTTGAAACAATTGAACGCGGTGCGTTTAGTCGTTCGCTACGTTCTCGTAATGACGTAAAGCTTTTGGTCAATCACGATTCAGGTCGCGTATTGGCATCATCACGCGCTAAAACCCTGCGTTTATACGAAGACCAAGTTGGATTGCGTGTAGAAGCAGATTTGCCAAATACTACCGATGGCAGGGATATGGCTGAATTGTTACGCCGCGGCGATTTGAATAAAATGAGTTTTGGATTCAGCGTTCAAAAAGATTCTTGGAACAATGAAATGACCGAGCGCACGCTTAAATCAGTTCGTTTGTTCGAAGTCTCAATTGTGGCATTTCCGGCTTACGAAGAAACCGAAGCAATGGTTCGTTCATTGGACAAAGTTGCCGCACGCGCTCAAGTAAATGCGGATGAACTTGCCGATGCCGTTATGAAATTGGAAGAAGGCGCTGATTTATCTGATACAGAAGCCGAACTAATCAAAACGGTGGTAAATTCACTTGCACCGAAGCAAGCAGAAACAGAAACACCAACCGAAGAACAAATCAATTTGCTGGAACTAAAGCGAAAGCAACTTGACCTATTGCTAAAGAAGGACTAATGGCTACGAAAGAACAAATCAAGAAAACAATTTTAGAAATTGCTGGTGACCCATCAGTCGGTGAAATTTATTCATTGGCAGACAAATGGGCAGATGCAATCTGGAAATTGGACAATCCAAATTTCGCCACCAATGGAGTTGGCGAATCAAGCGGCGGTGCATCGGCTTCTGCCGCCACGAGGGAAACTCGCATTGTAAAAACAGACGAAACGCGCTAACCCCTGAGCGCTGTCATTCAGCGAGTTCCGCCCCGCAAGGTCTTATCCTTTCTACTTGCGGGGTTTTCCCTATCGGGACCATCAATGCTGGTGCGGTTTTTTTTGTTACAAATTCGTTATCGAAGCCTACTTGAGATGCGTGTTGCGTTCGTCTTACCATTTGATTATTACAAATTGAAAGGATTCAAAATGTTTTTCAAAACATCAACGGTTTACAAAGGTTTCGCCACACGCAAAGGTGCCGAAAACTACATCGCCAGATTCAATTTGTCTAGCGATACCCGCATCGAAATAATCAATGACCGCTTTTGGGTAGTCGGATAAAGGAAAACAAAATGAGAACAGTCAAATCAGTACCCGCAAGTTCAGTAGCCCGCGAACTTTACAAAGCTAACTTTCCAAAAAGGGGCGACGGCTTAGTCGGCGTAAGTGTTGAAAAAGCGAAATACACTCAAGACGGCGAAGTGCTAGTAATAAACCAAGGATACTTATCAGGCTCAGCCTTAGAACACTTGAACGAATTGGGATACGTTTGCGGCGATTTAGTGCGCAATTATTTCGAAGACTCAAATCTACACTTAGAAGCTTTTATCGTATACGGACGAAGCAACTAACAAAAAGGAAACGGATGCCCTCGCTACGGCGGGGGCATTTTCTTTTGCTAAGATAAAACAATGGCCGAGTGTCAGCACCGCCAGTTTCTAGTTCTGCGTTAGCGCGGCTGGATGATAATCAATCAATTAGGAGAAATGCTAATGTCACAGTCCTTTATCAAGGCACAGGCAGAAGCTCGCTCAAAGGCGTGGGAAGAAGCAAAGGCACTTCTTGACACCGCCGCATCTGAGAAACGCGACCTAACTTCCGAAGAACAAGAGAAGTTTGACCGCATCAATTCAGAGCTAGACGAGCGCGCTGCTGCAATCGAAACAATCCGCAAAGTCGAAGAGCGTGAGGCAAAAGCTGCCGCCGCTGGTGCTGACTTCCGCGTTTCAGACGTAGTCAAGTCAGACTACGACTACGTTCGTTCACTTGCAAAGGGTGAGATTCGTTCTCACAACTTTGAAACTCGTGGAACACTAACCCCATCAAATTCATCTGGACTAGAGCCACAGTCATTCGTTGCAAGAGTTTATGACCTTGCTCGCGAAGTTGGACCGATGCTAGATGTTTCTGAGGTATTCAACACCCAGTCTGGTGAAGACCTAAAGATTCCAACTCTCACCGCTTACAGCACCGCTGGTCTAGAAGCCGCTGGTGCCGCAATTGACGAGAGCGAGCCAACCTTTAGCTCAATCACTCTAGGCGCTTACAAGTATGCGTTCTTGGTGCCTGTTGCACGTGAGCTAATCGAAGATGGCGGCGTGGACATTGCTGAGGTGCTTGCACGTCAGGCAGGTAACGCAATTGGTTACGCAGTAAACGCTGCTCTAACTACTGGAACTGGAACCACACAGCCAAACGGTCTATTCACCGCTGCTGGAACTGGAGTATCTGGAACCATCGCTGGCGGTCTATTCACCGCTGACCAGCTCATTGATTTGGTTTACTCGGTAGATGGCGCTGTTCGCCGTCTAAACGGAACCGGATTTATGATGAGCCCAACCGCAATCCGCAATGCTCGCAAGCTCAAGGACAACGATGGCCAGTACCTATTCCAGCCATCGCTACAAGCAGGACAGCCAGACCAGCTTCTTGGCTTCCCTGTATTTGAGAACCCTGCTGTTGCTGCTGTTGGTTCAGCTGCCGCATCGGTCGGTTTCGGTTACCTACCAAGCTACAAGGTTCGTCTTGCTGGCGGACTACGCGTGGACAGAAGCGATGATTACAAGTTCGGAAACGACCTAAGCGTTTTCCGCTTTATGATTCGCGTGGATGGAAACCTCAGCCACCAGGACCACTTCAAGGTATTCAAGGGCTCAGCTGCTTAGTTCTTGAAACTGGCAAAACCCTCACCGATTTGGTGGGGGTTTTTGCTATTCTGGGATTAGAAAGGAAATTATGAAGCCAGAAAAATTAGACCTAACAATTACGACTTGGTCCAATTCGCCATACCAACCGACTGGTTACGGGATGCAAATTGGAATCCTTTTGGATTACCTTGTCAAACACGGTGTAAATGCCGCGCACGTTTCGAATTGGGGACTTGAAGGCAACAATTCAACGCACAAAACCGCGTTCGGTAAAATACCGCATTACGCACGCGGATACGAACCAATGAGCCAAGATGCTTTGGCAATCGCGCACAAGATTCAAGCAAGCAAATCAAAAAATAAAGATTACATTTTGACATTGGGCGATGTTTGGACATTGAAGCCTGAAATTTGGCCCACAGAAGAATTTGAACGCATTTTGTCTTGGGTCCCGTTAGACCACATTTCAATGCCGCCAGCGGTCAAACGTTGGTTAGAAAAAGACAACGTGACACCCATTGCAATGGCACCGTTCGGGATGCAACAATTGGAAGATGTTGGAATAAAAGGACACTACATTCCACATTCCATCGACACCGTTAGCACATTCAAACCAACGGACAAAATTGGTAAGCAAAACGCACGCGAATTTTTGGGTGTTGGCGAAGACGATTTTCTAATTGTGATGAACGCGGCGAATAAAGCAAACAAATCAGTTCACCGCAAAGCGTTTGGCGAAGCATTGATGGCGTTTGCCGTATTCAAACAAAAAGTCCCGAACGCTTATTTATACATTCACACCGAACCAAAAGGCATTTATGGCGGATTCCATTTGCCACGTTTAGCCGAAGCGTGCGGGCTTGATATGAACTCAGTGATTTTCCCTGACCCAGTTGATTACCGCGTGGGCATTGACCCAACCGATTTGGCTGGTTTTTACACCGCGGCGGATGTTTGTTTGCAATTGTCATTGGGCGGTGGCTTTGAAATTCCAGTAATAGAAGCCCAAGCTTGTGGCACGCGAGTTATCGCTACCGATTGGACAGGACCAAAAGACCTAATTGCCGAAGACGGCTTCCGCGTGTCAGGTCAATTGTGGTGGGATGAAGCGCAACTTGCTTGGTGGAAAACCCCATCGATTGCTTCAATCGTTACGCAATTGGAAAATGCTTACGAAGTTGCCAAAGCAGAAGGCAGACATTCTGAAAAATCAAGAAAATTCGCACAGCAATTTGATTCGGCAAAAGTCTGGAATCATTATTGGATGCCGTTCCTCAAAACATTGCAATGATTGAAGTTTTAGGATTCCCAACGCTTAGCCGATTTGATTTGGCTGATGAATTGCTTGCATCAATAGACCACCCTGTCAAAGATTTGATTGTGGTCAATAATTCAGGCAAACGCAATTGGCAACCAACAAAACCTGATTTGGTTGAAAACATTTGGCACATAGAAGTTCCGTATGGATTGGGATTGCAAGCCGCTTGGAATTTGGTTATCAAATCAACGCCATACGCACCACGTTGGTTATTGGTCAATGATGATTGCCGATTTGAAGCGGGCGCGTTGAAAATAATCGATGAAATGGCTAAACCAAACGCATTGTCTTTTACTGATTGCGCGCCAGTTTGGTCAGCGTTTGTCTTGGGAGAAGAAATAGTCAAACGCGTTGGATTGTTTGATGAAGCGTTTTACCCGCTTTATTATTGCGACAATGATTTTGAACGCCGCGTGGATAATCTAAATTTGCCAAAAGTAAATTTGCCAGCGAAAGTGCATCATCATAATTCGGCAACCAAATACCATAACAATACCGAACGAAACGAATACACATACAACCGCAATGGTGCGTTATACAGGCAAAAAATTGCTAACAATGATTTTACAAATCACGGTTGGTCATTAGAACTTAGGCGTGACCACCGATGGGATTAGTTGTTTATACAGGCGGCACGTTTGATTTGTTTCATTCGGGACACGCTAATTTTTTGAAACAATGTTCTGAATTAGGTCGCGTGGTGGTGTCGTTGAACACCGATGAATTCATTGCGGCGTATAAAGGCAAATCGCCAATTATGGATTATGCCGAAAGAAAAGCCGTATTGGAATCGTGCCGTTACGTGGATGAAGTTGTCCCAAACGAAGGCGGTTCGGACAGCACCATTGCCATTACAAAAGTATTCCCGCACATCATTGCAATTGGTTCTGATTGGGCAAAGCGGGATTATTACAAACAAATGGGATTCACCCAAGATTGGTTAGACGAACGCGGCATTTCTTTGCTTTACATTCCTTATACCGTTGGAATTAGCACCACCAAATTGAAGGCAAGAATCCGAGGGCTAGAATAGATGCAGGAGAAAAAATGGCAATAACAAATGGCTACGCCACATTGTCCCAAGTCAAAGCAGCAATTGGAATCGCTAACGCGGATACGGTTGATGATGCGCTTTTGGAAATGGCGGTTGAATCTGCATCACGTCAAATCGATTCATACACCGAGCGGTATTTTTATAACGCTGGAACCGCAGTAAAGATTTTTGCACCATTGGACAATTTTGTTTGTGCAACCGAAGATTTTATTACGCTTAGTAAAGTAGAAACATCCGAAGACGGCGAATCGTGGGATACCGAATGGTCTGCATCTGATTGGCAAGCAGAACCCCTAAATGGTCGTAGCGGGGGACTGGTGACGTCTTACACGCAGATTAGGGCAGTTGAAGACTATTTGTTCCCCTATCGACAAGGCGAAGCCACAGCACGTCTTACGGGCGTTTGGGGATGGTCTAGCGTGCCTATTGCAATCACGCAAGCAACCATCATCCTTGCCAGCAGGATTTTCAAGCGTTTGGATTCTCCGTTGGGAATCATTTCGGGCGAATTGGGAAGCATCCGCGTTGGTTACCGATTGGACCCAGATGTTCAGCATCTAATTGAGCCATACAGGAAGTTCAGCGCGGCATAATGGCATCCATTTCCGAATTGCGTGATGGCATTGCTGCCAACCTTGCAACGATTTCTGGATTGAGAGTATCGGCAACAATTCCCGATAACCCAAACCCGCCAATTGCAATTGTTCAATTGACACGCGTGCAATACCACCAAGATTTCAAGCGTGGAATGACTGAATATAATTTTTCCGTTCAAATTGTGGTTGGAAAAGTCGATGAAAGAAGCGCACAAACCAATTTGGATGCGTATTGTTCTAGCACAGGAAATTCATCAATAATTCTTGCGGTAGAATCAGATAGGTCGCTTGGCGGAAAGGCCTTTGATGCCATTGTGACCGAAATATCGAACTACGGTTCGGTAACCATTTCAGACATAAACTATTTGGCTGCCGAATTCAATGTTCGAGTATTAGCTAGCTAAAACAAGGAGAAAAATAAATGGCAAAGCAAATCCTGACGGATGTTGTTGTTCAGCTAAACGGAACGGCAATCTCTCAGAATGTTAACTCAGTGGAACTAACCACTACTGCCGATGCAATTGAGACCACCTCATTCGGCGATTCAGGTTGGAGAACCTACAAAGGCGGACTAAAGAGCGGAAGCGTAACTTTGTCAATGCACAATGACTACGCATCAACCGCGCTAGATGGAATCCTTTACAATCTGTTCAACAGCATTGCAACTGTAACCATCTTCCCTGCTGGAACTCCTGCTGGAACCAATACGCCTAAGTACGAGTTCACAGCCCTTATCGACAACGTTGCCCCAGTTTCGGGCGCAGTCGGCGATTTGGCTGTCCAGAATCTTACTTGGACCATCACTGGCGCAGTAACCCGCGGAACATCAGCGTAATAACTAAATAAAGGAAAGGAATCCAAAATGCGTATGCAACTGGAAGTTGAATTTGAAGACGGCACCAAAAAAGACGTCAAAGTAATAATGACCGATATGGTGAAGTTCGAATCCGAATACAACATCAGCATCGCCAAGCTTGGGCAGGAAATGAAAGTCACCCACCTGCTTTGGCTTGCTTGGGCGGCACTAACAAGAACAAAAGAAACAGAAGTTGATTTTGATGCTTGGACGGAAAATGTTATTTCCATCGGTGCTGCCGACCCAAAAGCATCCAAGGCTTAGGCGATAGTTCCGCCCATTGGTATTTAGTTTCGTTGGCTTACGAATACAAAATAAGCCCAACGGAATTATTGAAACTGGATGAGCGTATGCTTTGGACAATGGGACGTTATTTAGTATGGCGAGCCCAAGAACTAAACAAATGAAGACCGCCTCAAAATTGGGGCGGTTTTCGTTTAGTTAGAATTGATACGAGGTGCAATGTGATAAAAGCAGTTTGGCAATTATCTTCTGCCGACATAAAGGCAATGTTGAAAAAATTAGACAGCATTGAACCCGGATTGGCAAAAAAATTTAGGGACGAAGTTCGCGCAATTGCCGAACCAATTGAAGCTGAAATAAAGCGTTTGATACCAAATGAGCCGCCGATTTCTGGAATGGGTTACGTCATAAAAAGAGAAAACCCAATAAGCGGCTCAATTAGTTACAGCACCAACGAAGGTCGATTGAATTGGCACGGAACGGGCAAACACGGCGGCGGTGGCGGTAAAAACAAAGGTCCGAAAGCCACGCGAATTACAACAGGCATCAAAGAATCCCGTTATAACCTCACAACATCAATTGCTAAAATTATTCTTGAAAGTCCAGCGGTATCATTGGCTGATATGGCGGGGCGTGGTCCAGGTCCGCGAAATGGTCGCAGAACAAATGCTTATCCGTATCGCAAACGCAACGGAGAAATTATTATGCGCCGTCATACCGTCAATGGGCAAGGAACTAATTTCATAAAAGTTTTACGCGAACGTTATGGGCAAGCATCTCGATTCGGTTGGCGTGCGCTTGAAAGCAAAATAGACGAAACAACCCGAGAAATAGACAAAATTATTCAGCGATACTTAGACAAGGCGTGGAAATAAATGGCAAAGACTAACGTAGTCCTCAAATCCGTTTGGGACGATAAAGGCATCAAAGCCGCCAAAAAAGAATTTGCCGATTTTGGTAAAAGCATTGGTGTTGCATTTGCCGCTGTTGGCGCGGCTACGCTTGCTGGTGCCGCCGCGTTGGTTCGATTTGGTGGGGATGCCATTGCTGCCGCTGAAAATGTTGCCCAAGCAAATAATCGTTTGGGCCAAGTCAATAAATCAATGGGGCTTTTTGGCGAACAAACCGCCGCTGTTACCAATCGTCTAATCAAATTTGCCGAAGCCAATGAACTTACAGTTGCCGTAGATGCCGAAGTAATCAAAGCAACACAAGCCAAACTTTTGACATTCAAAGAATTGGGACAAACTGCCGATGAAGCGGGCGGCGCATTTGACCGCGCCACAATCGCTGCATTGGACCTAGCAGCCGCTGGATTTGGTTCGGCTGAATCAAATGCCATTCAGCTCGGAAAAGCCCTACAAGACCCCATCAAAGGCTTAACAGCCTTACGCAGGGCGGGTGTTACATTCACCGAAGCCGAAAAAGAAAAAATCAAGGCAATGGTGCAGTCGGGCAACATTCTTGAAGCACAAAATCTAATTCTTTCTGCTATTGAAACTCAGGTGGGTGGAACAGCTGCCGCAACAGCTAAAGCATCTGACGTAATGAAATTGGCATTTGACAATGTCAATGAAGCCATTGGCGCGGCTTTGCTTCCAACATTTCAAGAATTTGCGGATGAAATTGTCAAACTTACGCCGACATTGGAACAAACACTTGCACCAGCCGCGGCTGAAATAGCAGACATCTTCAAATCAGAAGTTTTACCAGCAGTTCAAGACTTTACAAAATGGTTGGCATCGCCAGAAGGCGTTCAAACAATTCGCGATTTTGCTCAAGCAATTATTGATTCAATCAAAAATCTAATTGACTTCATTGGTTGGGTAGTCAAAAACCGCGAAGCACTTGGCATTTTGATTACAACCATCGGTGTTTTGATTATTACATTCAAAACAATTACCACTGCAACCGCGTTGTATCAAGCGGCATTGGTGCTTTATAACACGCAAATTGTCACCGCAACAGGAACAACCACCGCATTTGCCACCGCTTTGAAAGCAATTCCTTGGGTTGCATTGATTGCTGGCGCAACTGCATTTATTGCCACAATGTCCAGTTATGCGGATGAAGTTTATGGTTCCAAAGTCAACACTGACGGATTGACCGAAGCGCAAGCGGCGCAATTTAGAAAAGTTGAAGGATTACAACGACTACTAAAGCAATACGAATACGCATTGGAAAACGGCACCGAAGCGAATAAAGATTTAGCGCGTGAAGGTATTGCGCGTGTCAATTCTCAATTGCGTGAAATGGGATTGACCACCAAAGAAGTCAATGCCATTATGAACGGCACATCATTGGCAAAATACCGTTCTCAATTGGGCGATACCCGAATTGATGCCGAACGTTTGGTCAATGCACAAAAACAGCTTTATTATGCAATGCGTGGGGAGAAAATGCCAGAACTTGGCACAACCACCACGACAACAACAACTGGTGGCGGTTCATCTGGTCCATCACCGTTTGAACAAACTCAAAAAATAATCAAAGACACTCAGAAAAAACTGCGTGAAGCTCAAAAAGCGTATAGCGATGCTGTTGCATCTGCAACTAAGGCTTATAACACCACAATTGCCGAAGCAACCAAAACTTATGAAAAATCAGTTGCCGATGCCGAAGTCAATCGCGACAAAGCACTTGCTGGTGCGCTAAAACAACACAATCAAAACATTGCCACAATTCAGGCTGATTTTGCTAAAAGACAAACGGACATCATCACCCAATCAATCAATCGTTTGCGTGATGCTTATGCCACATCCGTTAGAACAAACATTGCATCATTATTTGAAGATGAAAATGTAGCCAAATCAGTAGATAACCTTGTTGCCAACTTGCGTGACCGTTTGACGGCATCGCGCCAATTGGTCGCCAATGCCGCACAATTGGCTTCTGGCGGGTTTTCACAGACGTTTATAGAACAAATAGTAAGCGCGGGTCTTGAAACGGGTAATGAACTTGCTAACGCCATTTTGACCGCAACCCCTGAAACACAAAACGAACTCAAATCATTGTTCAACACATTGGAATCTGAATCCGAAACGGGTATGGATTCATTGGCTCAAACAATGTATGAAAAAACAGGTCTTGCCACAACCGAACTAAAAAAGTTATTTACACAAACGCAAACTGATTTGGTTGCGACATTGGCGCAAGCACAAACGGATTATGTTGCAGCACAAGCCGAAATTCAAACTGCATTTACCGAAGCACTTGCCAACGCGGCTACAACTCGCGATGAAGCATTTGCTAAAGCCAACGAGCGTTTGCAAGAATCTTTGAACGAAGCTAAAGCAAAGTATTTGGAAACCGTTGCTGAAATAAAAGAAGCATTTTTGGAACAAATTGCAGCTTTGGAAGACGGAATGGGCGGTTTGGAATCTACTGTCAAACGTTTGATTGCTTTGATGGATACGTTGATTGGCAAAAACGCCGAAGCATCAGCCCCAACAAAACCAACCAAACCAGATTTTCCAGCCGCCGCATCAAGTTCGACTGACGCAACTAAAGCAACAACGGGACAAAAAGGAACAACTGTTTATGTCACGGCTAAAGTTGACCAAACTCAATCTGCCGCGCAAGTTGGCAAAAAAATTGCTACTACAATCAACAAATACACCGGTACTGGTGGTGGGTTGAAGATTGGACCTGCTGCCGTCTAATGAGTATGCCAACCCAAAAAATAGAAATCGGATTTGACCTAACGGAATCTGGTTATGGTCCGTTTTTTAGATTAGATGATGTTGAACAAGGTGTATTGGATAACACCGAATTCGTTTTGGGTGGAGAACTTTTTTATGACGTAACCGACAAAGTTCAAGCCGTATCAATCACGCGTGGAAAAAACCGCGAATTAGACCAATATGACCAAGGATTGGCAAACGTTGTTTTCAATAACAACGATAGAACATTTGACCCTGAATTTGCTGGTAGCCCATACGCGGGACAAATTGTTCCAAAACGCCAAATCAAAATTTCATCTGGCAACGTGGTGCAATTTTATGGATTGATTGACGATTGGAATTTGACTTACGAAACCAATGGCGATTCAATCGCATCCGCGGCTTGTTCAGATGCAACGTCATCGTTTGCTTTACAAACAATTGCAACACGAACCAATTTTGTGCAAACGTCTGGTGAACGTATCAATGCAATTTTGGATTTGCCAGAAATAGCGTGGCCGTTGGAATTGCGCTCTATTGATAACGGACTAATGACATTGGGCGCGGACACAATCAGCGATAACACGAACGCATTGTCTTATTTCCGATTGGTAGAACAATCTGAACCCGGTGCTTTTTTCATTGGCAAAAATGGTTATGTTGTTTTCAAAGATAGGGCATCTGGTCCCGTATCGGGCGGCGTATTACTTAGCGATGATGGCAACGGAATTCCTTATCAAGGTTTGCGCGTTCAATACGGGTCCGAATTATTAGCAAATGAAATTGTTTTGTCTTCGGTAATTACAAACACCGAAATAACAACAACAGACCCCGATTCCATTGAAGAATACGGCATTTTCAATTTGACCCGAACCAATTTGCTAATTGCCAATGATTCTGATTTGGTGGGTTTGGCTGAATTTTATGCACAAAAATACAGTTCACCCGAATACCGATTTGAATCGGTAGAAGTTTTATTGGATGAATTGACAACACAACAACAATCCGATTTGCTGAATCTGGAATTGGGCGATGTGGTAGAAATTCGCTTTACCCCAAATGAAATACCGCCGTCCATTACCAAATACGCTGAAATAATCCGCATTGACCATTCCGTTGATTTGAACAATCACGTGGTAACGTTTGGCTTTGCAACGCTTGACTTTGCAATCTTGGTTTTGGATGATGCCCAATTTGGTAAGCTTGATTCAGGCAACGCGTTAGCCTTCTAGGAGAAAAATGGCTGGTTTAGGTAGAAAAACATTTACGGCGGGAGAAGTCCTTACCGCGGCTAATGTTCAAGGTTATTTGCAAGACCAAACGGTGATGGTGTTTGCCGGGACTGCCGCCAGAGGCTCTGCGCTAGGGACTTCGGTTATCTCAGAAGGAATGGTCACCTACCAGACCGACACCAACACAATCACTGTTTATGACGGCGCAGCTTGGCAACAGGTTTACCCTGCCTCAATCAGCTCAGTAGCAGGCTCGCAGGTTCTATTCGGCGGAACTACTACCACTACTTCAATGACCGCTACCGCCGCTCTTGAAAACGGAACGATTTGGGTGAACGGAACCGCTGCCGTAACGATTACCGTTCCAGATGTTTTGAACACTTGGGACACTTTGACTATTTGGCGTAACGCTGGTGGAACTGTAACTATTGCTGCAGGAACTGGAGTCACCGACTGGGCGGGTGGCGGAACCGCTGGAACTGCCGTCACATTCAAGATTGACCAAACCTACAATGCTGCAACTGTTCAAAAGGTTGCTGCTAACACTTACCGAGTAGTTGGAAAGAT
>ERZ869921.643-NODE-643-length-18521-cov-6.904906_pt1 | contig 18521 bp, 30 predicted proteins | sample MGYA00579310_ERZ869921 | MGnify/ENA primary metagenome ERZ869921 (study PRJEB32216, sample SAMN09231816) | wastewater metagenome | place: USA: Maryland | collected 2016-06-21 | study: EMG produced TPA metagenomics assembly of the PRJNA472060 data set (Reclaimed...
TTGTGGTACTTAAATTTATCCATACCACGTGAGTTAGCACTCTTAACGTCTACTAGTTCACCATCTATGATGGCGTCGATGTGTCCAGGTACTCCACAAAACTCAACTGTGTCTTGTTCTTTTTCAACAGTGTGGCCAGTTTTTTTAGCCAGTTCCAATACGACTGCTTCAAGCACATGACCGTAGGCGAACTTAAGTCTTGTAGAAGCAGACAGAGACTCAACGTCTCCGCATGAATCCGGATGGTCTTGGAGCCAGAGTTTCCGTTCGCACGGAGAACCAAACTTAGACATCCTAAGTCCTGGTGTATACTCACGGTTTCCAAAGCTATCGTTGAGAGCACCAGCAATCTTGTGTCCGAGGTCAAGCTCTTCTTCCTTAGAGAAGGTGACACCCTTGACTAACAGGTCCTGAATGTCAACGACCAGGCTTTCTATCGTCTTCTTGGGAGTTGGCGTCTTGTCACTAACAAGGGTGTCAATAGTCTTCATTAAAACACTACGAAGTCGTCGTTATCACCAATTACACCACCAAACTCTTCTAGCTTGAGGACCTTGACACCCTCAAGACGATGGCCATTTCCCTTGGCGGTAGAGAAGACGGACACCTTACACGCTACCTCACTACCATTACCAACCAGTGCGTCTAACTCGTTACCATCTGCGTCCAGTAGTACGGGAGGATCGAACTTAACAATCTCATCTTTCTTACGGTCGTGACGTGAGATTGGCCGACGGAGCTTGATGAACTGTCCCTCATCGGAAGAACGTAGCTCCAGTTCTAGGTCGGCTGTCTTAAAGTTCTTTAGGCCCTGCTCGTCTAGGTACAGATCAATCGTCCAGTGGCCACCGAACTTCATGTCTGGGTCCTTAAGCTTGGCCCACTTGCATTTACCTGTCAGGAAAACTGTTTTGGTCATTATTGTTTTTCTTTTTTGTTGGGTCTAAAAAGACTACGTTAGTCAAATCTTCTTGGGTCGGCTCTTCTTCGGAATCATCCAAGCATTTAACCAAGACGATGTTTGTATTAATACGGTTCTGAAATAGTTCTAGCGCTTTAGCGGTTACTTCTTCCTCACTCTTACCTGGTACGACCAGGGTACCCTCTACGGGAACCAGGTAGGATACCAGGATAAGGTAGGTCTTATCTTTTTCCTCAAGCATATAAGCATAGTATACTCTAACTGAAGTATAATTGCAACAGTTATTTTGTCAAGTAGTCAAATATTTTCTTAACTTCGTCCTTGTCAAGGGCTCTTTTAATCTTGTTAGCCTTCCAAGAAATGATGTGAACGTTATCAATCTCATATGGGCCACCAGGTTTAATACGGTCGATAGAGGCCGTGTTGTCTGTCCTGCGTGGTGTGCCACCATAGACTAGCTCAGTGCCAAAGATTGGACAGTGAGTCGGGAGTTCTATCTTGTCAATGATTTCGTGCAGCTTATCTGGTTTAACCGTCTTAGCGTTAAGGGTGAAAAATAACCAGCGTTTACGGGGGTCTTCGTAATCTCTGACAGTATTTTTTCTTTGACGAGATAGGGTGTTCAAACCAAACAAGGTAAAGACCTGGTACATGCGTTGCCTAGACACACCGTACTTATGACCTATCCTGTCGAGTGTCCAGCCCTGGTCAATCAGACTTTGAATCTCTTCTTTGTCGTACTTAGTCTCGTACTTTTTCAACATCTTCCCCATCTTTTTTCACATAGGGCAGTAGGGTCAGGGCCTGTTCCTTGGTCATAAGCCTGGCATAGACCCAGTTCTTGACCCAATAATAGGTCCCTTTGCTAGTCAGATACAGGTACAGGCCCTCTTTGTTCTTGATAGCGTACCCCAGTTCTTTGTCCATCTACCGCTCCCAGTACCTATCAATAATTTTTGTCAATCTTTGTTTAACTCCTACATCAGTCAGGCTTTCTTCTAGTTCTTCAAGGTCGTCAGAAATTTTCTGAAATTCTTTAAGTCGCTGTTCAAGAAAGAATATTGTCCTCTTGTCTTTACCTGAACAATCCCAGTGATTACAGAACTGATCATCACTGCAAAGACAACGGATTAAAGACTTCTCGTCCTCAGTGGACTTCAAGCCAGTCATTACCAACCTTTCCTTCTCCCTTCATAGGGCAGTTAAGTTTCAATGTATCACCTGCCCAGGCAATGGCATCACAGGTGATCTGCCTGACCTTCTCAGCCACTCCTACGGGGCATAGGAAGATCATCTCGTCATGCACCAGGTTGATCAGCCAAGCCTCTATACGGGCTTCCCTGAGCCTCCTGACGGCCTCTCTAACAGCTACCTTCATGATGCTGGCCTCGCCAGCCTGTAGGTACCCGGACAGCATGTGGTGCTCAGAGTCACAAACGACAGGTCTACCGTCTACGTTAATGAAGTACCCACGCCTAGCATCCTTGGGTACTACCTTGTCTTTAAACGGCTTGAGACCAGGGTAGATCGTGGGCATGTACGCCTTGATAGCCTTGCCTACTTTCTTCTTGACATCGAAGATGCTAGCTACCTTGTCGTTACCTGCCCCTAGGAAGTAGGCGTAAATGAACGTCTTAGCATTGTCTCTATCTTTACACGTTCCTTCTCCGAACACCTCATTGATACGTCTGACGTTAGCACTGTGAGGGTCCGTTCCAATCCGTTTGTCCCCTGTAACCAGAGATTCAATAAGCGCGGGATCATTAATGAGGTGGGCGAATACTCGTAATTGAATACCCTCAGCATCGGTTCCCACCAGGCAATATGGACTGTCAGCCGGTAGTCCCCATAGACTTCGCATTCGGCCGCCCAAGGATGTTGCCAGTTCCCGAAGCGCCTCTGTGTTGTACTTGATAGACTTCTTTGCAGCAACGTTTGCCATGTTTGGTTTGGAATGCGCCATTCGGTGCGTCCAGGTACCAATACTGTCAAACTGTCCATGGATACATCCGGTCTTGGGGTTGTATGCTGCGAACCATGACTCAAGTTGGGTGATCCTTGTGTTAATTACAAGCCGCTTGAGGAGTAGCTTAGCTCCTTCAGGTGCTGATGGTGGTAGGGTAGCGAGATTGTTCTCGTTAATCTTCCATCCATAGCGCTTGAAATGCTCCTCTCGATCTTGTCTGTCGTTGTTGATAGCACCCGTAGTTCTGTCGATGGGTTTCCATCCGGCATCCCAGAGCCTATCAACCAGTTGTCGAGGACTTGCAGGATTGAATGGTTGGCTTTCAACCCGGACGAAGGGGCTATCTGGTTCAAAGATAGTGTAATCTGTACCTGTGTACCATCGGAAGTCACCTCGATTGAGTGTGCCCTTGACAGTAAGCTTTGGCAGTACCTCCCCAATGGCCACATACTTGGGGGGAAATGCTTCGTGGATTCGTGCATCGAGACTAGTGCGTTCCAAGACCAGTTCGTCATAAAGTTCCTTTGCTTCCTTGTACTTGAATGGGAAACCATTGTGATGCATGTCCTGACATAGCAGGTACATGTCATGCTCTAGGCGTACAGCGAACTCATACGGTAGTACCTTGGGCCAGAGCTTCTCATACAGGGCATAGGTAATATCTACGTCCTGTTTACAGTAGACAATCATCTCGTCTGATAACTTAGACCAGTCGTTGAAGTTACCTTTGGGCATCTTCAGGCGTTTACCCCAAGCACCCAGGCTATGACCTAGTCCATTCTTAGGCTTGCGATTAACAAACTTAGACAACACAAGAGTGTCGATGCACTTTTCTAAAGGTACGGGGTTGTCCCCCACCAACCTATTAATAGTAGGAGCATCAAACCCAAGGATGTTGTGACCGACCCAAGTCCCCACTTCTTTCGCGTACTCTCGAAACTCTCCGAAAGAATCAGGAAGAAATACCCGATGAGTTGACTCACCATAAGTGCGAACAACAATACAATGGATAGTTCTTGCATAGAGATCATCTGCCTCAACATCAATAATCGCTATCTTCTGGGTCGGCACAGTCTTCGTCGTATCCGTCTTCGCTTCCGAGGAAGTCTTTGTGTCTGTATTCAATTGTTCCGCCTTCTAGTGTGCGGTGTTTCTGGAAACCTAGGTCCTCTAGGCGCTGGATTGTTTCTTTGGGTTCGTCACCAGCTACGAATAGGTACTTGATACCTGCGTCACGCTGTTTCAAGTCATTCCTCAAGTTCTCTTCGTAAATCTTTTCTTCTACGTCTGTCAGCTTGAAGGGAGGCTTGTCGATACTGCACAGGTGTACGCCACAGCAACTCTGGATCATCTGTTCACTATTATCCTCTAACCACGTAACTAACTTAGCGCTTACGTTGGTCAGGAGCACCGCGAAGTAGTCGTGGGTTTCAATAGCCCCCATCCCCTCGTACGAGTAGATGTTATGGATGTAGCCGAAGCACTTGGGGTTGATATGAATCTCTCCGTCTTTGATGTCAGACAGTTTGACTTCATGCTTTTGCAAGGTAGTACTCCTTGATCATGTTATCACTGTTGGGATTGAAGAAAGACTGCGTGTGCTTGAATCCTAACTCTTGTACTAAATCATGCCAACGCTGTTGTTCAGTGAGGTAGACGAACCAGTTCTTGATGTCTGGGTTGGTCTTGATCAGGTACTCCACACGTTCCCTTCGTGTCTTCTCGTCTTCTTTGTAAGCACGATCAATAGAGAAGGCGGGTAGCTGGGCAACCTTAGGTCCGAGAACTTGCATGCCCAAACGATACCCAGTGATACCAGGGATGTTCCAACTCCACCGGAGGAAATGACGAGGGTCTGTTGGGTCAGGCTTAGAGAAGTACCACCCATCATCACACCGGCTAATGTACCAGTTGTTTCTTTTTGGGTGCGTCTTGTAAATCTTCTTGTTGTACTGGTAGTTGTCGTAGTACTGCACACCATCCCAGGAAACATTACCCTTCAAGATATCGTACTCGATAGTTCCAACAGGAGTCTCAAGCTTACCTTGTTTTTCCACAGAACACCTTAAAGTAGGTTGTGATATAGTGCGGACCATGTACTGTATTCTCGATCTCAGTATGTCCTTGGTCGTTGAGCTTGACCTTAGACCACCCTGCGGCATCGAAGATAGGACCGAGCATTTTAATCTGTGAGCTAGTCAGGTTGGCATAGACGATACCAGGGAAGTCAGAGTCCCAAGGACCGACAGTAGCATGTTCTCTACCAGTAGCCTTTGACTGTTCCCACTGCTTCTTGTACGGCTCGAACAGGTTGTTCAAGTCAGCAGCAAGCTTAGCCACCGTTTCGGGAAGTAGTTGGTAAGGCGCGTAGATAGCCCAATCGTTGCGGTCTACGATGCTAAACCCCGTCAGCAGACCTACACCGCAGCAGCGTGGCATCCACTGGACAGCGTACTTAAGCTTGAAGTCTTTGTATTCCAGCGTTCCAGTCTGAGTAGAAGACATCCTTTATTCCTACGTGTTTGATTAACTCAGTACACGAGGGGCACGGCTTGGCCATAGTTAGGTTGCCCCTCGAATCTACACGAACAACAAGAAGGTTGTGACGCTTGCAGTTATCCATACCAGCAGATAGAATAGTGTGGCACTCAGCATGTAGATATGGATATCTTCCGAAAGAAAGAGCTTTGGGATGAGTCTTATAAGAATTAGCTTTGCACGATATGATACGATTGCGCCTGTCAAACAGTACAGCAGCCAGACGATAGTTTTCATTACGACCAACACCCTCTCCTTCCTTTGCTACGGCAGTTGCTATACGTATGAGCTTGTTCACGGCAGCCGCCACATATCCTTGCTTGCTCCTAAAAGCTTTGACGCTTCACTAAATACATGGCTACCTCTGAAGGGTGGTACGTCAGCCATAAGTTGTTGGCCACCATCGGTTGGACCAGCAGTTTGGATGATAGCATGCTTCTTAGTATCGACATGCGGTAACCATTTCTTCGAGCCTGTTCCCAAGAACATAAAGACGCAGCCGGGATTGAACTCATTAACGCGGCGGAAGATGTCGTATGTAAGAGGCTCGCTGTCGTAGTGATATCGAAGGGCTTTGTAGTCACCTTGTCTCACGATCCATGAGTTGTACAACATAAGCACACCGTTCTCACACCAGGGTTTTAGGTCTGGCCATCTTGGTTCCCTGAATCCCAGGTCGTCCTGGTACTCGGCCATAAGGTTTCTAGCAGGTGTCGGTATACGCTTGGCTCCGTACTTAACCGAGTATGGGATGCCATCATTAACTCCTGGTCCATAGACACGATAGGGTTCCTGGGCAAATAGAACCACTCTAACTTGGGCAGGTGGGCATAGTTTAAGTGGGGCGTATAGTTCCGGGGCAAGGGGTTCGATGTCCTGGCGGATACCATACCACCTAATAAGTTCTTCATGCCTGTGCCCCTTATTGTGGAAGAATGGTAACCACCTCCATGTGTTCCTAGGTTTGCTCGGTCTCTTAAAATCCAGGTGTGAAGTCACCGATTACTTCTTCCTTTTCGGTAAGAATAAAAGTTGTCGGGTCAAACTTGAGAACACCTGCGGGGCCAGTATGGGCACCAAAACGATTGCCATGTACAGTAATATGAGTAGAGTTTCGTTCATCTTCGTCCGGAGCTTCTTTGTCTCTTTGTAACGATATGATCGTATTAGCTAGTTGTACCGGTGCCATTGAACCACGGGGCATACCCTGTGCATTCACATGTGAGATCATGAACAGATGAAAGTCTAGTTCGTTGACCATCACAGCTAGTCGAGTGGCTAAGTAGTCCAGCTTTCTACGTTCGTCGTCTGTTTCAATACCACTCACCAGCATTGATAAGTGGTCTAGGAAGATTACCTTGCACCCAAGAACAGTAACCATGAGGCGGATGTGATCAAGGATAACGTTAGGATCATCGCTGCCGAAATGAGAATAAACGTAGAGGCGGTCATCTCTTGTAAGGATTCGCTCAAGGAGGGCGCATTGATCCTCCTTTCCAATGCCGCTATCCGGCAGATGGACGGGCACTTTGGATTCGTACGTGAGCAAGCCTTGCAGTGTACGCTGCTCGTTCTCTTCCAGATGTATGATGCCAATGTTTAGGTCCTCATAATTTTTAATGATGTGATACTCGATAGCCCTGAAAATTTCTGTCTTACCAATCTTAGGCGGGGCTAGGAACAAAGTCATCTCCCTCGGTCTGATACCGTAGGTCATACGGTCCAGGGTAGGGAACGGGTAGGATGCGATTGCCTTAACAGGGTCACGCATGAGCACCTGCTTCATCTCGCCCATGCTACCTAGGATTTGCCTGGGTAGGAACTTACGAGCAGCCCACCAAGTCTTAGAGAACTCGTCCCTGTCTTTGTTGACAAGGTAGTCACGAGCATCTTTGTGCTTGGAGAGGGAGACAATGAAGACTTTGTTAGGGTTGAACAGTTTAGCTACCTGCTCAGTGGCCCGTCTACCTGGTTCGTCATTGTCGAAGCAGATATAGATTTTCTCAAAGCCATTCAAATAAGCGAAGGCTTTCTTACAATCACCTGCTGCCCCTGCTGCACCATGGATAGGAGACACCACAGGGTATTTACCCATCATCTCATAACAGGCAGCCATGTCGTCTTCGCCCTCAGTGATGGTCACTGCCTTAGAGGACCCACTGGGAAAGAGGTGCATACCTGCTAGAGGCTGAGTAGTCTCATCGTAGTTGTGGAAGACGAATCTCTTGTCGTCCCCAAGTATCCGTTCCTTCGTCGTATGACCAAGGGGGTAGACAATAGAAACGGGATTACCAGAGGCATCGACCTTGGCCTTGTGTCCGAAGAACTCGTGGGTTGACTTAGAAATTCCACGTATGGCGATAAATTCATAGCTCATAGGGTCCTTAAGGGTACCTAATGGTATCTTATTGTTATTATAATAATCAGTTACCTTACCTGTACCTTTAGGGGTACTGTCTGGTACCGTTTGTAAACTTAGTATACCATCATTCTCTTCTAATTGCAAGTCTTTTCTTGTCAAGTTGACATATTTTCTTGTGTCCTCATTCCCCGTCCACCCATAACAGGAGTAACAGAACCCATGGATGAGGTCATTGCCGTCATCATAGACATGGTACGCATCACCAGATGGGCACTTAGGACACGGTAGTCTTCCCTTAATAAGGGTGCCTTCTTTCATGATAGCCTTTTAAACCAACAGAAAGGCACCAAGGGCGGCCGCTAAGGTATCTCGGGTGTGGAGGCACGGGAGAACCATTGAAGCCGCCCTTGGGCCCTTAGAATGCGTCCCAGGCCCTGTCTAACAAAGGTACCGGCCCGTCCAGAATAGTATGCTCTTCTTCCTCCTGGGAAACTTCCGTACCATAGAGGCAGACCATACACAGACCAGACCGTGGGTCGATACGATTGTGAGTACCGTCCGGTAGATGACCGGTCGATAACCCCAACATAGACAGGGGTAGTTCCTCACAGAAGTCACAGATGACGCATCTCATGGCTCTACTTTTCCTTGGTCATGAGATAGATCGAAGATCAGTGAGCGCATGCTGGAATCCTTCCGTGTACTTCGTAAGGGTAGTTCCGGTTAGACCTGGCGCAGTGTTAACCTCTAGCACGTAAGCTTGTTGGCTCTGTGTGAGGACAACGTCATAGGCACCAAAGTCTAGGCCGGTCATAGGGTGGGCCCTGAGGACCACATCCAGTACACACTGAGGCGGATTAACCCCTTGGTTTTGGTAGATGAACCCACCATCGAGGTTGCGTACCTGCCAGTTCACCCGGTCATCGGGTACGTCATGCCGCCTAGCTTTCCTCTGTACAAAGATCACTTGACCCAGCAGTACGTGGACCCGATACTCTTCCTGTTTAGGAATGTATGCCACGTACAATGGTGCGTCGGGAAGTGTCTGACCCGATTGTACAATCGTGATGCCCCTACCTGAGTGCCCATTGAGGATAGCCCGGACGACCACACGCCGTGATACCTTCTCATTGAGCCAGGCTTGTGCCAGGGCTTTACTAGTCCAGTACATAGGCACAACAGTGCCATTCGGAAAGCCTTCTACTAACTTGTTGAAAAAGCTTAGCTTATTGGTGCAGCTAGCTACCAAGCCTGGCTTATTCAACACACGCTGACTACGCATCAGTGCTGCGGGTAGTGTGCTCGATCCCCAGTTGATGATGACATCATTCGGTCGGGCAATGAACCTACTACCGTTATGTTTGATGCGTAGTACACCTAGAGACCTAGACAATTCTTTGGACGAGTTGCCTAGGTTCCAGGAATATAACCTAACAACGTTCTTGCGAACCTTAATTCTCGACTTCATCTGCGATAATGTCCCATCTAGGGGCAGGTTGAATGTTTAACATACGGTTGTTACCCGCTGGTATGGCCATAGGCTGGAACATCTCGTCTAGGTTGAGACCAGCCATAGCATCCCTGCCCTTGGTTGTGTTCTTGCGTTCACGATCCCAGTTCAGGTACGCTGCGTATGACAGCATCTCGATAGCATCTCGCATCAAGTCTTGGTAACCCTTGACCTGCTTGAGACGGCTGCCTAGTTCATTGGGTAACAGCTTGTCGATGACTTCCTCTGCACTCTTGGTTGCATAGAACCAATCGAACAGTTGGGCAGGGTCATCGAACTTCTGTAGGTTCTCGAACATCTGGTGGATACCCTCGAACATACAGACGATCTTATCTCGATCCTCGCTACCCTCCAGTGCACGGAACTCTAGTGTACCCTTGCGAGGTAGGTTGCAAAGGTTAAGACAGGCGTACTTGAATCTGTCCACTTGGAAGGTGGTGAAGAGACGATCCCGGTTGTAGTCTTCAACCAGGTTAGTAACCTGATTATCAGCTAGCCGCCACGGTAGGGCGAACAGGTTACCCTTCCTATGTGGTGCACATTGCTCAATAATCAAGTCCTCCAATGCCCAGAACCCCAAAATATTATTGAAGATTTTGAGCACAGGTTTCTCTAGCATGTTGAAGTGACAGTGCACGCTAGTACGTTGTGACCACCTACGCTTGCCAGGCATCTTAGCATACAGTGATTCGAGTGCTGGTTTCAGTGTGTCAACAGGGATGGCACCTCCTGTGATGTACTCATACCCATTACGTAACGAGTTATCAGCGTGTCCTTCCCATACAGTCATGGAGTTGGGGATGGAGTATACACCAGCGATGCCACCGGGTAGACGATCACCCTCCCACTCAACCTCCACCTCTACACCCACATCACCGGGCATCTGTCGAGAACCAAACCTGTCTCTAAGTGTGCGCTGGGACATAGGGGATACCTGAGTTGCGTAGACGCACGATGATGAAGGATTGGAACTCCGTGTCGTACAGTTGCACGGCTGGCTTCTTCTCCTTGCGCTTGGGTGTGATGATACCCACAGGCACGTTACGGTAGTACAAGCGCATGCTACCAGGGTAGTCCAGCCAACCGAGAGCTACCTCACGAGAGATCGCACGAGCATGGGACCTGTCAGCCAGGACCATCTTGATTGCATCCTCGTAGGGTGGGTACTTGTTGCTGAACAGATCGAGATAGTCTGTGCTGTTCAAGCTGAACGGTCGTTCGTAGCGGGTACCAGGTAGCCAGTCGATGACGATGTTACCATCTGAGATACCCAGTTGCATACGACGTAGAGGTGATCTGCTCAGCCACAGTGTGCTGACACCAGTGTTGACGTACCCCAGTGGCATGAACCGTGCTTCGAACAGTGGATCATCTGACTGAATCGTCCGTGCTCTACCATTGGGAATGGTTTTGATACGGATCGTATTGATGTCAGCCACACCCATGTCCACCGAGATAGACACGGGTACGTTCTCGTACATACCGATACAGTTGTGTAGCTTACGGGATGTATCGGTTCGGTCGTTGAATGCTAAATCCATGTCATGCTGCCTCATACAAAGGGAACAGGATGTTGGCATCGAGTACCCTACGCTTGAATGAATTGGTAGCACCCTTGCCAAGGATCAACTGGACAAGGGACTGGTCATTGTAGTTCTCACCTACGAAGGTGGCAACGTCGTGTAACCATGGCCACAGTTCGGGATGACGGAGCCAGGCATTACTGGGGGACCGGCACTCCACGCCGTAGGGCTTAGGTCGGAAGGCACCCCCAGCACCGTACATGCGAGACCTCCTGCGTTCCCTGTCGTACCATGGACGGTAGAGATTGAGGTAGGCGTCGAACATGAGGGTAGTCTTGATGCATCGGTTGAAGTGCAGGTCTGATCGCTTGGTTTCGAACTGGGCACCATCGGTCCATCCGATGTGGATGTGTCCTGCACCTGTACGCATGCTGGTCTTGTTGGGTGGTGGTCCTTTGATCTGTCCACCTGCCTGAGCACTGTAGTCAGGAGTACAACCCAACTCTTTGCACTCGTCAGGAACTTCATTGTCGAAGTACCCTTTCTTGAATACCACACTGGGCTTGAAGGCAAAGGAAAGTTCACGAGGAACGATACCTCTGATCTCGTTCAGTGTGGTCTTGATGTTGTCGGCGAACTCCTCACGCTCACTCGTGGGGATGATGTTGAACTCTACGGCAGTACCGTCCAACTGTACCGCCCCTTTGGACAGGGGATACGGATGGTCTTTGTTGCCTGGTACCAGACCGTGAGCACTGATAGGTAGTGTGTCCCTGAACAGGAAGAACTCAGGGTCAGCACCAACCTTGATCTTAACAGCCATATGTTAAGCTACCTCCTTTGCTCGTTCTCTGCGACAGATACGACCAGTGTACGTAGACCCAGTGATCAAGTAGTCTTTGACCATCTGATCGTCCTTGTCCTTGTACAAGATGAACTCTTCAGGCCCGACCCAAAGAACAGACTCAGTAATATCCCGAGGCATAGACCAGTATGCATCACCCTTGGCGAGCAACTTGATAGCCTGTGAGATAGTCATGGCCTGGTTCTTGTAGCCACGATAGAAGTATTCATCATCACTGTACGCAGACTTACCCTGCTCAGCGATCTCCTTAGCACTGAGAGGTGGACCCAACCGAGGAACTATCGAGTGCGGTACCGTCTGGACTTCTTTCGGTTTCTCTTGGTCATTCGTTTTGTTTGACCACCAGCCCGCATGCTTCCAGTCTTGTCCGGAACCGATGTACTCGTAGTCCTCCCACGCTCGCCCCATAGCGTACACCTTCCGATCAGGTTCCAACTTGTAGGGTGTTAGCCACTTGTTGGTGTTGAAGTCGAAGGTGTGTACGAGGTTTTCAGGTAGTTCTTTGATCCCTTCCTTGGTCATGGAGCCAGCGATACCGTTGTTACGGATCAGGTACTCCAAGTTCAGACCAGTGCTAGACCACATGTGTAACCCGGACTGGGTTACTGCGTAGTGTAGCGGGCGTTCCTTGTTACGTAGGAAGCGAAGGTGGTTGACCTTCTTATCATACATGATCAAGGCATACGCACTGGTCCATTCAGACAGGGACTTGATAACAGGGTCGAGTCCTTCCTTGTTGATACGTTCGTACAGGAAATACGAATCGCTCAACTCGTGAGGGTTCTTGTCCTTGTCATCATTACGTAGGCAGGGGATTGTCCCGTTGTGAACTCCAATAATCTGGGAGAACACGAACGGATGGGCATTCACTATTGTCTTAGCACCGACAGTAGCATGCCTTGTATGTCCGAAGAGCAGGTTACATTCCAGCTTAGAACTGGTGAATAGTTGCTCTGTCTCCTGACCATACAGTAGCTCAGGACTGGTAGTCGTTGACTTGATCACGTTAGACTTACGCTTAGACTTTGTCCAACAGTGAGCCAACCCGCTGCTATGTATGCCTCGGAATAGTGAGAGCACACCGAGTTGACGAATCAAGTCACGTTCACCAGTACTGAGGAAGTTTGTATCGAAACCTCCAAACAGTCCACACATTCAACTTACTTCCTTATAGTTCTCATGCTTAAGTTGAATACCCATTATCCTACAGCCACCTCTTTCAGCTTAGCCCTCATACTCTTGTCGGCATCACGGATGCTACGCTTGTTCTCTTCATGTCGCCAGTCAAGTAGCATCTCACAGGCAGCCCAGAAGTAATCTTCCGTTGGCTTGTGCCCGTACTCGGGATGTGGCTGGAAGCACAGAGAGTTGAAGTTGTCGTAGTATACACCCTCGCAATCCTCGTAGTACTCATCGAGAGGGGCAGACTCACTGTGCTCTGTCAGTCCGTCACGCTTCTTGAGGGTAGAGCAACGGGCAGACAGGAACTCATAACCGAGGTGAGGATTGGGTACCATCATCTGGTGGTGGGTGCTGGTAACCTGAAGGTCTGCGATACCACAAAGGGAATCGTACACCGGATGGGTACCACGCATGGCATGATTGTCCACGTCCTGCCATAGCTTACCACCACACATGACGTTCAAGAACTGGGCACCACGACAGATACCCACCTTGGGTACGTCAGGATGCACTGACTTGAATACCTTGATCTCTTCTCGGTCACGCTGTAGATTGTAGTTCGTACCCGGAATGGGCATCTCCCCGTACAGGATAGGGCACACATCAGCACCACCCGTGAACACCACGATGTTGGCCTGCTGCATACCAGGTACCAGTGATGCACCCTTGCGTGTGAGCATAGAGGTAACATCACGATCCATGAAGGGGAGATATACCCTCCACTCATTGACGGGTAGACGGAAGACTTCTTTCTTAGTCGACACTGGCTGCTGCTCTTGGAAGTTCGGCATCACGATACCCGCGATACGAGCCGCTAGGGACATGCTCAGCATAGGCCGGTGGTTCCTCCACGTGGTACATGTACACAGGCATCCCATCCTTGGTGTCGATCTGGATACGATCATACCAGTTGGGATGTGCAGGTTTGCCAGGAGTGTACGACTCAAGGCGATCAAGGCGAGCGAGCGTTACCTCATCTACCTTGTATAGTTCTCCTTCGATGTGGGTACTGGCATCCGCATTGTATGTGGCAAAGGGAATACCGCTAGCATGCAGCATACCTGGTACGTTAGCTGGTCCAATGTATGTTGCCTTGTCCAGGAGGTAGTGGTTACCCATCTCAGACAATAGTGTACCGTACACGAAGACAATACAGTGTCCGTGTTTCATTCATAACCTCACATGTGATTAAGGAAAGTCCCGTAGATAGGGGCTCGAACCCTATGCCTCCCGGTATAATCAGTAGTCAGTAACAACTAGATGCCTAATAGTACACAAGAGAACGTCACTTCCCTCGCTACTATATCTGAGATCGCAAGAGCTCCTAGATCGGAATCATCGAGTGTTACTGTGACATATACTACCGACCAGGTGTACTATAACCTTATACTACTACGGGCTACTCAGGTTACAACTTACACTGCGTACTGTACCATGGCGAGGGACGCACCAACAACCACAGCCACACCAACGGTGTACAGGCCGAGCTCTTGGGCTACTCGCTTCCACAGTACGTCAGACTTGGGACGCTTGACGAGTTCGATCTTCTCTTGTTCGGAGATAATGAACTCACCCTTAGAGTCCCGCCATCCACCACTAACAGCCGTAGCTTTGATGAGCTTTAGCTTCTTAGTGACGGTAGGTTTCATCTTATTCAGGTCAGTGATGTCGGTAACTTCTACGTCCTGCGTAATGCGGATCGTGTCGCCAACCTGTAGGTCACTGACGAGAATAGTCTTTGCTTTATCGCTAGACAATATAGTTAGTCCTCTCCGTTAGCTTGTGTCGTACATCACATATCTCCCCTGTTGGACCATTAGGCTGCGAGTAACCTCATTGCCGGAGCAACGGGGAGCTTGATGACACCGCCGGTGACAGACAGATGGTCAGCATACCACGGGATCGTCTTGATGTTTCCCTTTTCAGTGGCTCTGATCACCTGCCATAGGTACCCAATAGAAGTGGGTACTTCATCCGGTACTGCAGTGTCGTAGTGCAGGATCACCTGGATTGGTGGCTCGTACCTTTTGTCCAGGTTGATGGCACGTACCGTCTTGGTCTTGTGAGTGGCGTGCCAGTGCCGACCCATAGACTCGAAGTCTTTAAATGCCAACTGGCGTTTGCTGAACGTCTTCATGTTCTCTCCTATCAAGACGGGAGCAGGCGCGTGACGTGAACTTCGAAGTAGGTCTTGCCGGTCCGCATGTTGAGCAGGTACCCGCCCATCCGCTTGCGGTAGCCGTTGGCATTCTTCAGGTAGACGAATGTGCGGGTGTCGGCAGCGATGGGTGTGACCACCTTCCACCTACGGGGCAGGCCCTTCTTCCTGGCCTTGGTCAATGCCTCCACCTTGTCCCAGTGCAAGCCGACAGATGCAGCACGTGTCCGGTAGAACTCCTTCTTGGCTTGGATGTCCTTCTCCAGGTTGACCAAGGAAGTACGCAGGCGCTGCTCGGCCATCTGGTACTCTCTCTTGAGCGTGGCCAGCGCCATCTGATACTCGTCATGAATCAGCTTGGCCTGCTTGCGCTCGCCGATGTGCTTACGTACTGCATCCACCTGCTCAGGGCTGGCGGTATTCAGGTAGTTGATAACCTTCTGCATATCCATAGTCTAGCTACCTCCATAGCTGTAGAGTCTAGCCACTGTCGTGGCCCCTGGCAAAATTGCCTAAGATATGATGACGACTTCAGAGTTACAATGTATAGTTTCATTTATTCATTGCCTCCTTAATAGCAGCATACCAATCCTTCTCAGTAAAGTTGAGAGGAAATACTTCCCCGATCTTGGTATCACCATGCATGATATACCAGGGTTCATAGTTCATGACAGGTGGATCGGGTATGATCTGGATCACGTTGTCGATCTTGCATGTAGCATGACCAGACTTATGGAAGGTGACCATCTTCTCAATAGAGTGAGCACCTGTGAGTACGATGCATACCTTGAGGTGCATCTTATCAGCTTAGCTCCCCTATTGTGATCTCTTCGTACAGTACTGCACACGTAGCTCTTGCTTGGTCATTGACCTTGGGAGTGGACGCACTGGACCGGAGGGAATTGACATAGGCATCTCGTGCCTTGGTCACAGTGCGTGTGCCCTCAGTGAGGGTATAAAAATACCCGCCGTAGCGGGTGTCCGAGTAGAACTTTCTGAAGTAGACGTAGTATAACGTACGTTTCATTTAGTCCCCCTTCTTATGCAACGGTATCTCTACCGTGTTGTCACGTAGATTGTAATGGTCACCGTTACGTGACAGTGCCCTGAATGCAAGGGCATACTGATACGTGGAGAATACCAACCATAGCGAACCATGGTGGTAGCTTACCTGTTCTAACCCTTCTTCATTGTCAGGCAGGGTGATGTCAGGGTCGGTGAATGCTACCACCATGGTCTGCCCTCCCCCTATGCGCGGATGCGTGGAATGCTGTGCAGCCCCTTGGGTGGCACGATCAACCACCCTTTGTTGTCCGGTCCCCGCTGATAGGTGACGATGACCCCGTCATTGTGGACAGTGGCAATGTTCGGCACCCCGTCGGTGCAGTTGGTGTGCCAGTCCTGAACTGCCAGTGCCAGTGCTTGACTGACGTGCAGCGCCGATGTCAGGTAGAGCCGGGCCTTGCCACCGTTCCGTGCGAGGGTGACAGTGTAGTTACGTGGTGCAATCGTTGCCATTCATGTTCCCCATTTGGGTTGTGTCACAGGTGTGACGTTGACGTTGACCATCTTCAGATCACGCTTCACTTGCGCACACTTGTCTGCCCTTCCCTTAGTGAGGAAGAACACCTGTCTCTTGTTCTTGTGTGCGCTATAAGGGTTGACCCATGAACAGGACCAACCCACTAACTCTGCATGCTCACCGCTGCGTTGATCGAATAGCTGTAGTGGTAGCATGTGCTAGTCCTTCTTGCGTAGGTACCACCCATCCACAAAGGTGCGTGCTGGCCCTGCGTATTGCATAAGAACGTAGACTTTCATCCAACTTGCTCCCTCTTCTAGGGTTGGAGTTCGAGTGCGTTGTATGGTCCACCACAACACACAGACTTCCATGTGTCGTGCTTCAGGTACCTGTCTGCGTAGACCATAGCCACATGCTCATGATAGAGTATGTTTGACATGCGGTGCTTGTTGGCAGGCAGGTTCATGCAAAGCACGAAGAGCCTCTCTTGGGTGTTACTTCGATCCCCGACGGGTAGCTGCACACCCTATGAACAGGGCGACAACACCGAACAGAGCACCGAACACCAGAACTAGGGTGATCAGTACCTCTAGGTACCACATCGTCTCTCTTTCCTTGTGTGTGGCGGGGTGACATGTACTTGGTTTGTCTATCGCGGTCTCGCTCCGGACTAGGCCAGAGGTACAGCGGTCACCCCTATTCACATGGTACGTCCCTTTCTTGGCTTCGACAGGTGCTACCTGTACCCTACCAAAAAAGAAAAGGGGCACACAGACTACCACCCTCGTGGCCTGTCCGTGTACCCCTCTCTATTACCGCTAGTTAGGCGGCCTTCTTCTTCTTCTTCGCACCCACGACCACGATCTCGGTCTCGGCCGGTGCATCCTCAGTGGTGCCGGTCGGATCGGTGCCGTCGTCATTGCCGAACGTCAGTTGATACCACGTGCGAAGATCGTCCAACCCCTTGAGGTTGTCGCGTTCATCGTGCTTGGTCTTACGCTTGGCAGCGGTTGCGATAGCCTTGGCCACGATAGCCTTCAGATCGAAGGGCTTGTACTTGGCTTCCGGCTTCCACTCCCAGAACGGATTGGACATCATCTTCCGAGCGTACGGAAGGTGCGACCCATCCTTGTCGAGGGTGGCCTTGATTGCGTCTCGCTTGTCGCGATTGAAGGTGAACGTCTCACCCTCCGCATCGTAATCGAGTGGCCCGAACGTGATGAACCATTCGATCAGAGCGTTCTGACGCATACCCGTCAGCGCATCGACGAGCTTCTTCGGAGAGGCAATGTTCCCGTGCAACGTGGTCGAGAGGACACACGAGGCAGCAGCAACAGCCACGTCGATCAGCCAGTTTTTGTGTCGACGAGCGATGCTATCAATGGCCTTGTCTACGGACACGACCACGTTCGTAACCTTATCAGCATAACGCTCATAAGGGTGAACGATGATAGCAGACTTCTCGTTCTTGGCAGCCATAGTCATAGTCTCCCAATAATGGCACAAGTGTGCCGTTGGTTGATGATTGACTCATGCTTGCGTCGTGACAGGGTTACAACAGTATCTCGTGCGATACTGCCCAGTAACAGCATAATTATGGGAGGATTAAGAACTCGCCCCGCCTATCCAGTCCAGCATGATAGCCGAAACCTAGGCGTGCTTATAGCTTGCCACGACATGACCCAGGGGAGCGTGCTATACACGCGTGTTGGCCAGCGGTCCGCGAGGGACGGCACCCCATTTGCGCAATCAAGGCGCTATGGCTCGCGACTAGGGCTTGCGCCCGGAGTGGGGGTGAGTTGCCCGCCACGAGAATGAATGTGGACTGATTCGGCCTCGATTACAAGCGCCCTAACATTACAAATTGGTAATGTTTGGGTACCTACAACTAACCCGGAGGAAAAGAAGGGGGACACTGGTTGTCCCCCCTCCCCCCCCCCCCCCCCTCCCCTTTCCGCACCCCTTTTCTTCTC
>ERZ869921.645-NODE-645-length-18481-cov-16.565180_pt1 | contig 18481 bp, 35 predicted proteins | sample MGYA00579310_ERZ869921 | MGnify/ENA primary metagenome ERZ869921 (study PRJEB32216, sample SAMN09231816) | wastewater metagenome | place: USA: Maryland | collected 2016-06-21 | study: EMG produced TPA metagenomics assembly of the PRJNA472060 data set (Reclaimed...
GGTCTCGGCATTCCTGCTGAACCGCTCTTCCGATCTGTGTCCAACTTCTTTGATTCTGAAATCGGACCCACCCCCCCTATCCCGCATGCACCGCCGTGGTGCCTATGCCAGGCCGGCCCGTTGCCGCGCCTCGGCTGCTGTTTTTCGGTCGTGATGCTCTTGGCACAACGACTGTAGATTTTCCGGGGTGTCTGGCCCACCCTTCCACAGCGGAACCTTGTGATCCGGGACGGTGGCCACCGTGGTCCTGCCTTCCCGCTTGCATTCCACGCACAGTGGGTTTGCCTTGAGCCAGCGAGCCCGGCGCTCCATGCCTGCCCGGCCACGCAGGCGGGGGGTGGCGATGGGGTTCAGTTCGAGGGTTGAGCCTCGGGCCGTGTTGAGGGTCGTCAGCCTGGGCTTGAGGGAGGTCAGCTTCATTGTGGGGTGCGGCGCTTTTCGGCTTGCCGGGGCTTGTGCTTGGCCCCGGAGCGCTGCTGCGGGTTCGCGTCTCACCGCCACCAGCCTGCGGACGCGACAGGGGGAGCGCTCTTGCTGGGCGCTGGCGGCGTGTAGGAGAGGGAGGTGCTGGGGCGCGGCCCCGTGCTTGTGGCGCGGATGTTGATGGGCCGGCTCCGAGCATTCGGGAATCTGGTTGCAGCGGGCCGATTCGAACGGCCGACCTTCGGGTTATGAGCCCGACGAGCTACCAACTGCTCCACGCTACAGATGCCGTAAAGCGCAGACACCTATCCCCTGACGGTCTACCCCGAGCCATGCGGCCGGGCGTCAAGTCGGATTGTCTGCGCTCATAACGCGATGCCCCGACGCGCGGGGATGGGCGCGAAGGTAGCACAACTGTTCACTCAGCGCAAGCGTTTCCCCACTCCGCGGCTCACTTTCGCGAGGAGGTTGTTGATGTGGTCCAACAGTGCGGCTGAGCCCAGCGGGCGGGCTGTCTGCCCGGATCCGTAGCAGGCGAAGCACTGAAGGCCGAGCACCGGGGCATCCGGCAGCCGGCGCCGGCCATGGCCACCGCAGGCGATGCAGGTCGGGTGCAGCCACCAGGTCAGCGTCGGGCCGACAGTCTCCGGGTCGATGCCCCTTGCCATCGCCCAAGCCGTCAGGTGGGCAACGGCCTGCTCTCTGCCTGCCATCGCTTCCGCGGCTTCCCGGACGGCGGTGCGGTAGGCGAAGAGGTAGTCCGTCCGGGCGCGCTTCAGGTCGGGCTTGCCCTTGCGCAGGGGCAGCGTGGCGGCGTGCTGGGCGACCATCTCTTCGGTGAAGCGCTTCGGCTGGGCCCGGTCCCATTCCCGGCGAAGGCGGATCAGCAGCGTGCCGCCGTACTCATCGGCAAGGCCAGCGGCGGCGATCACGTCGGCGGCACCCCTGCGGTGGGGCACCATCGCCATGTTGCTGGTATCGGTGGCGGATTCGTACTGCTCGATGGTTCCGGGTCTGTCGTTGATATCCAGCATGTTGCCCTTCCGTGGTCTTAGAATCTGGCTTGCTGAGCTTCGATTCGTCCGGGAAGGGGCCTCGCACTTGTCCAAGGTGCGGGGCCTTTTCGCTTTCAGGGCATGTCGGCGGTGATCGTTCTACGCACCGGAGCCCAGGCCCTTGAGCAAGACCTGCAACTGCCGAAGGTTGGCGGTGTCCTTCTCCGCCGCTTGGATGCGCTCTTCGACGTCAAGGGCGATGCCCTCCAGTTCTTCAGCGGTTGCGCGCAGTGACTTTGCGATGACGGCCAAGCGTGAAAGTTCGTCGTTCTTGGCGGGCTGTTGTTGGTTGATTGGTGCTGGCATGGTTGCTTTCGGTGTGGAAATTGAATGCACGATCTTCATATCGGGTTTCTCTGCCTTCGGCTTGGCCGTCGTTCGCATGAACGAACCGCGCACCGGCTCCGAAACGATGCCTCGTCCTCGCAAGGTGTCGAGACAGCCGTCGATTACGTTGCGTTCTGCGTTACAGCCTTGCCGCCTGAGTTCGGCTGTGATCTGGTTTTTCGTCCACGGCGACTGAATCGGAACCGCATCCAGCACCTTCTTGGCTATCACGTTTAGGCCGCTTTCCATGCGCGCCAACTTCGCTTCGTTCATGAACTCTCCTGGGTTTTCAATGCCAGCAAGGCGCAGGCCCTCCGCAAGGCCAGCGCCAAATGCGCTCCGACGTCTTTTCTCAGATTCGTCCATCTCTGACTATCGAGGGCTTTCCAACTCTTGCACTACACCGCGCAGGATATTGGAAAGTTTCTTTACATCCGTCTTTTTTGCAGTGAAAGCATGCCCAATTGCCGTTTCGTCGCCGCGGCTGAATGGAACAGGCTTTCCTCGGTCAGCACCGGGGGCAGCAAGCGCTTCACCGCCTCCAGTCCGGCGCTCAGGCTGGCCCGCTCCAAATCCGTGATGCTGTCGCGGCCTACGCAGTCGCCCAGGGCGTTTGCCGTGGCTCGGAGCACGCGCATTTCCGGTTGCGTCTCCGTCATGCCCTGGATCCGAGCGGCCTGGAGAGCGACGTAGATCAGCGTGGCGGTCTTCTCGACGGCCTTGGGTACGTCGTTGCCGGACAGGGCGTGGATCTGCGCTTCCACCGTCTGGGCGTTCCAGACGTTGCGGATGATCTGGCGCTCTGCGGGGTGCAGGCGGATTCGGCGCATGGCCATGGAGTGGTTGCGCTTGCGGCTCATGCGTGCGTCCAGACGACGCCCCATCGGAGCACCCACGTTAGAACCGCGGCGAGCCACATGAAGGCGAAGCTGAAGCCAGCGAATGCAAGCACGTCACCAACCGTGAGCCGTTCTTCAGGTTCCACCACACTCCAAACCATGGCAACCAGCGGGGTAACCATCAGCGCCCACAACAGGCCAAAGACTGCTATCCCCACGGTGAATTCAGCGAAGCTCATAGGCTTTCTCCTATCGGTGTTGCATTCAGTCGCTCAAGTGCTGCCCGTGCTGCGCGGCGGAAGCGTTCGGGCTCGGCGGGGTCCGTAGCCACCTCGCGCCAGGCGAACACTTGCAGGCTGTGCGATGCCATGAACACGGCGCGCTTCTGCTCACGCGGTGCCGGGCCTTGGTCGTACCACGTGTGACAAGCCACGCACCCCCAAACGCTTTTCTCGTCGCTTTGCTTCGTGGCCATGCCTTTGCCCATGTTCTGGTGGCAGGCAACGGTTGTGTCTGTCCTGCGGCTACAGACCCCAGGCACCAGCAGCAGGCAGGGCCGGCCGCGCGCCATCTCCAGCAGCGCGGGCGAGCGGTATGGTTCGGACTTCGGTGCCGCCGCAGTCGTCCCCGCATAGATCCCGCGATGCAGACCGCGCGATCCGGCCAGGAGCACGGCGCGGGTTGCCTCGCGCTCGGCTTCTCGCTGCTCTTTGGTGGGGATGGGGCGGCGGGAGAGCATGGTTAGGCGTGGCCCAGGAACTTGATCGCGGTCGGGCCGTACTTGTTTCGCACCGGCTGCTCGCAGTAGCGCCGGAACGCTTCTTCGTGCAGTTCGCCGGGCAGCATCTCGATGCCCGTCCCAATCAGGCCACCTTTCCATGAGCCCTTTTCTGTGCCGACTTCGGCAGAGAAGGCTATGTCCAGTGAGCGCCGGATGCGCGGCTTGGTAAACCACGAAAGCCACTTGCACCACTTTTCGCCCAGCAACCATTCGCGTTCTTCGATGCGCGTGGTTGCCGTGATCTTCTCGCCGTCGTAGTCCTCGATCAAGAACTTTACGGTGGGGCACTCGTCGCGCTTGTCCCACACGGCTTGATGGTCCCAAGGTTGCCCGCGAACGTGCTTCGGCTCAGTCCAGAAGTGCTCACCATTCAGGCCGTAGTAGCTGGTGCGGACGTGCCGCCACTGCGTCCACGGGAGATGCGTACACCAAACCTTGTCCGTGGTGCTGTCGTGCGTCTGTGCGCCGTGCCAGACCTGCACGAATCCATCCAGCGACAGGCCAAACCCGTACTTGCGCGCGTGCTCATCCCAATAGCCGGGGCCAGAAGCCCATGCGCACTTGGTCAGATCGACCCATTGCCGCCACGGCTTGATGATGGGCGGCAGGTTGATGCGAAACCACCATTGGCCCGCTGTCACATTCAGGCTGCACCCGGGGTACTCGCCTTCTCCAGAGTCAAGATGCACGCCGAGCGCGCGATGGCTTCCGCACTTGGCCAGCGTGAAGGGGCCGAAGTAGCGGTCGTTGTCTGAGATGCGTCGATTTCTGATCACGTCACGTCTCTCCTATGAGTTGCCGCCATCCGGGCGGCGCGGGGTTTCTTCTTCGGCGCCGGCGTGGGCTCCGGCGTCTTCTTCGCGGCCCGGCGCTCCGCCTTCGCCTGCTGGTCCTGCAGCTGGCGCACCAGGGCCATCGTGGGATCGGTAGGGCGCAGTCTTCGGTGCCGCCGCAGTCGTCCCCGCATACACCCCTTTGCGGTCACCGCGATTGCTGGCGAAAAGCACGGCGCGGGTTGCCTCGCGCTCGGCTTCTCGCTGCTCAGGGGTTGGCATGGGGCGGCGGAACATGGTCAGGGGTTCGCGGATGGCTGTCGGCCAGCGGCAAGGGCCTCGATCAGCAGCCGCGCCGATTGGCGCGCGTCGTGCAGCGGATGGTGTGCTGGCAATTCGTCTGGCAAGCGGTCGCTGGTCGCCAGCGGGTCGCGGCCTAGGGCCAGCATCACAGAGGCGAGATCGTGCAGCGGATAAGGGCCTTGCCACTCGCGTTCCTTGTGGTTCAGCTTCACGCACTGCGCCAGAAAGTGAGCCTCCACCGGCCAAGCGCAATCAGCCACCAGCACCGCACCAGCATCGGCCCAGTGTCGCCACTCGTGCCAGAAGGTATTGCGCAAGTGCTGCGGCGTAGGACTGGTCACTTCCAGTGGCGGCACGTTGGCGTCCACCCATAGGCGGCTTTCATCCGTGCCCGCGCACAGATCGCGGGGACAGGCAATGCACCCCTCGCCCATCCGCAAACCCGCCCGGTTCACGACAACCCACGCCACCGCAAAACCATCCCCGTGCAGGCCGATGCTCTCCACGTCGAAAACCATAAACACGTCTGGCATTCACGTCTCTCCTATGAGTGCCGCCATCCGGGCGGCGTCGGTTGGCGTTATGCCCGGCACGCATCGCTGAATGCCGGGCGCTCGCTTACTTCTTCATGTTGTCCAGGGTCGCGGCGACGTGCGCGAGGTTCAGCGCCGCCTGCGCGAACTGCATCGCATCCCCAGGCTTTTCCGTTGCGCTGCTTTTCTTCGCCAGCTCCTTGATGGCTTTCTTCAGGTCTTCGTTCATTGGGTTCTAACTCCAACTTGTGGCGCGTGAGATAGGGCACGCGCCTAACCCTTCATTCGGTTATGCCCGGTTCCTCACTTCCCCCGCCCCAGCACGAACCTGCCACGCGGGCGGGGTGTACTTTGGCAGGGCAAAGACGTTGATGCTTCGCGGCGGGACCACATCGCGCACTTCTTGCACCTTCGGTCCGGCAAGGTAGCGCGCAGGCTTCTCCCCGTTCCCATGCGCAGCCCCGCTCTTGACGAGTGCCGTAATAACCGTTGCAACCACCGTCGCCGGGACGCCTGTGGATTCAACAATCTCGGCGCGTGTGATCCCATAGCGGGAATTCGCAATCGCCCTCTCGATGGCTAGGCGACCGTCGCTCTTTTTCCAGCAGGAGCGCAGGGGCTTGGGCTGGGCGAAGGATTGGATGGCGATCCGTTCATTCTGGTGCGTTGCCATGCTTTCTCCATTCGTGCCACTGGATAGCCGCCTGTACGCGGCCTCGGGCACCCATCTTCTTGTAGGCGAGCGTGAGAAGCTGTTCCACCGTCCTGACGCTGACGCAGCGTTCACGGGCAATCAACTTGTTTTCCTCCAGGCGGATTACTCCGTCGAGGCATTCGGATTGGGCCTCTGTGAGGCTCCATGGGTTCGTCACTTCTTTCCGTTCCTTTCTTGCCAGTCGGCCCAGGCTTCGGACCAGGTGTATCCGTCTCCGGTTAGCGTTGCCCATTGCAGGCAGATCCACACGCCGCGCATGCGCCTGAAATGCGGCTTGTCGATGGCAAGCGTCATGCAGCCTCCCATCGAAACTTGGCTTGGCCTACCACGGGTTGCCATTCGCGGCCCGGCCGGTTCTGCCAGTGCCCCGGATCGCGCGGGCGCACTTCGGCTACCACGGTCCACCCGGCTCCGCGCAACGATGCCCCCGACTCGCTTTGCAGGGTGTACGTCACCAACTTCTGCCAGCCCAGCGCCTTCGCGGCTTGCCAACACTTCGCGTACAGAAACGAGCAACTTCCCTTAGGGGCGTCATCCACCACGCAGCAGCGCGTGACTTCGGCAGTGCGCCCGTTGTCTAGCCCGCGCGCCACAGGACGCCCCACGGTAGCTACCCCGACAAGCCGTGCGCCATCCGATGCACCCACGGCAAACAAGTAACCAACGGGCGCGGAGTTGTGGCGGTGAAAGTTAGCGACGAACTCCTGCGCCTCTTTCAGCCCAACGGGGACGGCCATAAGCGTCATGCGGCCTCCAATATCTCGCCCGTGTCCGCGTCAATGCGCGCAGGCTCCGCCCATTGCGGCGGCGGCGGGAAGTCGATGCCCTGCCCTGTCGCCCAGGCATAAATGAAGTCGATCAACTCGGCGCACTCGCCCTTGGTCAGATCAGAAGTTCGCCGGAACACGACATCAATGCCGCAGCCGTCCAAAGCGGGCAGCATTTCGACGTGCTCTCCCCGGGCGCGTAGCCAGGCGGCGGTAAGCAGGCGCTTCCATGTCTCGATGTCGCGTTTGCTGCCGGCCCATTCCTGCGTCTTGGCGATGTGCCCTAGCAAGGCATGCAGAAGGGCGTTTTCGCGGTCGCTGCGCTTTTCCTGGCGCACTTCCAAGACAAGGCGCTGGCCGGCCACCAATCGAGGCTTGGAGTGCTTCCATGCCGTGGCGATGGCGCGGTGAGCCTGCACGGGCTCGTAGAGGGGGAGCATCAGGCGGTCGGTCATGCTGCAATCAGGAAGGGACTTTCCTTCCATCCGTCGAGTTCCGGGAACATATCGGGCGTCAGGCTGTCGCGCTTGGGCTGTGCCTTCACGCGGCGGGGCTTGGTGCGTGAGCCAAAGGCAGAGCGGAAGCAGCTGGGGCCGAATCCGAGAGCCTCGGGCGGCGGCTCGTGCTTGAGCTTGCGATTGCATTTCACGCAGCGCATGAAACCGTTCCTAACTAATACCATCGGCGCAGTTTGCGCACGGCGATTCGATCAGCCCACTTCCGTTGGAACTGGTCATCACCGTTCCGGTGTCGTCACAGGCCCAGCAACTTGGCGCGGGCGCTTCTACGCCATCGGCACGTTTGTTCCAACGGCTTGCGAGGCTGGCTTTCAGTTCCGCTGTACTTGCCTCCACCGTCAACTCTCGCGCCCGTCGCCAACCAATGGCCTCGGTCATGGTTGCGCAGCATGTCAGCGAGAGTTCCACATAGCGGTTGTCGTCGCGCCACACGGAGGCGTCTCCTTCAAATCTGGGGGCTTGCCCGCAAAACGGGCACGGCTTCAGTTTCATGGCTTGTCCTCATTGTTGGCGGCAAGGGTCCGACTACCGTTCGTCGGAAAGATGTTGACGTTACGCGTAACGCTGCTATAGTTACTCCATCGAAGCACACAAACCGGAGCACACAAATGAACACCCAGACCACCGACCGCGCAGCAGCCCTGGCCCTGTTCTTGACCGAGCAACGCGGCACCCCGCTGGCCACCTGGGAAGGCAAGATGCCTGCCGCCGCCCAGCGCAACCTGATTGGTCGGTTCCTCGGTAAGGGCACCATCGTGATTAACGGCAGCGACGAGACTGTGTGCAACCGAGTGAAGGTGTGCTTCGGCCTGGACTACGACGAGCGCAACGTAACCGCATGGAAGGCCCTGTGACAGCACAAACCAACCAAGAGCGCCAAGAGGCGCTACGCGCTCGCCGCGCCATGCTCGGCCTGACCGAAGTACGCGGCATCTACCTGCACCCGGAAGACCATGCCGAATTGAAACGGCTGGCCGTGGCACTGCGGAAGCGGCGCGAAAAATCTTCCGGCTCATGACACCGACCCAATAACGCGCAGGGCGTCGTCTACGCTAAGCACAACATGCACAGAGCCGCGCCAGCCGTCATGCCACGCACGCTGCACGCCGTCTAGCTCTCGCCGCTTCTTCGCTGCGTCGGGCCGCTTCACTTCAAGCACGAAATTGACGCCACGGAAGCCCGCCAGGATGTCGGGACAGCCCTTGCCCACTTCGGCCAAGCTCTGCACGCTTGCGCCTACGTCGCGCAGGGCTTGCACGATGGCGGCGTGATTTGCGTCCACCTTCGAACCTCTCACTTCGCAGCCTCCATCCGATGCGGGCAAGGCGTCTCCTGCGGAACCGGGTCAAACCACGGCACCGACCGGCCTTGCACGTAGTCGCCAATACCCTCCACGCGGCGCGCACATTCGATGCAATCAGCGCGCACGGATAGTCCGTAGGCCGTTTCCTGCCATACGCCTATGCAGCGGGTTACGTCAGCGGGGAGCATCAGTAGTCCTCGCACCCGCTGGCCTGCCCGTAGTCAATCAGGCCCGTCTCTAGCCCTGCCTGCGCTGCGGAATAACCTTCCTCGCGGTAGCTGTTCAGCGTGGCCTTGCTGACCGATCCGATGCCGTGTCTGTTCTGCCATTCGATGATGCGGAACAGATCGCCCCAGCCAACCCGGCCCGGGGTGTACTTCGGGTAATCGGCAAAGATGTCCACTTCAGGATGATCGTTGGTCATTTCGTTTCCTTTGGGCTCAGTTCCTCGCGCACCTTCTCGCCCAGGCTCTTGCGGCCCTCCACCGGTCCGAGTAGCCATGGCTCATTGGCTTCGTACCAGTCGGCAGCTTCGATGGCGTTTTCCGTGCCCATCGTGGCCAGGCGCAGGCAGTGGGCCAGCTTGTCGCGGCGGTAGGCTTGGAGGTCGGTCATGCAATCGCGCTCCGGGCGTACCTGCGCCGCGATGCCTCGGCCTTGCGGATGCGCGCGGCTTCCCGCGCCTCCTGCGTGGCCTGTGGCAGCCCGAGCACTTGCGCCTCGAACTGGTTGTTCCCTTCAGATGGGTAGGCCACCACCTGGCCGGCGTCGATCAGGCCGCGCAATGCCTCTTCCGTGGCGTCGATGCCCCAGCCGGTAACGGCGATCACTTCGGAGCGCGGCATGGGCTCGATGGCCAGCAGCTTGAGCAGGGCTTCGTCGCGGGTCATGCGTGCCCCGCCAGTGCTTCGCGCGCCATGCGCAGGGTCGCGGGCGCGATCTTGGCCCCGCCTTCGTATCGGCCCACAATGGCGCGCGCCCATGCCCTGCCATCCGCCTGCGGCTTGCGCTCCACGATGGGAGCCAGCTTCGCCAGCTCTTCGGCCACGCGATCCGGGGACGCCTTCGGGGCTTCAAGGCGCGGCAGTTCCTCGGGCGGAGCGCGGCGGGCGATGAACTTGAAATCCAGCACGGTCGGCGGCTTGTCGATCGGCAGGTTCTGCAGCGCCCACGCGATGGCCTTCGGGTGCGCCTCGAACCCGGCCAGCTCGTGCGCCCAGTCCGACTTGACGGCGTTCAAGTCAATATCAGCCCAGCGGCGCAGAAACGACTGGCCGTAGATCAGCGTGAGCTTGTCAAAAATCTTATCGACCCAGGGCAATGGGAGTGACGACATTGGCGGGCTCCATTTCAAAGAAGTCGGCGGCGTTTCCGACTGCTACGCCGGGGGCGGCTTGTTGGGTGCGCTGGCGCTGCTCTGCTCGCCATGCCGGTTCGTTCGGCAACGTGGGGTTGACCACGCGACCGCTCGCCCATTCCATGCGCAGCTTTTCAGCGTCACGCAGCATTGCCCCCACGGAATGGCCTTTGGACAGGTAGAAGCGGTCGTTGTGGCGCACGTAGAAGGCGGCAATCTCGGGCGCTTCCTCGGCGGCAACCTTGGCGACGAATTGCGCCATTTGGGCGTTCACCTGAGCATTGCGGACAGGTTCCACCGTGTAGCGGCGGCGGTAGGCATCGCTGTAGGCAACCCACGCAGAAGCACTCTTCGCCGGGTCGCGTTTCGCCTTGCCTGCGGCAGCAGGCTGGCGGAAAGGTTCTGTCTCTGCCTCTGTAAATGCCTCTGTCTCTGGTACAGCATCGCGCTTGCGTTCTGCTAGCACGCTGCTATCAGACTGCACCTTAAGGAAAAAACGACGCTCCAGTAACGGGAGCACGGCGGCACTGACTTCCTTCTCGCTACAACGAAGCCGAAAGGCCAGGTTGTCCGGGTCTGCATCGATGACGCCATCGACCGATTCACTGGCAAGAAGCCAGAGCATGGGGGCCAAGGCCCTGCTAGCCACCGGGAGACGGTGGAAGTCTTTGTTGTCCAACAACTTGCGGTGGAGACGAATCCACGGCGGGTTGCGGTCTTTGTAGTGCTGGAAGTCACGCCAGCCGTTCGGGACGATCAGCACCGATCAACCTCCCCCATGGTGGGGCGTGTTGCGGCCTCTTTGGTGGTGGTCATGGTCAGACCTCGGCGGGTTCTTCCGTCGCAAACAAGTCCTGTGCGGCTTCGGTCGTCGCCGCGTTGAGGTTCTTCACGGCCTGATCGAAGTAGCTCTTTTTCAGTTCCACGCCCACGAACTTGCGGCCCAACTCCAGAGACACGAACCCTTCCGATCCGATGCCCATGAACGGCGAGAGCACCACGTCGCCGGGGTTGGTCCACAGGCGCACGCCGCGGCGGATCACGTCCAGTTGCAGCGGGCAAATGTGGCGCTCGTCGTCGTGCTCGCGGGCGCTGCGGTATTGCAGGGTGTCGGACGGGTTGATATCCATCCACACGGGGCTGGCGACCTTCTGCCACTCGTCCACCGGGTAATCGGCATGCGTCACGCGCTGTGCCTGCTCGCCGGGCGTGCGCATCGTCACCAGATAGTCCGGAATGCCCTGCCGGCACATGGCGGCGTTCTCGCGCACGGACTTGTGCAGAAGGCCCAGCGCCTTCGTGCGCTGCATCGCCGTCACGGGGTCTTTCCAGATCGTGACCTTGCTGTGAAAGATGAAGCCGTGGCGCTGGAATGCGCGGATCAGATCTCCGGGGAAATCCTTGAGCCCGATGTAGCCGTCGCGCTCTTTGCTGGCCGGCATGTCCATGCAGTGGAACGACACGTCCCGGCCCGGCATCATCACGCGGCGCAGTTCAGCAATGAGAAAATCGAAGTGCTCGAAGAATTCCTCATGCGTGCGGCAGTTGCCCATGTCGCGCGGGCTGTTGCTGTAGGTGTAGAGGCTAGCGAACGGCGGGGAGAAAATCGAATACCCGATGCATGCGTCCGGCAGGCCCTTGATAGCCTCAACGCAGTCGCCGTGGATGGCGGTGTAGGTGTCGGTGACGACTTGATCAATGCAGTTCATGCAGCCCTCAGGAATGACGGCACGTTGACGGACTTGCCGGCGTTGTGCGTGTTGGATTGGCGGGTTGATCCCGTGACTTCGGTCATCACGGCATCGTGGGTTTCGGCGCTCAGTGCCTCGGCCATCTGCGCGGCTTCGCGTTCCTTGCGCTTGAGGTTGGCGACCACGGCACCCTCTGCCTTGCTGGAGAAAATGTGCGCGTGAACGTCGCGCTTCTGCCCGAAGCGCCAGCAGCGGCGAATTGCTTGGTAGTACGCCTCGTAGCTGTCCGTCACGCCCACGAAGGCCATGCGCGAAGCTCTTTGCATATTCAGCCCAAACCCCAAAATGCTGGGCTTGCTGATGATGACGGGCCGGTCACCTGCCAACCATCCAAGAATGCGGGACTCTTTGTCTTCTATGCTGTCGCTGCCGCGCACGGAGAATGCAAGATCACCGAAGGCTCGCTCAAGTTGATCCTGCTCCGCGTTCAATTCGCACCAGATGATCCATGGCTCAAGAGATACGCTATCGCCGCCCGTAGAAGATCGGGGTTGTCCCTGAACTTGCCGATGGCCTGATTGCAATTCGAGCAGAGAAGCCCGCGAACTTTTCCCGTCACATGGCAGTGATCCACCATCGGGAAGTTCTTCGGGCCAGCCGGAGCCGTCTGGCAGATCGCGCACACTCCGCCCTGACTCGCCAGCATTTCCGCATGCTGCTGAGGCGTTATCTTGTATTTGCGTAAGTGCTGCGCCTTCTTCTTTTCTGGGTTCATCGTCTGCCACTCCTTCACGGATGCTTTGTGCGCTTCGCGCCACTCCGCGTTCTCCGCGTACTTCTTTCTGCGATTGGCATTCCTGATCGCACGTTGCTCCGGGCTCGATCGCTTGAACTTTTCCGGGTTTGTCGCGTAGTACTCCTTCATGTACGCCTTTCGCGATTCCCTGTTGCGCTCTTGACTCTCTTTGGCTGACTGCAACCTTTTCTCCCGAAGCGACGGATCCGCCGTCTCTCTCGCCTTGCGCGCTGCCTCGTATTCTGGTTTCCAACCCATGAACCCCCCATTCACCATAGATCGTCGCAACACACTCGCGCACCCGGTCTTCCATGCTCATGCGGCGGGCTTCACGGCGTTCACTCAGGGTCTGAGCTTCCATGGCGAACAACATGCCGCCCGAGGGCATGTCCACTTCCACCTGATGCTCATGCAGATGCAGCGGCGGCAGCGCGTAAGCGTTGTCGTCAAAACCCAGGTCTGAAGGTCGGCGGATCAGAGCACCCCACGCGCACACCCAGCGCCAGAACGCTTGCCGCGCGTGGCCCTTCAGTCGCCAGACGCTGGTGTCTCCACCGTCATGCGTGAAGAACTCGGCCAGCATTTCCTGGCGCGAGCAGATGCCAAGGAACTCGGCATGTGTGCCCAGCTCGGTCCAGTCGTTCGGGGCTGGCGTGGCCGTCGCGGGCAGCTTGAACGGGGTATCCCGGAATGCTGCGGTCAAGATGCCAAATGTCTTTGCATCGTGGTGCTTGATGATGCTCGACTCGTCCAGCACCACACCGCCAAACATCGCCGGATTGAAGCGATGCAGCCGGTCATAGTTCGTGATGTTGATGCCACGGTCGTTCACGTCCTTGCCGTCGCGGCAGACCGTCACCTCAATGCCGATCTGCGCTGCCTCCTGCGCGGTCTGCGCGGCCACCGCAAGCGGCGCGAGGATCAGCACCGGCATGCCCGTTTCCTTGCGCACAGCATCGGCCCATGCCACTTCCATCCGTGACTTGCCGAGCCCGGTGTCAGCAAAGATCGCGGCGCGGCCTCGCTTGATGGCCCATCCGGTCAACGCACGCTGATGTGGGAACAGAGATGCAGGCAGGTCCACCGTGCCACGGATGCCCGTGGGCGTTACCGTGGACAGCTTGCGGGAGATGTAGTCGGTGTACTCCATCACCGCACCCCTCGCGCCTTGTTCAGCCACGCATCGGGGATCGGCTGCGACCGTGAAGCATTGGAGATTCCCGTCAAGGTGCCCGGGTTCTTTCCCGTGCGCGCCGTGATGCGGTCCACTGCGGCGGATGCCTTCTGGCTGTTGGTCAGATCGCCAGCAGGAGGGAATCCGGGCTGGCCCAGGAAGATGCTCGGGCGCGGATTCTTCGCCCACTGGAAGGGGTTGTGCAGGCTCATTGGGTGTCTTTGCTGGGGGCGTGTGGTCACTCGAAAGAAGAGCCCCCGCCAGCCGTCACCTGACTGGCGGGGGAAGGCGCGCACGCAGCGCGCGGGGAGACAACCGGATCGGCCACGAAGATGACGTGCTGGCCAGCGCACTCGCGCACCAGCTGCCCGGTGTCCAGCACCAGGTCGACGTAGCAGGACCGGCTCATGCAGCCTCCCGGGTGTGGATGAAGCGCTCGTGCGCGAAGTTGGCTTCGACCAGGGCCCGGGCCTGCACGGGCGACACGCTGTTGCCGCACATGCGCACCTGGGCCGTCGCAGTCAGCGGGATCCGCGGCACCGTCAGCGGGTCGTCGGCCTGCTCGCCGCCCTTGAACAGCAGCGCCGGGTCCGGGATCTCGTGGATGCGGTAGTGCTCCGGGAAGCCCTGGGCGCGGAACAGCTCGCGCGCCACGAGCATGCGCAACGTGATGTCCACCAGCACCCAGTCCCCGATCAGCACCAGGTCGGCGGGCTCGGGGAAGTGCTCCGGCAGGTACTTGTGCAGCAGGGCGGCGCACTGCTTGGCGCGGTCCCGGTGCTCGGGCGCCAGGCATTCGAGCGGCACCTGCACCGACTGGACCAGCCCCATGCGGCCCTTCGTCGGAAGCGTGTGCATCGGCTCGCCAACGCCCTGCCACTGGCCGCCGCTGCTGTAGTACTTCACGCAGTAGGCGGTCACCAGCTGCTGGTTGCTGCCGGCGCTGGTGATGGTGGAGATCGGGGTGTCAAGTGATCGGCCAGCGCCGTCGTAGAAGCCTCCGTTCGCCTGCTCCATGAAGCTGGCCGCGATCAGGGCCTGCTCGCCGCGGTGGGCGGCGGTGATGGTGGGCAGCGGGTTGTCCGGCGTCAGGCCGGCGCGCTCGCCGTGGTGCGTGAGGTGCGTCAGGTGCACGGCGGAGAGCGCGTGCTTGTTGGCCGCGACCACCGTGCCGAGGGGGTTCCTGATGTCCTGGGCGCGGGCCGGCTGACCCTCTCGCTCCCCATAGCCGATGGTGATCAGGTTGGCGCCCACCACCCCGAGCGGCGCAGAGCCGCCGGGCCGCTTCACGAAGCTGTTCGCCGTAACGGTGGGCACCGGCTCGTGCATCCCCTTGCCGGAACTGCCGGTGCGAAATTTCGTGATGTGCGCCGCAGATAGGCCGTGGTGCGTGCCGCCGGCCGAAATCGTGGACAAGGGCTGCTCGATGTCGTGCCCGCCCATGTGCCCGGGGCTGGTGCCCCGCAGCGGCGTGAGCGTCGGCGCCATCACCGTGAAGTGGCCGCCCTTCACCTGGGCACACTGCGTCCGCAGCGGCTCGTCGGCGCTCGACGTCTTGCCTTCAGCGGGGCGCGACTGGTCGCCCAGGAACGGCGCCAGCAGCGGCATGGCCAGGCAGGAGTCCGCCCTCGCCGTGATGGTCTGCGCCGGCTGGTCCACACCGCGTGCGGGCGACTGGCCCATGCGGCCGCCCACGCCCACGATGAACGGCTTTGGGCTGGTCAGGACGTGGCGCCAGAGGCCCTTGGCCACGCGCCGCTGGGTGTTCTCCGCGAGATCCTTCTTCCGGTCGAAGATGCTGCGCGCGGGCAGGCTGAAGTCGATGCACTCGGCAGCCGTGCGGTAGGGCAGCAGCTTGCCGGCCAGCACGGCCCGGTTCGACGGCTCGGCGTGGGTCTGCTCCGGCCAGGTGATGGGCAGCCCGTCGCGACGCGCCACCATGAACAGGCGCTTACGGATCGTCGGCGCCCCGTTGTCGCAGGCGCGCAGCTCGCGCCAGTCGACTTGGTAGCCGTGGCCCCGCAGTTGGCGGACGAAGCTCTCGAAGGTCTTCCCCTTCTTGGCCGGGTCCGGGCGAGCGCTGCCGTCGGCGTCGATGATCAGTGGTCCCCACTCCTGGAACTCTTCGACGTTCTCCAGCATGATCACCCGCGGCTTCGTGAGCGCCGCCCAGCGCATGCCCACCCAGGCCAGCCCGCGAATGTGCTTCGCTACTGGGGTGCCACCCTTCGCCTTGCTGAAGTGCTTGCAGTCGGGCGAGAGCCAGACCAGCGCCACCGGCTGATTCCCGGTCACCTTCACCGGGTTCACCGTCCAGACGCTCTCGCACAGGTGTCGCGTCTTGGGGTGATTCAGCGCGTGCATCGCCAGCGCCTCGGGATCGTGGTTGATCGCGATGTCGACCGGGCGGCCGAAGGCCTGCTCCAGGCCCTCACTGGTACCGCCGCCGCCGGCGAAGTTGTCGATGATCAGCTCGCTGCCCAGGTCGAGCGGCAGTGAGAACGCGTCGCGCTTCATCCGGTACGTCTCCTACTGGCAGGACTCGCAGGTCTGGCCGTTGCCCTCGGGCTCGCCGCCGGCGCGGTAGCTGGGGGGCATCAGGCGGCCTCTTTCTTTTCCGGCTTCGTCGGTGCCAGCTCTGCGCGCAGCCTGGCCACGCACCAGGCGTCTAGCATCTTGCGCGAAACCTCGACCGTGAACCGCCTGGCACGGTGAGTAACCGTGATCCGGTCGCCCTGCTGGCGCAGCGTGACGGTGGGTAGTTCTATTTGCATGGGGCGGATATTAGCCCCCGGCCCGGGGCGCATCAATACAAGAGTTTCTATTGCGCTTTGACTTGCGATAGCGAAATTCAATTGGCAAGGATTGCGCACCGTCGGCACAACTCTCCCCATGCCCACACCACACGGGCAACGGAGAGACAGATGACCACCCACAAGACCGGCACCACCGTCCAAGTCACCCAGTACGCATGGGACTTGTCCCCCAAGACCGAGGCCGCGACGGTTCTGCGCGTGAGCAAGGCGATGCAGCCGATGCCCGCTGGCTACTTGCCCGTGCGGTTCGTCGCTGACGGTGCCGTTGATGGTCATGACGGGGGGCACGGTCAGGCCCCCTGTTCCGTGGTGGCGGGCTCCCGGGGAACGGGCGGCGCGCCTTCCACGCTCACCAGTTCGGGCCAGATCAGGTGCCACTTGTCCGGGCACAAATCCCAGCGCCGAACCTTCCCTTCCGTCAGCACCTCGATGCGCGCCGCGCGCTCGGGCGCGATCGCCCTGTCACCGCTGGCCATCTGCGACAGGAAGCTGGCAGGGATGCCGAGGGCCTGGGCAAGCGCCGTCGCGTTCCCGCGTTCGGCCTGGATGTAGGTTTTCAGGTTCATGTTCACTCTCGCTTTTGCGAAAGCATACCCAGCTTTTGCGAAAGTTGCAATCGCTAAAGTTGACCGAGTGAAGAAACCGGCTGCCCAGCACCCGATTGATCCGCTGGTTCAGCGGCGCCTGACCGCGCTCGAACGGTTGATCGACACCGAGTACGAAGGCAGCGCCAAGGTGTTCGAGGCCCGCACCGGGATCAAGATGGCCCAGGTCGGGCAGTGGTTCACCGGCTACCGGGCATTGCGAGACAAGGCCCTGCGCCGGCTCGAAGGCAAGACGCGCAAACCCCTGGGCTACTTCGACGCTGCTGCGCCAGGCGTGCCACCAGCCGCACCACCGGCCGCGCCGGGCCCGCGGTTCAACGAACTGAGCGCCGACGAGCGCGCCCTGGTCGAACACTTCCGCCACCTGCTCGGCTCGGATCGTCGAACCATCCTGGCCGACATCGGCAAGCTGGCGGCCGAGCGCAAGGCGCAGCGCGACGAGCTGCTGGCAGAGGCAGGGATTCCCGGCATGCTGGCCAGAGCAGTTCCCGCGCCACCTAAGAAGTAGGCATCTACCGTTCGTCGGCCGAATGACCCTGGACGGCCGTCAACTTTCGCAAATGCTTGCGATGTAGTTTCGCTTTTGCTATTCTGTCTCCAGTCCATCCCGGACACGGAGACGAAGATGAGCAACCTTCACACGCCCGAGCGCCTGCCGGGCGAGACCACCAAGCAATACCGCGAGCGCCGTGCGCGTTCAGGCAAGTCGCTGAACGGTCGCATGCTGTTCGGCTACCGCCCCAGCGCCGAGCGCACCAACCGCCGCGCCGCCATCAAGCTCGCGGGCGGCATCCGCCAGTACAAGCGGGCGCAGTACCGCGCCAAGGGCTGGCTGTGAGCCACCGCGCCTACCACCAAGACGGCACCAGCCCGCCCGCTGGCGCTGTGTTCGTCTTTGGCAGCAACCTCAGCGGCTACCACGGTGGCGGCGCTGCCCGTGCGGCGCATCAGCTCTATGGCGCGCAGTGGGGCGTTGCCGAAGGCCCGACCGGGCGCTGCTACGCCATCCCCACGGTCCGCGAGCGCATCGCCGGGCCGCTGTCACTCGACGCAATCCGCCTTGCTGTCTCCAAGTTTCTGGAGCACGCGCAGGCTCATCCCGAACAGGCGTTTTTCATCACCCGCATCGGGTGCGGACTCGCCGGCCACAAAGACGCCGATGTCGCGCCGATGTTCAGCGAGGCCCCGGCCAACTGCTCCCTGCCCGACACCTGGGCCAACTACATCAAGGACCAAGCATGACCGAGAAGACCGCTGCCGATGAAGCCGACACGCCCGACGCCACCCCCGAAGTCGTCCAGGCCTACAAGGGATTCGGCATCGACTGGAAATGCCGCGACTTCCAATACGAAGTCGGCCAGAGCTACGAGCACACCGGTCCCGTTGCCGCGTGCAATGGCGGATTCCATGCCTGCGAATACCCGCTTGACGTGCTGCGCTACTACCCTCCGGCCGGGAGCCGTTTCGCCATCGTGGAACAGAGCGGCGACCTGTCGCGGCACAGCGAAGACACGAAGGTCGCCAGCCGCCACATCACGGTCAAGGCAGAGATCAGCCTCCCGGGCCTGATTCAGGCTGCCATTGACTGGACGTTCTCCAAGTCCACGAAGGAGGCAGGCGCGCATACCGACAACGCTGCAGCCAGCGTGGCGGCCACGGGCGACAGCGGCGCGGCATCGGCCACGGGCTACAGAGGCGCGGCATC
>ERZ869921.646-NODE-646-length-18479-cov-4.657349_pt1 | contig 18479 bp, 12 predicted proteins | sample MGYA00579310_ERZ869921 | MGnify/ENA primary metagenome ERZ869921 (study PRJEB32216, sample SAMN09231816) | wastewater metagenome | place: USA: Maryland | collected 2016-06-21 | study: EMG produced TPA metagenomics assembly of the PRJNA472060 data set (Reclaimed...
TATTGCAGCTGGTCTTGTTGTTGCTTCTACTGAAGACATGGCAATTCATACCATTACTAATACACGCGATCTTGTAACTGAGACTGCAACGCTTGGTGGAAATGTTGTTCTAAAGATTGGTCGTCTAAGCGGTGTCACCCCTCAGGTCATCATCAATGCGACCACAATTCGCCTAATGAACAACGCCGTTGCGGAGTATACGCTTAATAAGGCAGATTTCACTACTGTTCAGCAAATTGCAGATTTCATTACTGCAAGCACTGGCGGTCTCTGGATGGCTTCTGTTTCGAGTGTACTCTTTGGACAACTCGCGCCCAGCGTTCTTGATCAGGTCACTGTAGGTGCACTGACATCTGCTCTCAACTCGTCACGGCTTCCTGCACAGATTAAGAAAGATGCTTCTGAAGTTGCTGACTTCTATGCAGCTTCTTCAAATCTAAGTCTAACGGCTGGCGCTTCTGCGGTGGCTGGTCTACCTGATGCACTAACGACAACTTATCTTGCTGGTGGCGGAGTTGGAGCTACATTAACAGCAGATATCGTAAATGCACTTGCTGCATTCCAGAAAGTTCGTGTTAATGCTGTTGTTCCTCTCTTCTCACGAGACTCTGGAAGAGATATTTCTGATTCACAAACCGATGCTGGTTCAAGCTATACTCTTGCGGGTATTCACCAGGCCGTTAAGACTCACTGCAGCCTAATGCGTACAACAAAGGCGCGTAGCGAGCGTCAAGGATACTTGTCAATCAAGGATACCTTTGTGAACAGTAAAGCAGCTGCACAAACTCTTGCTGATGCAAGCATGCAGCTTGTAATTCAGGATATTAAGCAAAATGACTCAGATGGTAACATCAAGTGGTTCCAACCTTGGGCTCTTGCATGTCTACTTGCTGGTGCACGTGGTGGATCGCCTGTTGGTCTTCCTATGACTAACAAATACCTTAACTGTTCCGGCGTTCGTCAGACGGCACAAGCGCTTAGCACTCCTGACGCAAGCATTGTTGAAGGTTTTGATCCTGATACACAGTACGAAGATGCAATCCGCAATGGCATTACCTTCCTTGAACATCCTCAGAGTGGTGGTTTCCGCTGTGTGGTCGATAATACGACTTATGGCCGTGATGGAAACTGGGTTTATAATCGCGCGCACGTTCTTTATGCGGCTGACGTTCTCGAATACGACTTCCGTACACAATTACAGAATATTTACGTCGGTGTTAAGAACACTGTTTCAGCTGCAGAAATTGCTCAGACGTGCGAATCAATCCTTGGTACATATCTAGCACAAGGTATTACGGTTTCGACATCAGACGCTAAACAGGGCTTCAAGCAACTACAAGTTCAGCTTGTAGGTAACACTGTTAATGTAAACGTTACCGTGAAACTGGTCGAAGGTATTGACTTCGTATTGAGCACAATCAACCTTCAGCGTGCATCTGGTACTGCGTAATAAAATCCAAGATAGATGTAAAAACCCCTGCCAATTTGGTGGGGGTTTTTATTTGTACAATGAATAGATGAAAGAAAATGTTATTCAAGTTGAAGTTATTAAATTAGCTATGACAAGCCTTGAATATAAATTTGCTGTGCGTGTAATTGGACCTATTGTAATGCCACCACAGATCTATACAATAAATTATCTTGATGTCTTATCTAGAGCTACGCATCCTGACATGCTTCAGGTGGTTCTTCATGAAATACTAAGTCACAAAATATTGACCAATTATAATGAATTTGTAGAAAATTCGCCGCTTTTAGATATGTTCGCAGATCCTACTAAATACGAAACTGCATCTAGAACAGATATTAAGTTCGTAGACTTATTTGTGGAATGAACAGGATTTGAACCTGTAACGCCTGGCTCTTCAGACCAGCGCTCTACCAATTGAGCTATCATTCCGAGTAGTCTGAGAGGGACTCGAACCCACACGTCTTTCGACGACGGCTTCTAAAACCGTTGCGGCTACCAATTACGCCATCAGACCGTCAATTAATTTTTTGTTTCGAAATGAAGCTTTCTGTGACAATTGGCACATAAAATTTCACATTTCTCGATTTCTTTTAAAACTTTTTCTTTACTAAGCTTTCTTTCACTCATTTCACTTATTCTGAATTCTTTTAAAGAAGGGTCTTTATGATGAAAGTCGAAACAGGCAATGTGATTTTCTGGACAACGTGAACAAGTTTTTCCAGCTAAAATTTCTTCTTTTAGCCAGCGCTTCAACTCTGTTCTTCGATCACGCTGTTTTTGCAACATATGGTCTTTATTGTTCTTGTACCACTCTTCTTGAGCTTTCCTTTGTTTCTCTCTATTTCTCATAGTAAGACCTCTTTATTGCATTAAGTCAGGAAGGAGAATTTTGAAATCTCGACCCCTCACTTCCAAGGTGAGTGCTCTTCCTCTGAGCTACTTCCTGAAACTTTAAGTCTTTGGTGGATTGGCCCACTTAAGGGCAAAAGTGTATTATTCCCCGAAGGGGAAGAGGTTAAAGCCTAGCTGTGGAAGAAGATTTTCCATGAGTCTTTCCTAATACAAATTCATTATACACCGATATCTAATTTAAAAAGGTTAAATTGTTCTTTAGTATTTGAGCCACGACCAAATTTACTATGGAACTTTTCATGACACACGGAACACAATGTTATTAGGTTGTCTAAAGAAAACCGATCTTCGACAAATAAATTCCAAGCATTAAGATGATGCGCCTTTAACTCAGTATTAATTCTTAAACAAATCAAACAAGTAAAATTATCTCGCTTAAAACACTTTAGATGTAACCCTAATTCATTAAATTTCGCTCGTTCTCTTTGAGTTTCAGAAGTTACGAAGCCCGAAAAATCGCTTTCTTGAATACCACGAAGTGAGCAACTTATTTTAAGTTTATGTTCGTATGCTTGCGGTACACCGCTTGTTCCCTTGTTGCTTGGTTCCCGACCTAGACAGCTTTTAGAAATCTTAAGTTTAGTATGCTCAGGTAAGAACTGACCCTTATTCCACGGAATGCGACCTATTTTTCTTTTTGTGCAACAATCCTTACACAGAGAGCGAATCCTATCTTTCCGCTTGAAACCATTATCTTTTCCACAGTAACCACAAATTGCTGGGTATAAGTACATATTTTATTATTGTACTTAGCTCCTTTTAGGCTTATAATTTACAAGTAGTAACTTTTAAATTCTTGGTATGGGGAACCGAACCCCGAGGAAAACACAATGGCAAGTAAAGTTCCATCATTCATTACAGGCGCAACAGCTAAAATTAAAGCAGGTGGTCTCACCTTCGCTTATGCACAAGATGTTTCATATCGAGTAAGCGTAGACACAATTCCTATTGAAACGATGGGACGATACGAGGCAGTTAGCAACGAACCCGTAAATTATTCTGTTGCTGGCGAGCTTTCAATTGTTCGTTATACAGCAATTGCTCGTAATAACAACATGCCTGGTACGAATACCGGTGGTAACGGTCTAGGTCGAGCAAACTGGACAACTGGTGGTCGTGGTTCAGATCAGTTTGATCCTGGTAACTTAATTATTTCACAGACATGGGATCTTGCTGTATTTCAAAAGACCGCTCCTGGTATTAACAGCACCGTTAATGCATCAGTTGGTACAGTAATTACTATTACTGATTGTCGTTTTAACAACAAGTCAGCTGGTCTAAACAAGCGTGGAATCATGGTTGATCGTATGTCATTCGTTGGCATCCTAGCAAGCGATGATAGCTTCACTGCAAGTAACTCTGGTGATACTGATCTAAGCGCGTAATAAGTTTGTTGTTCGAGATGGAGAAGGGCTAAACCTGTTGTGGTTTAGCCCTTTTTCTTTAAGTATTATTAGTCTATAATGAGAACTATATGGCTAGCATGAAACCTTCTTTTATTACAGGCGCAACAGCTAAAATTAGATTAAATGGTAAAACTCTTGCCTTTTGTCAAGATTTTACTTGTTCGGTACAAGTTATTACGAAAGTTCCGAAAGTTTTAGGAAAGTATGAGGGAGATTCGGTTGAACCTCTCGGGTATATGGTTTCTGGTAGTTTTACTGTTATCCGTTATGCTAAGGGAATTAAGCAAGCTTTAGGACCAGGACGACATTCGGGTGGTTTAGCTGAAAATGACGCTGGCAACGGAGTTGGCAACTGGGGCACAGCATGGGGTGGCCAACTTGGCGATTTCTTGGCTCGTAATGGAGTTGGCAACGACGGTCGAGCTCATGAGTCTTTAGATCCTAGTTCGTTTAATAAAGGAACAACCTTTGATATTCAAGTTTATCAAAAGGTACCAGTAGGTACGGGAGCATCTTCAACAAATTTAGTACAAAGTGTTACTGAAATTTTAGATGGTGGACCAGTTCCTGGTTTAAATAGTTCTGGTCCAGGTGGAAACTCCACAGTAGATTATTTAGGCGTATTGAATATTAGAAAGGCCCGAATTACACAAGCAGATTTTAGCATCAGCAAAAGATCACCTGCTGCTGAGCGATTTAATTTCGTAGCGTTATATCTTGACGGCGATGGGTTCGTTGCCAATGCGAGTGGTATCTAATGTCAGCTGGATTTAATAACATTCCGGAAATTACTCAACGATTACTCGATAATGCTGCTAGTAATTTAAGCGGTATTATCTCTACTCGTCCAAGCGCTAAGTATATGAGTGGTGCGCGATGTCTTTTAAAGGTAAACCACAGACCTGTTGGCTTTGCATTTAATGTTCAATGGCGCATTGATACGTTATTTACTGAAATTAATACTGTCGATAACCCGCTTCCTGAAGAATTAGCTCCTAAGTCGATTCGAGTTAGTGGTAATATTTCTGCACTTCATATTCCTGGTGAAAGTATAGGCGTTCAACTATGGCAAGCAGACGTATTGAGTTTTCTGTTTCACCAATACATTACTATCGAAGTAAGAGATTCAACAACTAATCAGTTACTTTTTTATGCACCACAAGCTGTCATTACTAGTCGACAGGAAGATATTCGTGTAGATGATCTTGCACAAGTATCTTTAAGTTTCATGGCTATCGGGTTTAGAGATGAGAAAACGCCGACAGTGCCAAAAGACTTTAATACTAGAGCAAAAGCTAAAACAATCACTTCAGATAATGGTGATTTACATACTGAAAAACAAGTATTAGGGGATTTTCCTTCTGGACTGATTCCTGACCTTGCATAATTAGGTATAACTGCTTTAGCACATACTGGAGAAAATATGGACCTACCATCCACACAAACTGTTATTGATTTTGATTTTACTAGTGATCTTGGCAAGAAGTACGATGGTCAGTTCACGGTGCTTTGTCTACTTAACATGCGCCAGAAACATCTCTTAGAGCTTGAAAAGACACGTCTTCTAGGAAACTATGCCAATCCTACGGATGAACTTGCCGGTATTGCTGTTATTCTAGCCAACCTACGTCATCGCATTGTTGACGGTCCTACGTGGTGGCAGCAAAGCGACGGTGGATACAATCTCACGGACATTGATGTACTCACTTCGCTTTATAATAAAGTCCTGGGAGCGGAGACCGAATGGCGAAACAAGTTGAAGGAAAAAACCAAGAAGCTCCAGGAACAGAGTCTAGAGAACCAACCACAGTCGAATGCATAAGGGCTATAGCCGCTTATAACGCTCGAGCTTCTCTTACTACAGAACGCCAGATGGTTCTTTTTTTAAAGAGCTGGTGGTCTAATCTTTATAATCGTCCTCTCAAAGATCCACTTCTCGAAAGCTATACGCTTGAAGAGTTGCTGTATGAGTTCTATGACAAAATGGAACGTCAAAAGGCTGACTCTGAGCGAGTTATCAAAGAAGCTGATAAAATGGAAGAAGTCAAGGAAAAAGAGGTACTTGATTGGGCAGAGGAAGAAGAAAGAAAAGAACTTGCTGAACTCCAAAAAGCCGCATCTAATAGTAATCCTGCTCAAGACCCGGAAAATGTCAAGTGGATGAATGAACAACTTGAAAAATACAAAGAAGTATACGGTAATTCTTTTGGCGAAGACATAGATGAGTCGTTTAACGAGGAATAAGAATGGGCGTAAATACACTTGATGACGACGATAACTTTGGATTAGCAGATCTAGGGCGACTCGAACAACAGTATAACAATGAGCCAGCGGTTATCCGTGAACTTCGTCGTCGACGCGAATTAGCACATGAACAGCGTCATGAGATGCTTCAACTTGGCAAGATTAAGCCATCAGTAAATGCTCTTCCTGAATACAAGAAAGCACTTGAAGGAAATATCAAGACTGGTGCAGAACTTGATAAACGCTTACGTATTCATGATGAAGCTAATAGAGAACGTCTAAATACACAAGCAGTCAACGTTATTGGTAGAGAGTACTCTGAACGTGCCATTGGTTCGCATGTTACTTCAGCCTCTAATACCTTAGAAGCTCAAATTGCCGGTGCAGCGCTTACTCCTCGAGGTTATAATTCCCTAGCAGCTCAGAAAGCCGGTATTTTTCATCAAATGAATGAATTACGGCAAGAATCTAGAGATGCGGCAAGTTCATATATTGGACCTAATGGCGTTAACATAGATTCAGCAACGACATTACAGCAAAATGCTGGACAAATGAAGGAACTTGCGCAACAATTAGTTCCAATAACTTTGGCCATGCAACAGTTAAAACAGCAAGGACTTGATCCGCAAGGTCGTCAACGAGCATTAATTGGCACTGCTGATAAGGCGGCTGGTGTATTAGGTCGTGATCGTCTTGAACAAGAAATGTTATCTGGTCAAGGGCTTGGTGCCTTTAGTCCGTTGGAATTAAAAAAGAAAGAAACAGAAGCAGCTGAGAAGCTAATTAAAGCTCTTGAAGAACTTCGTAATTCGGCTGGCAAGACTACACAAGAGCTTGAAAGCATGAATGAAAATGCAGAACAAGCGGCTAAAGAATTTGAGGATATCCATGAGGCACGTGGTCTTCCTGGAAGCGGTGATAGATATGCTTCAGAAAAGATTATTGCTGGAGCTGTAGCACAAGCTCTCGCAATGGGTTCTGGAATATTTCAGAACGTAGCCATCAATCAACCTATGCAGATGGTGCAAAATACTGCTGCAGCTGCCAACATGGAGAATGCAAAATATAGTATGTGGCATAACGCACTTGCAGGTGATATGACCGCACGTATGACATTAGGTGCTTGGCAAACAGGTAGCGAGTTTGGAAATCAGCAGGCTGGACGTATGGATGCTGTCCACGCAATGCGACTTGTCGGTATGGGCGTTCAAGGAGTCGTAGGTGGCGTTCAAATAGCTGAAGGTATCGGTGGCGCAGGTGGTGAGTTAGTTGGTATCTCAGCAACTGAAAACATTGCTCGCGGAGCAGGTGGCGTTATTGCTGGTCTTGGTGGTGCTATTGAAGAAGGTGCTGCTTGGTATCGTCAAACAGAAAAAGCTCGATTAAGAATCGACAGCACAAATGCTGTTGTTGGTGCTGCACAAGCTATTAATGGTATTCCAGGTCGGCAACTCCAGACATATCGCGATTACATCATGGGAATTAATGATGCTGCGGGACAAATGGGTGGTACCGCAGGTGAAGGCTTCTTAAATCAAGCAGGTGGTAGTGCATTCTTGAGTAATATGGCTGCTGCAGGCATTGGTGGTAAAGAAATGGCTGCATTATCATTATCTGGTGCTTCAGCAATGGGATCTATGTTCAGTGCTGGCCAAATTTTTGATGCTGCCGGTCTTGAAAAACTTGGATTCGGTACAGCGACAACTAACATGCAACGCATGGGGACGCTTGGAGCTGCAGGCATTGGAGATGCAGGACAAAATCTCTCGAAATTAATTGAAGAAGGTATGCAACGTGGACTTAATAGCTCCAAGGCTATTGATCTCATTGTCGAGAATACTGCTCGTATGACTGAAGAATCCGCAATGATGGGCGGTGGAGCAGATCCTACAGAATTCCTAGCTAAAAATATCTTAGCGGCAATTGATCGGACAAATCCCAATAAGGAAATGGCTGCCAAGATTGCTTATCAGACCTACCAAGGCAATGAAGGTGCTCGACACAATATTGCAGCTAGCTTTCCTGGCATTATCAACGTAGATAGAAATATGAAAGACTTGGGTTTAGGGACAGACCGTATGTCTGCCGCCTTACTCACTCAAATTCCTACTCACATGCTCGGGGCTTATAAAGACAAATCGCCTGAAGAATTAAAGGAATTCTTGGAAGGTCGAGGTGTTAAAACCGGAAACATGGATCCGTCGTTATTTCAAGATGGAAAGTTGATTAACATCTTAGGCGTGAATGCCAGTGTTTCTGAACTAGCACAGCAAAGCGGTGTCGGTTATGCCACAGGTTCTCCTGGAGGTTTGCTTGCCGAAGGTCTTAAACTTAAAGGCGGAGGCAACAACGACGTACTTAGTGCTTTGATCACCGGCAAAAATATGGGCGTTCTTACTGATGAGCAGAGAAACTTGCGTGCGGGCGTAGCAAGTGGATTAGCTATCAACGGGAAGAATCCTGCAGCCACCATTGCAAATGCCTTCTCTCTTGCAGGAATTCAACTTCCGCCAGAAGTTCAAAAGACTCTTGCTGAAATGGAAGCACAAGCTTCTGGTACTGCTCGTGGTGCAGCAACTTTTGAAAAACGTTTGGGCGGCATGGCTGAAGCAGGACAAATGGCTCAAGGTGCTAACCTTCTCGGTGGAGGTAGCGGAAGACAAGCTATTCAAGCACTTGCTCAATCTGGTCGTGATGCATTTGCTTCTGCTGGTGCAAATGCAGAAAAAGCTTGGACCGATGCAGCTTCAAAAACAGCAGCAGGATTTGGCGAATCGGTGACTAATCTAAATACTTCTTCTGGAAAACTAAATGATGCTGCTGCAAATTTATTAGCTAGTACTGACGCAATGAAAGTTGTGTCACAAAGTTTTGGCGCAATTCTAAAGCAACAAACAGCTAGTATAGCAAAAGAAGTGGACAGAATTTTATCTAAATTACCAAAAGATGGACAGACTAGAGGAAAATTCTAAATCATGGGATTAATTAGCACACCACATGCTGCTGTTATTGTTTGGAACTACGACGATCGGATTTCGACCCGTGGAGTCACTGGTTCTTTCGATAAAGTAAATGAGATTATCATTAGTACAGTTTCTCTTATGTCAATTTCAACCAATAAGACTAAAGGTGATCCTGTTGGAAACTTTAACTTTATATTGGCACCAACACGAAACTGGACTTCTGTTCTCACTCCAGGTAGCTGGTGCGCTATTCTTATGGCAGACGTACCATTAGATAAGAGTTCATTTATTAGAGCTAAGCATGACCAAGTGAAGATGTTAGGTCGAATTGATTCAGTGCGAACTGATGTATCTGTAGATTCTGAAGGTGCTCGTTCAACCAGATATATTGTGTCTGGTAGAGATTGGTGTAGCATTTTTACAAATGTTGTATATGTTGATCCTCTTGTCCAAGACCCATCAGATCAAGGAAAGACGATGGCTAGCGCCCTTTATCAACAGTTTTCGCAAAGCGTCTTCTCAGAGAACAATGATGTTCTTAAACTTTCAATTCCTACAAACCTAAAAACAATTTTGTCTGTTTTTGGCAATCCGCTTAATTTACCGGCCACAGAACGCTTGGCAAAAGCTACTCACGATGTTTCCTTACCTAGTAGCGTAAGTAACTATTTTAATTTCGTTGATGGAGCAGGCGATGATTCAAAGTCTACATCAATGACCAAACTCTTAAATGTTGTCTGGGGTCCATTAAAAGGTGAAGATGACTATGATCTGAGTACTCCAGATTTAACAGGAGTTGGATGGCTAGATACTGGTGCTTTTACTGGGCAGAATCCACTTTGGTCACTTCTACAAGAAAACTGCAATCATGCAATGAACGAACTATACCCAGAAATGAAATGGTCTGGAGATAGTGCTCAACTTCTTCTTTATGCTCGCATCAAGCCTTTTTCATACACTGATGTGCCAGCTTCGCCAAATGAGATTGATCCTAGAATGCGTTCTTTGTTTCAAAACATTGCAACTCATAAGATACACGATGAATCAGTAATTAGTATCAATGCTGGAACCAACTGGGCAGACAAATACAATTTTCTTGAGATTAAGGCAGACATCAATGAACTTAATAGTCTCAGTGGATTGATCAAAGCTAGATCACAGGCATATCAAGGCAATAACTCAACATCTGAAGTTTTTGACCGTGAGGGATTCCGACCTATAATTTTCTCGATTAGACAGCTACCTTTCAATTTACAAAGTACTCCTAACTTTAATATTATTAGTCAATGGGTGCATTTAGCTAAAGAGTGGTACTTTGATAGCCATAAGCTATTAAATGGAACAATTGTTATGGTTGGAAGCGGAGAATACATTCCTGTAGGTGACAACATTATGTTTGATGCTGGACTAATTGGTGCAACTTCAAATCATAATGGTAGTTCTCCTAAAAAAGATCCTATCTATGTTCTAGCTCACGTTGAATCTGTGGCTAATAACTTCACCATGGATGCGGATGGCGGTGTTCGCACATTTCAGACTATTATTCAGTTTGTGAGAGGAATCTTCGTTGACGCTGAAAAGCGACTCATTGGAGAAGGTACTATTGATACCCTGGCTAGTTTCCTTAACAAGAAAGACTCTAGAAATGGTAGAACTATACTTTCTACGGCGCACCATTCGCCTGAGGGTGAATAATTATGGACGTACGCGATAGTTCTATTTGGCCTGGTTCTGACATGTTGAGCGCTATTCGCTCACAAGAGAATCGTCTGCTTATTGGTGTTGTTAGAGAAGTTAGAAACGTTAAAGATACCAATGAACTTAGATACATGGTTGAAGTATATAGCAAAAACGATACTCTTATCGTTCCTTGCAGAATGATGCGTCAATTAGGCGGTGTATATAACTATGAAGATATTGTTTTGCGCGGTTATAACTATAACCAAGCTAGCAATAATCAGAATGGAACATTAGCATTGGCTGGCGATATGGTTTTAGTAGGCTTTATTGGTGGCAGCGGTCGTGAAGGAATTATTCTTGGCGGGATGACTCATCCTGCTCGTACTTCATTCTTAAACAGTACCAAAGGACCTCAATATAGATCTGAGTTTAACGGTATTGAAACGTCAATCAATGAGGATGGCGAATGGAAACTTACCTTTAAAGGTCAACCAACTAATTTAGACAAACTTTCTGATACTCCAAATCAACCTATTGTTACACCAGAATATAACACTGATGTAGGTACATCCTATATGAAGTGGGATAAGGAAGGTAGTTTCACACTCAGTGATGAAGCTACAGACGGAGACAAGTTTCAAAAGCTATTTATTGATAAAAAAAATGGCACAATTGACATTTTCTCTGGCAAAATTAATCTTAATTTTAAGAAAAATGAAGAAAAGGTAAGTCTAACTAACAAAATTACAATAATTGATTCTAAAGATAGCATCACTTATACGACTAAGAAATTCAAAGGTAATGCATCAGAAGAGATTCGAGTACATACTCCACTATATGTAGTTGAAAGTGATAAGATTCGTTTGGGCGATGAGAGTGCAAGCGAATGGGTTGTCATTGGAACTACTTTTCGCGGTCAACAAAAAACAATGAATGATACAGTGAGTCAAAAACTTATTGCAGCTTCTGTTGCACTAATAGCAGCGGCTACAGCACTTACTACGGCTGGAGCTTCAATGGTAGTTCCTATTGTTGGCCCAGTCGTCGCGGCCCCACAGGTTACTATTGCCGCTACTTCAGTACTCAATGCCGGTACAGCGGTCGCAGAAGCTGGTGCTGCAATAGCAAGTTTCGAAGCTGCTGGAGCACTAACCAACTTTCTATCAAGTGTTACAAAGACCAAGTAAACGTAAGTTATAATTAAATTATGGCTAATATCCTACCTACTCCTAGTACGGGTCCTGTTGTTAATGACAGCGAAGATCCTCTTTATTCAAATGCTGATTACAGACCAATTTTAAGCAACTGGTATACTGCTAAACCATATGGCTTTCGATTTCTTCCTAAAACAGGTGAAGAAACAGTCATGTTTTTACCTATTGGGCCTAGTAATTTAACAATTACAACGCATTTTGCTACAACTATTATTCCAACTATTTATGGCACAGTTGAAGAACATTCGCCTGTACGTTATTTTGATATTGTTATTGAAGGAACAACAGGTATGGGACCAAAATACACTGTGCCAATGTCACCTTCTGAGACTGCAAATCTTAATAACGGTACTCAACAAACAGGTCGGTCTTCTTTTAGCATTCAAACAAGTTTAAGTACCGCAGCAGCAGGTTTTTTTGCAAAAACATTGAGTATAGCTGACAAGGTAGTTAGTGGTATTTCTGATCAAGTTGGACGATCAGCTAAAAGCGGTCTACTTTTAGACCAAACCGGCTATGCAGCATTTCACAACCTATATCGTTTCTTTTTAAAATATAAAAAGGATGTATCGGGAACTAATACATCTGATGGTTCGATTGACAACACGGTTCGTGCTGAAAATCGTGGGCATCCACTTGTGTTTTTCAATTATAAAGACAACAACGAATACGATGTAGTTGTTAAATCATTTGTACTACGTCGCGATAAGGAAAATCCTATGCTCTACATGTATAGCATAGTTTTAAGAGGTTATAATCTTAAGGAAGTTGGCTCATCAAACAAGCTAAATTCTGATAAAGATATGCTCGCATCTTTAGGTCTTAATGGTATCAAAGGATCAGTATTTCTTGCTGAAGCTAAGAAACGAGCGCTTGGAGCAAGAGACATTTTGAATTCAGTAGCAAATGGTATTAATCAATTGGGGCGATAATGGCATTAGTGGATAACAACACACTTCAAGCGTCAGCTAATTTAGGCTTCTGGTTTAAAGAATATACAGGAGAAGCTGTAACTCTATCTGATATGCCCGAAATCATTCCTATGCGGTGGACTTATTTTCGCGATAATTGGTCCATTCTAAAGCCTAGATTGCTAAATTTAGCAAAAGGAACTAGGGATCCTGATTATTATTTATCTACTTTAAATGATTTAACTGACTTTATCAATAAGCAACGAGCTAATACAACAGATGTCAATCCTTTTGCTGCTAATAGCATCTATTACAGGTTCTATCCTGTCTTTGACAATATTAAACTTCAGAGTATTCCTCTTACTAATGAAGAGCAAACACTTTTAACTAATAGACGAACAGCACTTCAATTGTTTTCAAAAATCGATTTTTTAAACATTAAGAAAACACTAAGATCGTATCGAGATCAATTAGCCGACACAGTTGGATTAAGTGATCCAGATTATAATAGTGTTTATGACAGAGCACCTATTAGAGCTCAAAGTACTGCTTCAATAACAGATTTAAATTTAATGTTAGTTGTTGAGCAGCAATTGAGCACCATTGACTTCATTCTTGCTAATCTCTTTGCTGTAGATACTGCTATTGATCCATTTGCATTAGCACGACTCAATGCCAATAATCCTGATATCAATATTGGACAACACCAATCAGGCAAGTTAATTAAACTAAACGCACGAGAAGATTTACCCAGTCTTGCAAAACGCGTTTTAGGTGATCCAGATAAATGGATCGATATTGCTATTGCTAATGGACTCAAAGAACCATATATTGATGAGATTGGTACTCAATTATTCTTTTTAGCTAATGGTAGAGGTAATCAAATTAACATTGCTGCAACAGATTCATTTGGAGTTCAAAACATAGATAGATTCTTTATCAATCAATTTATCTTAATTAAGTCAGATACGAACCCTTTTCCTACTCAACGAACAATTACAGGTATTAAACAAATCCCGCTTTCGGGTGAAATTATTCTCACTGTAAGTGGTGATGCCAATATGGATCTATATTTACTTAATGCTAATGCTAGCATTCGTATATTTAAGCCAAATACTATCAATAGCTCACAATATATCTTAATCCCATCAGAGAAAAAACTATCAAATTCTCGAACAGATGAAATTCCTTGGTTTTTAGCTGGTTCTGCAGTTGATGAAAAGAGTACTAAAATTGATCTTGCGGTTAGTGAAGCTGGCGGTCTGCTACTTACTCCAAATGGAGATCTCACCCTGAGCTACGGACTCGACAATGCTATTCAAGCTATTAAAGCCAAGATGTTAACCGAACAAGGAACCAACCGCCGTCATCCTGACTTTGGGCTCATAAACTTAATGGGAACACCAACGACTCAGAGTGAAGAAGCCAAAAGCGCTCTTATTAAGGCCATCAACACTCAAATTACATCAGATGGGCGTTTCGATAGAATCCAAAGTTTAGATGTAACTAGAAATCCTAGTATTACTGCAGTGGCTTATGACATTACCTTAGTAGTAAAGTTAACTGGCTCAAATACTTTTTTACCAATTACCTTTACCGTAAACGTCTAAAGTCTTGCCTCGACCATAGTAGAATAGAGTTGCTATCAACTTGCTCGGCCAAGACCCTGTTACAATTGATAATGCAGCTGTAAGAAGTTCTAAGAAAGGCGAGGAATAAAGTGATCGAAATCAAAAGCTTCAACCAGATCCTAGGCAGCATGGTTCGAAAGATTGTTGCCGAGACCCCACTAAGCGATGTCAATCCTGGTTCAGTCTTTCTTACGTTGCTAGAGGCATGTGCTAGCCAAGACTTTGATAACAACGTTGCTATCCTTAACATTCTTGAGCTATTAAATGTTGACGCTATCCGCAATAATGACCTTGATAATAAGGCAGCAGATTTAGGATTAGCAAGATATCCTGCAAAAGCAGCGACAGGGACCGTTAAGTTCCAAAATACCAACATCACTAAACAAAGCACGGGGTTATATAGCTTAAAGCCTGCACCAATTTCTGGACAGACTGTTCTCTTTGTTAATAACACAACTGGTTGGGCTGCTTCTGGTTCTGTATACATTGGACGTGGAACGAATTCCTTCGAAGGACCAATTTCTTATACCAGCATTACGGTATTCTCTACATATTCACAGATTAATCTAAGCGCTGCTTTACAGAAAGATCATTTAGCTTCCGACACGGTTATCAATGCACAAGGACAGCCCGATCGAGTCATTTCAGCGGGCACTACTGTCAAGATTCCTGCTAATAATCAGAACCCAGAAATTCTATATCGTACTATTCGAGATGCTGTCATTCCTGCAGGAGAAGACTTCGTTGACGGTGTTTTAGTGGTAGCGCAAACACCCGGCACTCAAAGCAATGCCTTACTTAATACAATTCGTCAGTTCGACTCTGCTCCTTTCGTCGGTGCTGCAGTTACTAATACAGTTGCTTTTTCGACTGGCTCTGACATTGAAACAGACGTGCAATTAAGAAACCGTATCAAGTCATACGCGGCTTCACTTGCTCGTGGCACATCTCCTGCAATATTAAGTGCAGTTATCGGCGTCTCTGATCCCGATGAAAACAAACGGGTTGCATCAGCAATTCTTTCTCAATCATTAGCTGTCGGAGATCCTTCTATCTTATATATTGATGATGGAAATGGTTTTCAACCTTCACAAGCTGGTCAAACTGTCGATGTTCTTGTCGCTCGAGCAAATGGTACAGAAGAATTTTTACAATTAGCCAACTATCCTCTTCCTAGAGTACAGGTTGTTAATGATGCTTCTGGTCCTTTTGCATTCTTGGACCAAATGTTTCTTCGTGTAGCAGTAGATGGCACAGAAGAAACTATTGTCTTTACCGCTTCAGATTTCTCAAATATCTCAATTGTAACATTGTCAGAAATTGTTGCTGCTATAAACAACAAGTCAACTCTTTTCAAAGCACGACTTACAAATGACTCATCAAATATCCTGATCTTCGCTATCGAACCTGATGCTGAAATTATGCAGGTTGTACCTATTCGCGACTCAGATACTGAAATGCTGTATGCTAACAATCTTCTTAATTTTCCCGTCGATGAAGTAAGTTACATTGCTTTATTCCAGAATAGCACTCGTTTACGTCAACGAGAGCGAATTGCTACTGTAGAAACGCTGCCATTTGCTGTTTGGAATCTATTGAGCCCAGGTAATTTACTCATTTCTGTAGACGGAACACCAGCGCAGAATGTGAGCTTCTCATTAGCTGATTTTCCTAATGCAACATCATTTGCTGCACTAGCCCTTGAAGATTGGATTACAGCATTCAATTCGAAAGTAGCTGGCATAACAGCTCAAACAACGCCCAATCTCACCATGCAACTCAGCAGCAACAAACGTGGTGCAGATGCTTCAATTGAAATTTTAGGTGGTACATATCGAGCTTCTATACTTGGATCTAATGCAACTTCAGCGGTTGGCCAATCATCACAATTCGAGATCAATCGTTCTACGGGTAATATTCGCCTTCTAACAGAAGTTGCTCAGGATGACGTTATCTCGGCAGGTATTGCAGACGCTAAGGGTTTTATTGTTTCAACTTCAACATCTGGTGGTACTTATGATTTTGATACTGATGCTCTTGGTCGTCAGCCTCAAATAGTTGTTTGTGTAGATTCAACTTTTTGCGATAAGGTTGGTGTTAATCTTTCTGTAGATACACCTCTAGTCTTTTCAAACCAGGGTTCGAGTGTTATGCGAATCATGGCAAACAACGTTGATGCATTTCGTAATATTCAACCTGGTCACTATGTTTATATTGCGTACGCAAGTTTAGCAACGAATTGGGTCTCAGCAAATAACAGCGGTTTATTTAAAGTAGTTGCACGCGGAGCTCATCTTACGGCAGCAACTGATACATACATCGAAGTTTGGAATAATAACATTGTAGCTGAAACTGTAACCATTTCAAGTGTTTCTGCACTTTCTGATTTCTCGGTATTTAAGACGGATGTCTATCCTCAACTTTGGACAGCTTCTTATCTCACCAATCCGCTTTCAGCTTCATTAGATGATTTAGTGCAATCTATTAATACAGCCATTGTTGGTGCCAAGGCTTCAATCTTTAGAACCAATTCTGTCAAAATCACTTCTGCAACAGAAGATGCTGGTAGTATTGCGATTCCAGTTTCAAGTGGTAATGCAGCGGCTATTTTTACAGCAACTGATGCAACTCAAGCAAATAATCCACCTCTCATTGCTAACAAAACACCCGCAAAAGATATGTTGGGCTTTCTTAAGATGCAACCTATTACGTCTCAGAATAGCTTCATGGAACGCGCCAAATATCCTGCTGTATTTGCATCTGTATCAGCTAACGTTAGCCCCGATACTTATCCATACGCGGGTTCTTACTCAGAACTATTAACTAGTCCAGTGCTCGTAAGTCCAGGAGATGTGAATATCGATCTCTCTGATCAGCTTCTTTTTGTAGGTGGCAATAACGAAGGACAAGTTAGATCAATTAAAGCTATTCCTTCAACAACCACTGTTGGTACACAACAAGGCGCAGCTCGTACTTTATTTGATCACCGGATTGGTGATCGTATTGAAGCATTCCAATCTCTACAAATGAATCAAGATGATGGCATCGTAGTAGTTATGGACCAAGATCCTGTCATTAAGACAATCAGTGTACCTGCCGCACGTACTGGACAGATGAATTCTGGTAGCGACTCACTCTCCTTTATTCCTACGAGTACTGAATTTTCGGCCAATGATACGGACAATGAGCCAGGAATTGATTTCAGTACTGTAAATGTTTGGGGAACTAGTCTCAATAAGACTGATTTTAGCGATTATGGCGTTCTAATGCGTGCCCGTAACTGGTACGCAAGCGGCGGAACAACAAGTGGCCTCGGTAAATTTGTTATTCGTGCTGCTGAATATGGTACAAATGGCAATAAACTACGTTTCCGACTTGGATATCCAACAGTACCTAATTCAGATAACTCAACAACTTTTGTTAATACACCATCTTGGAACTTACTAACCTACTCTTTTGGTTCTGGAACCGCACGTCCTACAGCCATTCCATCGGCTTCAACAGTTGTAGTTACTGGTCCTTATGCTAATCCAACAGTAAATTTTCCTGGTGGAGCAGCCGGAACAGGATTCTTCTATGATTTTGCTTTTGGTAGTGGTAGCTTAACTTCCGTTGTTGTAAATGACGTCGTTAGCTTCCTAAGCGGTTGTGGTTTTGCTTCTAATTACTTAGGACAATTTGGTGTTAAGAATAAAAGCGGTAACACTGTTCGTCTTTATGTACGTGGTGCCACCGCAGCAACACTCACAATTTCCAACACTAACTTAGTTAATTTCTTTCCGCTTACTAAAACTGCCGTGTCTGATATCGTTACTGCTGTCAACGCATCTAATGTCATGGTTGCAGCCGCAATTGGTTCACCAAGTGCAACTATCGTAACATCAACTCGCGAAGATTGGTATACGTTTGTCTCTAACGCAACTGCTTTAGCGAATGGACACATTGTTGATGATGCTAATGTTGGTGGCCAAGTTTCTTTATTTGACGGTACTGCTGAAATCCAAACGTTCTCAAACACTAATCCTAACTTCACACTTAAGAATACTC
>ERZ869921.647-NODE-647-length-18466-cov-4.366411_pt1 | contig 18466 bp, 14 predicted proteins | sample MGYA00579310_ERZ869921 | MGnify/ENA primary metagenome ERZ869921 (study PRJEB32216, sample SAMN09231816) | wastewater metagenome | place: USA: Maryland | collected 2016-06-21 | study: EMG produced TPA metagenomics assembly of the PRJNA472060 data set (Reclaimed...
GAGAAGAATAACTTACAATTTATCAACAACTTAGAAACATGCACCTGGGATATTGATCCATGGACCCATTCATAAATAACAGAAAAGAATTAGTTCCTACTAAACCAAAAGAGCAGTCTGCCGTATTGCCACACTCGGAAGAGAACCTTGGTGGTAAGATAATGGAACAACTTCCTAAAGGTACAGAATTAACAGTACAACAAAAAGGCGTCTTGAATAAATACATGGACGGGATGCGCTGGGGTATTACTGGCGTATCTCCATTAACCTGCAAAGATGCTGAATGTCCTTACTATAGTAAATGTCCATTAGTTAAGGCAGAAATTCCTAGACCCGTTGGAGAAGACTGTCCAGTAGAAAAAGGATTAATGTTACAATGGTTGGAGCAATATATTGCAACCTCAGGAATGGACCTAGAACGGCTTTCTGCGTACGATATGTTAATCCTACAGGATATTGCATATCAGCAATTACTTGAAGCCAGAGCGGCCATGGAGCTCGCTGACAACCCATTGATACAGGTCAAGACCTTTGTCGGTGTGGATCATAGAGATGGTAGTCCAATGTATACTTATTCATTAAATAACTTAGTGACGTTCCGTGAAAGGTCTAATAAAATTAAGATGAAGTTATTGAGAGAAATTATCGCTACAGCTAAGTCTAAATCTGAAGAAGAGCGTGGACAAAGTGATAAGTCTACTGAGATTGCTCTTAAGCTTAAAGAAATTGAAAAGAAGCTTGGTAAGAGCGGTATTAAGATGCCTCAAGTTATTGACGTGCCATCAAAAGAGTGAAACTCTTTTATTAGTATAGATGAAAGATTTTAATTCTATTATAAAGGCATATGAGCGGCGCGGTCGTTCCGCGACCATTCATGGCATAAAGCATAGCTATAGCACCAAGATGCTTACTGGCTTCGGGTCGCCGTGGAACCCGACCTTATGGGTTGCTAATAATGGCACACAGGGCATATTCTCTAATGTTGCTTATAGTGGTGACAGTAGTCCATTAAAACCATTACACCTTAGACATTCTGCTAGATATCGTAGAGTTAAGAGTCAGCAAGGATTATCTGGTGTTGCTAATTTATTTGAAACAGTAGAAGGTATGTCTGGAGCTTCTACTATTCCTGGAGGCGTCGAGCAACAACATAGAGTTTTCTATAGTAATGCACATAGAACCAATAGAGGCACAAGATTCCATGAAAGCATCCATCAAATGGAGGCATTATTTCAGAAACTAAATCCTCAAGCACACTCTGATATATTTGGTAACTTTTTATCTACTGCTAAAAAGAATAAAGCTTTTAAGCAATTTAAGAGTGTATTACATAAACAAAGTCGAGCATATACAAAATTTGATGATCATAAGATCGGCAGAGAGCTATTAGCTTATTATGCTCAGTATAAAAAGTATGGGTCAACTGGCTTTGAGTCAGTAGATTCTGTATTAGCGCAATTTGACAAAAATAAGAAATTCTTTTCTGCAGCAGAAGATTTAGGCATCATGGAGAAGCCTAACAAAGTAATACATCATATGTTGCGTCAGGGAGGAATGAAATCGAAATCAGTTCCAGCACCTATAGCCCAAATACAAACGCCGCCAGTTGTTCAAGCTGCACCTAAATACGTAAAGTCAAAGAATAGAGTCAGACTAGCATTCGACTTAGAAACAACTATAGATCCTAGTGGTAAAGGTGGATCAATAGTATCTGCCGCCATGGCTCAAGATGGCAATATTGTATTCGAGGGAGTACATTCAGATGTTCAAGTATTTGACATAAATAAATTTAAGTCTCTTGGAGAATCCGGCGAAAGAGTATCTATGCCCATGAGAGGCAAAAAGCCTGACATATTTAATCAATTAACAGATCACGGATTTGTTACTCAGGGAGTTGAAGGGCCCGACTTAAATGTAACTCATGGACAAAAAAGATATTTAGAGTCAGTTTTCCAAACACAAGAACACTTAGATAAATACTACACTCCATCTCTTAAAGAAACTAAGAATTTAGTTAGTAATGAACAAGTATTAATTTCTAACTTAGCAGATAAGATTAGTGACATAGTCGATAAAAATGGCAACGTAACATTAAGCGGCTATAACATAGAAAAATTTGATATACCAAGACTCATTGAAAGACTAAGAGCTGTTGGTGAGAATGGCAGAGCCGCTAAGTTAGAACAATCATTAGCTGTAATAAAAATAGAGGATGCTTCTGAATTATTTCAAAAAGCAGTCAATAAAGCTTTTAGCGGTGCATCCGAAGAAGTAAAATCTACAGGCGTAGGAAAACAGTGGCTCGGACTAAATACTAACAATAAACATGTCTACGGTTGGAGCTTGGATGTTGCTGCTGAAACATTAGGTGTGGCAGGACGTTCAGGCACAGGTCACGGCGTACAAGAAGACGTTCGGGTTTCTGAAGCAGTCTTCGAAGCTTTAAATAAAGGATCAGTAGTCGATGTAGATAAATATGCCGATGCGTTAGAAAAGTTTGGCCCAGAGCATCGTAAGGAAGAGATATCTCACTTAGTTGCGGCTACAAGAAAACAAAAGAATGTACAGCAAGCAGTTCAAGTACAAAATGAGACAATCAGTGCGGCCACCGCTACACAGAAAGTAGCCGAAAGCGCCACTGCTCCAAAAGGTATTATTGGCGAAGTCACTGTCGGTATAGAACATAGAAGCATTAAAATGCCTTCAGTAAATATGCCTAAAGGTTTGTTTACCAAGAAGAATGCTTTAATAGCCGGTGGATTAGCATTAGGATATTTTGCTCTTAAGAGCGGTACGGCATCTGATGTTAATAATACAGCAAATGCAATCTTTACTAGCGTTAATCCATTTGCTGGTAGACAAGAATATATAACTTCATCTTTCCTTGGATATAAAGATGAAGCAGATCTATATGCAAAGATTAATGATCCTAATTTAGGCGATGCAACACAATATAAAAATGCCGGCGAGAAACGTAAAGCTCAGTCAATTATGGAGATGGGAGATGAAATCCATCATAATATACAAGCCGGACTAATTGCTAAAGGAATAGCCTCTAGTGCAGAATACTATGTAGAAGATCCTAAGAATAAAGTATTCGGTTATGTCGACGCAATGAGATCTGACGGTAAACCAATTGAAATTAAAAGCACTAGTCTTAGATCATTAAATAAAATGACTGCTCCAAGAGAAGAGCATATTAGCCAGGCTAACTTTTACGCATTAGCTACTAAGTCTTCTACTGCTCAAATTATGTACGTAGCAAAAGAAGATCAGAGCAAAACAAAGACCTTCACTATTCAGGCAGATGAAGGTAGATATATAAGAGACGTACAGACTATTAGACAATTTCAGGATAAAATAGGAGGCATCTCTTCTAAGTTATTCGGATTCTCTAACTTCAGACCAGCCAGTTCATGGTTTGGTGGAGGTATTAATTATAATATGCCGTATGCACATAAAGCAGACATGATCAGTCAAAAAGGTAAGTTAAGTAATTTACCAATTTCTCAACATATGGCACAGGCACCAGATCAAAGAAACAATCATCCAAGTAGGGCTGGCGTATGATAGATAACTTAATATCACTTATTACTCCAATAGATTTATTTAACCAGGAACAGTTATCTAAACTAAATAGATCTAGAGGTAGTAATCCGATGAAACAAATCGGTGACTTAGTAAATTCTAATATGTCGAATGTTAATGCTACAATTAAGCAGCATGGTGCGGCAGCGGATATTAATAGTTTTGGTGAATATTTTAGTGGTAGAAAATACGGCGAACTATCGGCAAGCATTTCTCATGACACGATGAGAATGAGATCGATGGCTAGAATAGGAACCGCTGCAGCTGTTGGATTATGGGCTGGAAGTAATTTACTTCTAGGTAAAGATAGTAGTACTGCGTCAGCAATGAATACCGCCTTTAAATTTGCTGGACATGTCGGTGTTGGCTATACATTAGCAAAAATGAATCCATTAGCAGGTATAGCTTATGGTGGATTAGGTATGATAAATATGTTCAGAAAAGGCGATAACATAGGACCATATTAATGATTGGAGATTTTTTCTCAGGTGCAGCAAAAGCTTTTGGCCTAGCAGGTAAAGGCATTTCAGGTGCTGCAAAGTTTGCATCAAGTGGTGCAAAACTATCAGGTAGTGCATGGGAAGTTAAAAATAGATTAACCAGAATCGGTATAGGCTATCTTGGATATCAAGGTGTCACTAGTGTAGCTAATCAAATAGAATCAAGCGAAGAGTTATCCAATAGAATTGGAGGTTTCTGGACAGGTGCTGCTAAAGTTGGCGCCGGTGCTGCGTTTGGCTTATCTACTGCAAATAAACTTGCAAGAACTGCTGGCGTATTAGGAGCAGCAGCATCTAAGACTTCGATGGTGAAGAGTGCTTTTGCACCGAAGCAGTATGATAATATCGTTGCAGGATCAGAGGCACTAAGAACAGGTGGTCTAAATAAATGGTTTAACAAAGGTGCCAAAGGGGCCGGTAAGTTTGCTGGACAAGCTGGACTTGCTGTAGCAAAAGCTCCATTTATGCCATTATATGATATTAGTAGAATGGCGCACAAGGGAACAAAATACTTAAATGAATCTCATGGTGCCAGAGCATTAGGATGGGGAATGTTAGCTGGTAGTGGAGCATTAGCGCAAAGTATTGCCAATGATGAATATACTCAATCCAACTCTGGCAGAAATCTATCAATGTCTGGAAAACAAATGTACGTTCCAACATCCGGAGAAGGTCCAAGAAGAATGACAGATAATCTTGATAGTACTTCTGGCTTAACTTTAGCCTTACATAAACTTAGATGATTAAAAGCACAGCATATGGAATGGGCTTTGGTCTTGCCGCATTAGGTATATACCATGGCCTTGATATCGGAAAAGGAATAGCTGGAGCAGCTAAGGTAAATGGAATTCCATATTACGAAGATGATTCAGTTCTTCATAGTAAAACATTCTACGGAAACTTTGCAAAATCTACCTTTGGAGGCGATAATCTATTACTTAATATTGCGGCAGACATTGGTGGTGGATGGGCCGGTAAGCAAATACAAGTCAACGCAATTGAAAAAGCTATTGTCGGAAGAGATGCAGCTGCTAGAGGTTTTTCGTATGATTCAACTAGCGGAGGATTTACTAAAGGAAATAGAGGAATTGATTTCGATAGAATGAGAAAAGTTGCAAGAAATCCAGGTTCTCGGAGTGCTTTTAATTCAGGAGAAGCTGGAAGTCGCACACTTTTAGATAAATTAGATAGAGCGGCAAGACGCGGAGCAAAACCAGAAAGACTCGATAAATTATATGAGTCATTTGTCAAAAATAAAGGTTCTGTCGGAGGTATTGCCTCTGAAGTGGAATCTCAATGGAAATTAGGAAAAAACATCAAAAGAATGTCAAAGATTGCTGCATGGGCTCCTTTAGCATTTATGGCTTTTGATATGGTCGGATCACTGAGCAACTTACCTTCAAAAAGTTATCCATATATTCCAAGAAGAGCCGCAGGCTTAGGAGGAACATTTATGGATACAAGTATAGCTGCTACACAGAGAAAGAGATCCTTGCAGGCTATCCATAATAGTCAGTACGGTGGAAGATCCGCTTTTGGTAACGAGGCTTCGTTTTATCATCAATGAAAAGAAAATACCCAAACTACAGAAAGACAATTTTTAAAAAACGTAAAGGTTCTACAAACAAAGATAGAGCCGACCCAAAATATGTAACATGGAGAAGATCAGTCTTTATTAGAGACAATTTTCAATGTCAAAAATGTTTTAAAATTAAATGTTACCTACAGGCACATCATATTCGTCCTTGGGCTATGTTTCCTGCAGATAGATATGATATAGATAATGGTGTTACCTTATGTGATAAATGTCACAGAAGAGTTCATAGAAGTAAACGAAGCAAATTTTTGGATTTAGGTTATGGCAGAGGAAAAGCAATTTCAGATAAATTTAGAAGCATCCAGCACAACAGTAGCAGGTAAAAGAATACACGACTTCGGAAAACCTTATGTTCCGGAGCGTGATTATTTTCTCAGCAACTATAAAGCTATAGGAGAAGGAGAAGAACATTTTTGCACAACATGCAAGAATTACTATTGTGATTTATATGAATCTAAAATCACTAATAAACTCTTTCCTCCCAAATGCGAAGGTGATATAGCTCAAAACATACAAAAGGCTCTGGACAATGGTGAAGTCGAGCCTGAAGATGTAGAGTTTTTGTTATATAAAGATCCCATTACTTGGGCAGCTGCTGAATTCGATTGGATGCCTAGATGGTATCAAAAAGAATTACTAAGATGCTCATCCTTAAAGAAAGTAGTAAGGGCAGGTCGTAGATGCGGTAAAACTGCAGCTATGGCCGTTAAAATATTACATCTTCTATATACCAATAAAGATTTCTTAATCTTAGTAGTATGTCCATATCAGTCTCAAGTAAAAAGATTATTTGAAATTATAAGAACAGACTTAATGGCGAAATCTAAAACTTTCAAAGAATGTGTAGTTAAAGATAATACTTCTGCTCCTCAGATAATAAAATTAGCCAATGGATCAACAGTTACTGGATTCTCTTCTGGTGCTAAATCCGGAGGTAAATCTACGCAGATACGTGGTCAGGATGCTCACGCCATATTTCTTGACGAAATGGACTATATGTCCGAAGATGACTTCGAGGCAGTATTAGCTATCTTAACTTCACACCCTGACTGTATCTTATGGGCATCTAGTACTCCAACTGGAGCAAGAATGCAATTCTTTGACTGGTGTACCCAAAAAGATTTAGGCTTTAAAGAGTTTCATTTCATATCAGCAGAAAGTCCTAACTGGACATCTGAAACTGAATCTTTTCTTAAGAATAGATATCCTGGTGCAGGATATAACAGAGAGTTCTTAGCAGAATTCGGTGACGAAACTGCTGGCGTATTTAAAAACTCTGATATCAATAAAGCTTTAAGCGCATATGAATATAGTAGTTGCAGTCCTAATCCTAATTTTAAATATGTAATGGGAGTAGACTGGAACGAAGTTCATGGAGTTCATATAGTCATCACTCAATTAACTACTGGACCAAAGGATGTTCTATATAAATTAGTACATAAAGAAGTTATAGAGAAGCAGGAGTTTACACAAATAGCTGCCGTCCAAAGAATAATTGCATTAGATAGATACTGGAATTGTAGTTATATATATGCAGATGCGGGCTTCGGAACAACTCAAGTGGAAATGTTGAAAAAATATGGCCAAGAGAACCCTCACTCTAAGATGCATAAGAAAATTAAAGCATATCATATGCAGGCTAAAATCGAGATCAAGGACCCTATCACTGGAGAAATGATCAAGAAAGATGCTAAGCCATTTATGGTTGGCGTTGCTGTTAGACAACTAGAAGCTGGTAGATGTTTATTACCAAAAATAGAAGATACATCTGTAAGTCGATCAGAAGATGAAGAAGAGGCAGCCTTAATGGGTCTCGTTCAACAAATGAGAGAGTTTAGAGTGGAAAAATTCTCTAAATTCGGAATGCCGACATATTCACAAGGATTCGAACACACATTAACTGCTTGGATGTTATCTTTGGTTGGGTTCTTTATGGAAATGAGCGACGTGAATAGAGTAAGATCCGATCTCTCTGTTACTTACGTCGGAAGAATTGGCGAGAAATTAGATCCAGACGAAAAGAATAAATATTCCAAGGAAAATATAATAGCAAATACGAAAAAAGAAAAAGTAAGAAGACTACCTCCTAGTAGAAGTCTTACCGGAAAAAGAGTAACATTATTAAGTACTTCAACTAGAACCTTACTAAGTCAAGATAAACTGGTTCGAAAGTATGAAAATGAGAGAATTAAAGACAGAGGATACATAAGTCCTCCAAAGAAAATAGGACGTAGTACATTCTAATGACAATTCCAGATGAACTAAATTTTGAATTTCGTCGTAAGAGATTTCTGGAAGATAGTAATGCTACTATATCTAATAGTAATAAATCTACCCCAGAAGAAATTCATAAATTATCTCAACAACAGATTTCAAATATATACAATAGCTATAAAGCATCATCTGATAAGGCTAACGTTTTGATGGATTACGCTTCTAAGGTGGCGTCTAAATATACTATTCCTGTTCCGCGAGAATCTATTGAAATAAGACAATCAGTACTAAGACAAGATAAAGATACCGGAGATGGAAGTTATATATCTTTTGACTTATTTCAGCGTATGATTGGCATAGTAGAGTCTATGGCATCTAAAACTGATTATGATGTAATAGATACTAAGGTTTCTGTTGATCCAGTTGGAAATGAAAGAATTATTCGAAAGAAGTTAGATAGTCAGTTTGGTGACGATAATGGCGCAGAAGCTCTTCTCCTAGTTACTAGTCAAATAGGTGTACTATATCTAATACATCTCATCACGGGCATCTGGAGAGGTCCTGAAGTCGCCGTAGCCGCTCCTAAAGAAGGAACAGGTATTGGCGCAGTAGTTATCGAACAAGTGTCTCCAATTACCGAAGCAATACGACAAGCTGCAATAGGATTCTCTGCGGCTCAGATTATTCTTGGAGTTAATGAGACTCTATTAAATCTATTTGGAACAGAGGGGAATGCAAGACATAATAGTTCACAAATTATTCAAGGAGCTATAGGTCAAGCTAAGCAGACCAAATTACCTCCATTAGTAGAAAAGATTGGCAAAGCAATGGGAGCTAATGATTATAAAGTCATAATCGACTACTGCATGTCATATATAGCTAATACAAATGAAAAAGGTTATGAATTTTGGTATGCATATATAGTTGCTAGAAAAACCAGATTCATGTCCGCATTAAGCCTTAAGAGCGCACCATTATTCTCAGAGTCTGCTTTCAATAGTCAAAATGGAATTGCTGATGGAGCATTAAGTGATCCATCTAATATAGTAATTACTCAACAGGACTATGCTAGATTTCTTGGAGGATCTTCAGTCTTAGAAGGTTTGGCTGGAAATATTCAGTCTCTACTTAATAAATCTATAGTTACGCCAACTGAAGACTTCTTGTGTGCTAAAGACTACGAAGCCTCAAGCTTCGAGAAAGGATTAAATGTAGTTGCCCAGGTATTAGATACTAAATTATCTAGAGATGTTCTATGCTGCCTTGCTAGATTTTTAGGACATATTGACTTAAGTATATTGCAAAAAATAAGAGCTATACTTGCAATCTATATAAATATACAAGTATTAGATCTTGGAGCTACATTACAAAATTTTGCGTTCTTATTCTCTAACTGGATAAGAGAAACTATCGTTAGAATGATTATGGAACTTGTCCAAACTATCTTAGATAAGATTTATCGTATAGTTGCGGACTTCTTGCATGATATATCGGCAGATATAGATGTATTAAAAGATTGCCCATTAATTCTTGAGCTAATAAGTGGAATTCTAGATGCTCTGGACAGAATACTCGTAGACATTAACGAGATAATAAAAAATCATATAGAGGCTATTAGTTTAAATATATCGGTATCTTTTGGTTTAACCGACCTCACTAGTCACAGTGGATTAATTAAAATTCATAAAAAACGTAGTTTACGTCGGCTATTAAAGATAATTGATAGTATAATATCTACTATAGAAAGTGGTTACACGATCTGTGACGATCATGAGCTATCTGAAAATAATATTGAAAATTCTAAACGTATAACTTATGATCAAGTAATAGATAACAATCATTCTACATATGAAGAAGAATATCTAAATATACCAGACCAAACTAAAGACCAATATTTTTCAAATGCGTATGAGGTTCAGTTTAAAGACGGAACCATATTGCCATCTTATGACATTGGCGAACTAAGATTAGGTGATGGGAATCAAGCTAATGAATGTTACCCAGCACTGCCAAGCGAAACATTGGAAAAAATAATAGGTAAATATAGAGGCAGCAAATGAAAAGAAATAAGAAACGTCTAAGATTACAAACTAGTTTACCAATAGATCCAAAACAAATAGATACTGCTACATTAAATCAAATACTACATGATATAAAAGCAGTAGCCTCAAGAAAGCAGCCAGCAGACGAGAAAGAAACAGTTGTTATATCTCGTAGACCTCAGAGTGCTGTATTAGGTTACGGTAGTCTATATGGTAGCAGTAGACTTGTAGGAAATGCAGGATTTAATCCATCTATTCACGATCTAGGTGAAATAGCTAGAGCTATAGATACTGAGTCTTATTTGGCTAGATCTGTTCAAAAACATAGAGAATATATTCTTAAAGAAGGATGGACATTAGTAGGAAAAACTCCAGAGACCTTAGACTATGTCAAGAATAGATTATTGCATTTTGCGATGGCAACTGACATAACTACAGACGAATGGATTAGAGAATTAATTACTAATCTCGTAACATTCTCTACATGCTTTTTAGTCTTAAAAAGAGATCAGGCGAAATCATTAGGATTCCCAATTAGACTACACGGTAAATACTTAGATCCGGTCGCCGGAGTATTCCCGATGGATCCAGTCTCTGTCAAGGTAAGACAAAATATGTCAGGCAGAGCCGTAAAATGGAAGCAAGAAATCGGAGGACAAACTAGAATCTTTGACTCTGAGGATGTTATCGATATTACCATGGATAGAAAATCCGGCTTTGCTTTCGGAACTCCATATGCATTAACTGTACTTGATGACATCAGAGCCTTAAGAAGACTAGAAGAGTTATGTGAAATGGTTGCCCATAAGCATCTGTTTCCTTTATTCCATGTTAAGGTTGGTACAGAAAAACAACCAGCACAAGATGTTGAATTAGCAGATGGATCTCTAATTCCGGAAGTTGACATTGCTAAGGCTGAAATTCAGGAGATGCCAACCGAAGGTGGTTTGGTTACTTCTGAAAGATATACAATAGAATTAATCGGTGCTGAAGATAAGGTATTAGATTTAATGCCTTATATAGAACACTTCAAAGAAAGAGTCATGACTGGTCTAAGACTTTCTCCATTAGATTTAGGACAAGCTGACACTGGAAATAAAGCTACAGCTCAAGTAGTAAATAGAAACTTAGTTGATGCTGTAAAGGATTATCAAAGAGTATTCTCTGACTGTATCACATTCAAGCTTATAGATAAGTTAATATTAGAAGGCGGATTTGATCTCAATCAAGAGACTAGAGTTCAGTTCCAGTTTCCAACTGCAGACAAGGAAGAAGAACGTGCTCAACAACAGCACGGACTAAGCTTATTTCAATCCAATGCGATAACATGCGAGGAAATGAGACAGGGCTTCTTAAAGAAAGAATGCTTTACTCCAGAAGAAGAATCAGACACATGGTTTGAAAGATTTGAGAAACCTGTATATGAAGCTCAACTTAAAGCTAAAGCAGCCTCTGCTTCTGCTAGTGGAACTAAAAAAGATAGTTCAGTAAAAATTAAGAACAAAGTCAGTACCGCAGCTAGACCTCAAAATCAGCACGGTAAAATGATGACTAAGCCAGCAATACCAGTAAATGACTTCATGCTTTCATTGATTAGAGAGTGGCAAGATACGGCACGTAATTTAACTGAAAGTGCAGCAAAACAAGCGCTTTCTGCATTTTACGTGAAACTAAATATAATGCTTAAATCTGAAATGCTGAATCAGTACAGGAATGGTTACATCAAAGTTCAAAGTGACCATGCCATGAGACCTAATTTAGCCAAGGGTCAGGCATATATTAATAAAACTATTAACATGATCTTGCAAAATGTTGTCAATTCAAATATAATAAATTCCAGTAAATCGAACACAGACGGTACTTACGACCGTTTTGTATTGGAAACGGCAGGCCGTAATATTGAAATGGTGGCAGAAAAATTAATAATGCAAGCTTATGCCAATGGAATTGTTTCTGCAGTAGAAGATAATGAATACTCTGACGTAGAAATCACCGTAAATAATAATCCGGTAACCATTGATAGTAATAATCTAAATGATTTCTTGATGGGTATACTACCTGACAGTGAAATAATGAGTATAAGAAGACAAATATGAAAAAAGAACTAATTTTTAGAGATCAGATTAAATTATCTCAACCAAGAATATATAAAGACTCACAAAATTTAGTGAGTGATATATTTAGTAATAAGTCTTCTAAGGTTGGACTTAAAATTGCTATTAGAGCTACGCATAGTGGATATTTATTAAATTCAAGAGTATATCCTGGCGTATTTATGGAACAAAGTGTTGGTTCTTGGACTGAGGGCTATAATAAGCCAATCATTCTAGACCATGATCAAATGGACTCAAAGAAAGTTCTTGGTAGAGTTCATGGCGCTAAGTTCAGTCGATTAAAAGATGGCAATGATTTCATGTTCGATTATAAGAGACCAGGAACAGGTACCGATTTTGGTTCTGGTTTCATTACACTAGACGCAGTTATAAATGATGAAGATGCTATCACTAAAATAGTTGATGGTAGATATAACACAGTTTCTACTGGTCAAAAGCCCGTTTCAGCTAGATGTAATATTTGCGGTTTCGATTGGTTAAATCCAAAAGACTCCGACATGTGCGAACACACTCCTGGAAAGATATATCAATTAGACGACAAAGAATTGTCGTGTTTCTTAGTTACTGGGAAATTAGTTTACAAAGAATGTTCAATTGTAAGCTCACCAGCTAACGTTAATGCTCAAATTGTTGCTGCGAATATTGATTCGCTTAAGCAATACTATTCTAAAGATAGTGACGAAGATGCTAGCTTCATTTTTAATTGTATGGACTCTGGTGCTATAAATAACATAGAGCTTATCAATACAGATGGAGAAGCTTTAAGTCTTCTTTTTAAAGATGGAAAAGACGAACTACCGAGTTCTGCTAAAAAATTTACTAAAACATCTATATCCTTAACAGATGGGGAACCAATGACAAAGAAAGATGAAAAGAAAACTACCGACAAGGCAGATTCGGTATTAGATTCTTGGATTGCTGACGCCGCAAAGAAGTCAGCCGATTCAAAGACAGAAGATGCAAAGGTCAAAGACTCTGCCAAACAGTCCGTAGAAGTTCAAGATAAAACTTCCACAAAAGAAGATAAAACTGAAACTAAGGCAGATCCTTTAGTTGATGAACTTAAGACTGAAAACAAAGGTTTAAAAACACAAGTCGATTCACTTAATGCTGAAAAAGATAAGTTCAAAGGACAAATAGAAGAAAAAGATGGATTAATCCAAACATTAACTTCTCAAGTTACTGATCTTCGTAGAAGCCAAGTGAACGAAGCTGCTAGAACTCTTGCAATTATGAGAGGGGTTTCTGGCAAGAAAGAAATTATACAGTCGAAAGATTCGTTTGATAAGTATGTCAAAGAATTATCGGCTAGATCAATAGATTCGTTAAAAGATTCAATAGCTGATTCCTTACCTGAGCTATCGAGTGCGATTAATGCATCTGTAAAAACATTATCTGTTACAGTGGACAAAGTCGAAGACCCAACTCTAAGACAAAGTCAGAACGACAGAGAAAGTACCGATGGAAAAAACGGTAAGAATGAATTAAAAGACAAAAACAGTTATCTCGATTCAATCTGAGATATTAAACGGAGATTTTTATGCCTACAAATTATAGAATACCCCGTGGCTTTGCCGTAAGACACCCATCATATCAAGAAGTTTATGAGGGTCAGCGTCCAACTATTAAGGACTTAAAAGCTGCACCTTATCTTCCTGTAGCCGAGATCGAGCCACGTCACGATGATCCTATCGTGATTCCGGCAGGTACTTGGGTTGGTGTCGTTGGCAGCCGCAGAACAATATACGCTGGAACCGGTGAAGCATTAAATACTGGTACGTTCGCAACGTCCGGTGATGTTGACCTTCACTCATTGACCGATATTGATCGATATTTAGTTCCTGCATGCGGAAACTGGTATAGATTAGAATATACATCTAAAGATATAGATTCAAACTTTGGAACTAACGGAAACGTTATGAACATTGACGCTATCGGCGTTATTGGCCAAAGAACTGGCGCGGCAGTAACAACTGCAGCAGTTAGTAGCAAATTCGTCGGTAACTCTGGCGAAGGTGTTAAACCAATCGGTATCGTATTCGAAGACGTATATGCTTCTTGGTTATCTACTGCATACGTTAACTACGAAAGACAACCAACTGTTTCTCTATTAACTAGAGACTACGTTGTTCAATTGCCAGCCGTTACTCCATCAGAAAGAGCAATCGAACCTGGTGATCTTGTAATGGTCGACGGTTTCGGGTCGTCAAACTCAGAAATGGTTTGGTCACCTGCAACTGGATCTTGGACAAATAGAGTAGGACACTTAAGAAGAGTTGCTTCTATTAGTGCTACAGAAATGGTAACAGCAGCTTCTGCTGGCGCTGGCGTCGGTGTTGCAACTGGTGTTCTAACTGGAACTTCGGCTGCAGGATACATCGGAGCTGCTGCTGCAAGAGTTGATGAGTACATCGTTGGTAAATGTTTAAGAAAGGTTCTGTTCGCAGAATACTCTTCAGCATCTGCTAATACTGCTGCAGAAACTTCAGTTGCATTAGATGCATTTAAATTATCAACTCACGTCAGCAAAGAATTCCAAGATGCTGGCAGAGTACAGACTGTACCCGGTATGTCACTACAAGGTAGTGGAATTAAGGGTATCCCTGCTTGGGCACGTAAAGCAACAGCGGACGCTAGTGGCCGCTTCTGGGTATTAGAAATTCACGTCAGCGCAGTTTGATTAAGGAGTAATCATGATTAACAAAAAGACTACACTTCTTCCCGACAACGACGTATTCGATAGTGATGAAAAAGAGGTTTTAATTAATCTCGATACTGCTTTACGCAATCACGTCGAAAACAGATTAAAGGAAGGTACTGAAGAGTACATAAAGAATGCTCTTGATGCTCGCGGGGTAACCGACGAAGTCATTGGGCTAAACGACAGAGAGCGTGCTTATCTTAAGCTATCTAACAGAGTAAAGTCTGTTCGTAAGATTTGGGATAATAACGGTTTCGTTCCTGGGGTAAAGGATCGTATTGAACTTAAGGATCTTTTAAAGAAAGATACTGAGTACAAAGCGGACTGGGAAAAGAATAAGGGAATGATTGACGCTGTATTCTCAACAGATCAGCCATTAATTATCCCAAGAGTTATCGAAGAAATGGTAAGAGAACCAGTGGAGCCAACGATTGCATTAACACCATTAATGCAAACAATCAATGTCTCTAATGCTGGAACTACAATTTCTTTCCCAGCTATCGGTGATGCAATGGTTGCTGCTGATATCGGCGATAACGGTGAGTATCCAGAAGGTAGCTTAGAGCTTGGTGGTCAAGTGACTGCTAAGATCGGCAAATCTGGTATTGCGGTTAAGGTAAGCGAAGACATGCTTCGTTATAGCATGTACGATATCCTTGGCTGGCATATCAGAGCGGCTGGACGCGCATTGATTCGTCATAAGGAAAGAAAGGTTGCTAACCTAATCTTCAACAACGGCGTAACAGTATTCGATAACTCGGTTGCTGGATACGACACATCGGGTCGTAGCTCAACTGGAGCACAAAATGATACCATCACTGCAGACGATTTCTTAATCATGTATGCAGATATGGCTAATGAAGGATTCTTGCCAGACACATTAATTATGCATCCTCTTGCATGGTTTGCGTTTGCTCGTGATCCTATCTTAAGATCATTGTTCTTACAGGGTGCTGGATCCGGTTCATACTACAGAACCTTTGCAGGCTCTGTTGGAAACGCTCCTGCATGGAAGGCAAATGCATTAAACAACAGTTCTGTGTTTGGAACCTCAACAAGCGCAAACGTTGCTAATACTAGCGAAGTCTCTCAGACTCAGCTAAGTCCTGCATTCTTGCCAACTCCTCTAAGAATCATCGTAACACCTTTCCAGACAGTAGATATCACGAACAAGACTTCTACAGTTACTCTCTGCGATAGCAGCAAGTTAGGACTCCTACTTGTTGACGAAACCGTCTCAACTGACGAATATCGTGATCCTATGAGAGACCTGATGAAGATCAAGTTCCGTGAACGCTATGGTCTAGCATTAATCGATAACGGTCAAGCAATCCGCCATGCTAAGAAAGTTAACTGGTGGAACAGATCGTACAACTTCGACGATATGCTCTCGTGGCAAGCTGGTACTGGTGCTCTTGGCACTTTAGATAACGGTAGCGTCGGCATAGTCTGATAGCTAATATATGAGTATAGGAGATCTTAATTGGTCTCCTATACTCTATTTTTTTAACGGAGAACTAAAATGGGCAAAAAAGTAAAAGAAGACAATGTTATGGTAAAGGAAAATTTAGAAGTGAATACTGCAGAAAGTTTTACTCCAGTTCCTGAATTTAATTTAGTGAAGCCAGGAGACGACCTTCATGCCGCATATAGAGCAATACCTGATATTAAAGTCGGCTCTATATTTATGGATTTCAATAATCTAGAGACAAAAGTTCCATTGGACATAGATCCAAAAGATTTAATTAAGCTTAATACCTTAGTAAGAAATGGATACTTAAAAGTTGGCAAACTTCAAAAGGCAAAAATAGAAACTGCTCAAGAAGAAGAGATTTCTGTTGGCGATAGAGAAGTTTTTGAAATCTGTGTTCAAAAGCTAAGCTCTTATGATTCTTGTCAAGAAATGGTTGCTGGTCTAACTAGATGCGGTACCAGAATAAGCGGATGGGAACCAAAGAACTTATTGGCCAAATTATTGGAACATGAGTCAAAAACTCGGGCAAGACAGAATATAGTTGGTCTATTAAATCGTGGTCTAACTTCAGGCAAAATGATAAGTTTTGTTAATGTTCCGTTCGATCCAAAAAAGCATCTAGTTAGCGAAGTTATTTATGATGCTAGAATTTTTATGCCTAAAGCACCTGTCACAAAAAAGTGAGATAAAATATGCCTGCACCAACAATATCTAGTAGATCTCCTGCAGCAAGCGCGACTAACGTTTCGTTAAACGAAGTTATAACAATAACTTTCGATACTGCTTTATTAGAGACTACTGTGGTGCCAGCTAATTTTGGTCTTAGACATTACGGATCAAATATGCAAGTTAAGGTTGCCGTGTCTTATGATGCGGCAACTTATACTGTTACATTATTACCAGAAAAATTACTATGGGGTAATTCTACTTTTCAGGTAACTGTAATAGGTGCAGATAGTGCATTAGGGACCGGAAACCTTAAAGCCTCAGATAGTAGCAATTTTGCAACTACAACTAGATGGCAATTTCAAACCGGTACAGATATTGAGACTGCAGAGGATAAGACTGAATCGATTAAAGAAAGAGAGGGAGATATCTTTCTTCCTTCTGGTCTACAGGTCAACACAGCCGCTCAGTTTCAATTCGTTAGCTCATCACCTAGTAATGGTGCATGGGGAGTAACCGGCCAATCTATTACGCTTACATTCAATAGACAAGTGGCCACTGGAATGATAGATGATATTATTGTCTATCAAAGACCGTTCTTAGATGAAGCTGGCTGGTTTGCTCAGTTAATCAGTGGAGCATATACATTTGAATGGGAATCAGCTTCTGGCGTAACATGGGATGTCCCAGTATTTACCGCAACATCTACAGGTAATACAGTTACATTAACCGCAAGTACTGGTCTCTTCTATAATACATTAGTAGAAGTAGTTATTCCTGAAACTCTACAAGACTATACAGGTAATACTATAGATCAGGATATGTCTATCATATTCACTAGCTATAGTTATCCAGATTATGTAACACCTAGATTAATAAGAAATGAAATATTTTCGATCTTTGATGATCTTAATTTAGAGTATGTACATCAGGTAGTTTGGAAATGGATGGTTAACGCATTTAGAGTTATTGGCCATAGAAATAATTTTAACAGTAAAGGTGCGTATATTAGAGACTATGTTAAGTATGGCTCTATTATGGACATAATGCAATCATTATGGTTAGAAAAATCTCTAAGCGCAGGAGTAATGAAAACTCTTGGTGACTTTATAGTAGAGTATCATCCATCTGCTGGAGATCTAAATAAAAACGGAATATATACCGCCGCAAAAGAAAAATTCGAAAAAGCTTTTAGGGCCATTGCTCCTCAAACTTTAAGAGCCTTTATTAAAGGTTGGGCTGCTGCAGGTGAGCCTATTAATTATAGATACAGACTATGGAAGAATCCTAGGATGCTTTATAATACTATTGGATATTCAGTACCATACGATGGTCCAGCAGATAATACTGCAATCCAAAGAGATGGTAAATTACCAGGCGCTTACGACTCATGGAATTAATAGTATCACATGGATATATCAAATTTAATAGTGCAAGCCGGAGCCATAGCTGCGGCAATTATCGCTGTATTACACTTTAAAAGTTTTTTCCAAAACATATTCTCTAAAATAGTTTATGGGATCAAGTTATTTAAAAAAAAAAAAAATATATTACAAAGCTGTGAGATTAT
>ERZ869921.648-NODE-648-length-18458-cov-8.447101_pt1 | contig 18458 bp, 35 predicted proteins | sample MGYA00579310_ERZ869921 | MGnify/ENA primary metagenome ERZ869921 (study PRJEB32216, sample SAMN09231816) | wastewater metagenome | place: USA: Maryland | collected 2016-06-21 | study: EMG produced TPA metagenomics assembly of the PRJNA472060 data set (Reclaimed...
GTCAGGCGTCGATTGATACGGGGTCGGCTTCTAGCGTTTAGCGCCCGCGTCGGCGGTTGCGGTCTTTCCCGCAGTCAATGTCGGGCGGGGCTTCTCAGCCTTGTCGCCCTCCGAAATCCATGTCTCAAGCTCGGCGGCGGTCTCGATGATGTGCCGGGCTTCCTTGCCATGCGCGTAGCACAGCTTCACCAGTTCCAGACGGATCGCGCTCACGCCACGCCCGCCGCGATCTTCTGAAGGTTCTCCATCTCGGCCTTCTTGCCGGAGTCGCCTTCAAGGTAGCTCCTGCGCCACACAGGGTCGTTGCCAAGCTCGGCAATGCGTGCCCGCGCCATCTCGGGCGTCATCTGGCCCTGCGGACCCTTGCCCTCAACAAACCCGGCCTCCTTGCCGAACTTGGACCCAAGGCCGTTCATGATCTCCGTCGCCCGGGCGAAGCCGAACGCCTCCACCATGGCCGCGCTTTCCTCGGGCGTCATCTTGACCGCCAGACCGGCGCGCTGCGCATCGGCAATGTAGGCGTCGTAATCCTTGCCGAGACGCGATTTCAGGGCCGCCACGTCGCGCTCAAGCGCAGCGGCGGCCTCAGCGTCAGCGCCAGCCTGATCGTTCACAGCGGCGGCGGAGAGCGCCTGATAGCCCTCCACCATCGTCTTCCACTGCGCAGGCGTCAGGTTCGCTTTCTGGGCCAGCGTGGACATGGCGCCCACGAAACCCGGATCGAGGTCAGGTGTGCCCTCAACAGGCTTCACCATGCCGGCGTATTCTTCAGGCTTCTCAAGGCTGCCGAGGCGCTTCCACACGTCTTTCCATGCGGGATCGTTCTCGTCCTTGGGCAGCGCGATCTTGTCGCCACCCAGAAGCTTCTCAAGGTTGGCGTAGCCCTCGGCAACCTGCTCGGGCTTCGACCACTTCTTGGCGGCGATGACGTTCTGCGCCGCAGGGCTCCAATCCTTCGCCCAATCGGGCAAGCCCTCAATCGTCTTGGTGACTTCCGCAACGGGGGCTTCCACCTTGTCCGTCGTCGCTTGCGTTCCGGTTGTCGAGGGTTCACCCCCGGCCAGAACCTGGGCCGCTTCACTCATCCGTCTCTGCCTCGCTCAATTCCTGCACCCGGCTTTCGGGGAGGTTCAAAAAGGTAAGAATGCGCAACACCGCCTCGCGCCGTCCTTCACGGAAGGCAGCGATGCGCGGGTCAGGGTCGAACGTGGAGCTAAAGACACGCGCCCACCGGATCAGATCGCGCAGCACGCGCTCACCAGACGGCCCTCGGAACGTGTCGATGTAAGCGTCTCTCTTGCGCCGCAGCGACTTAAACAAAATCACAGGACTTCTTCGCGCGACGGGCGCGCTGTTGATCGTTCTTGCAGGACCGGCACACGCGCGCGCCAGTTGGCTTCACATACAAATTTTCGCCGTCATACGGATGGCCGCTGGGACAGTGTGTCTTGCTCGTGTTCATCGCGCGCAGAAAATCAGCAGAGGCGCGCGGACTATCGCCGCGAAGCACATTCACAGACGGCGTGACAGCCTCCAGATGCTCTGGATTGATGCACGCGCGGTTGCGGCACAGATGGTCGATCACCAAGCCCGACGCTATCGGGCCGTTGCTCACCTCATAAGACGCACGATGCGCCCCTACCTTGCGGCCCTGCTCATCGGTCACTTGCCCATAACCGTTGCCCGTCCGCACCGCTGCCCACTCCCGGCAAGGCGTCTCAAATCCATCCGGCACCGCGCCATCAACGGAGTAGGCGCGCAGCTTCTCAGCTAGAGACGCCCCCGGCTGGAACCGCGAACGCCGGTTGTCTACCCGATGAATTTCCATCTTTACGCCGCCGCCGCCCTGCTCAGACCCGCCACCGTCTGCCCGAGCGCCGGGCCGGCCTGCATGGCAGCCTGCGCCGCCTGCTGTTGCGCCCGCTGCTCACGGATCGCGTCAACCTCTTCCTCGCTGCGGATCGCAGAGTTCGGCGCGCCATTGCCGCGCAGGATCGTCTTGACCGCATCCTCAGCGTCGATCCAATCGCCCGCCGACGGATCGAGCTGAATGAACGGAGCGGCCTGCGCCAAGCCACGCTGCAAAGCCAGAGAGGGTTCCGACCGCGCCGCCGTCGAAAGCGGCGAGAGGTATTCGATGTCGTATTCCGCGCCCGCCGCCATTTCCTCAGGCACAGGCGGCAACAGGTTCGCACGGGCGATCAGATCAATCTCGCGCTCGATCAGCGGGCCAAGAAACTCGGAATGCTGGCGGCCCATGACCGGGGCCATCAGCTGGCCCTTCTCCTGCGCCCGCAGCGCCGCCTCGTAAGCCGTCATGTCGCCCGGCTTCTCGATCAACACCTGCATCAGCGAGACGAGGAACGAGTCGTTCACGACCTTGCGCTCCTGCTCGGTCATCGCCTCGTCAATGTCGAGACGCGCGCCGTTCTGAAGCGGAACCACGCGCGGCCGGCCATTCTCGTCCACACCGCCACCGATCAGCGCACCAGGGCGCACGTTCAGCGGCGTCAGCACGCCATCGTCTGCAATTAGCAGCGCCGGATCGGTCGCGTAGTGCCAGCCCTTCAGCCGCGCCTTCGCGACCTCCTGGAGCATCTTGACCGACGGCAGCACCGCCATGCCCGGCGAGCGGCCGAAAATCTCGCGGGGCGCCGTCACATAGCGCGACACAGCCCACGGGAACGTCCAGTAGCCGCCTTCCTGCACAATGGCCGAATGTTCGGGCAGGACGTAGACCGCCTTCCACGGCATACCCGCAGCGTCCTCGCGGCCCTCCACGCGCTCGGTGTTCGGCATCGTGCAATGCAGAACCACCACGTCAGCCGTGTCGGGCTTCTTCTCAGCGAGATCGAGAACCTTGGCGGGCAGGCGATCATTGTCGAACTGCTGCTTCACCTGACGCGCGGTCATGGTGAACTTGCGATAGACCGTATCGATCCGGCCATACGCATCCTCGGCAAAGAAAATCTCCGAGAGATGGCAGTGGCGATACCAGAGCGGCGCACCCGGCGCGCTCGCAATGTAGATCGCCGCCGTGCCGAACACGCCAAGGCTCATATAGCCTTCATGCGCGTTGCTGGCGAAAGCTGCGGCCGGCGAATACCGCTTGTCGTAGATGATCTGGTTGACCTGATCGAACCACTCGCCCAGCGGTCCGCCGTCGGCCTCGACCTGACCCTTGGGCTTGATCTTGTGCCAGAGCTGCGTGCGCGGGGTGAGCAAGCTCTCCATGATCGCGGCGAAGCGATCCGCAGCCACCATGCCGACAGGATCGAAAATCTTGCCCGTGCGCTTTTCGCCCTGCGGACGCTGGCCGAAGAACTGATCCTGACGGGGGAGCATCAGCTCAGCGCACTCGCGCCAATGCGAGACCCACGGCTCACGCAAGGCTTCCATCGAAGCCTGCTTGGCGAGGATCAGCGCGACTTGCTCAGACATCAGTAGCTGGGGCTCACCGGACGGCCACCACCGCCGCCACCACCGCCACCGCCCACACCGCCGTCACTTCCACCACCGCCACCACCGGGCGAGCCGCCGACGCCGCCCGGCGACGTGCCGAGGATGCCTGCGGCCGTGCCGGCGCCAAGAGTGCCCTTGCGCCGCCCGAACAGCATGTTCGCCAGGCGGCCCTTGCGGCGACGCAGGCGCAGGGCCTCATCCATCGACGTGATAGCCGCGTCCTGCGGCGTCACCGTCGGCTGGGGTTTGGGGATCTTGGGGGTTTTGAAAAGCCCGCCCATTCAGAACACCTCATCGAGATAGTCGAGACCGGCCGCGAATTGGGGCATCGCGTTGTGCATGAAGCCGCCCTGCCCCCGGTTCACGTCGGCCCGTGCATTGCGGGCCACCTCAGGCGTCAGCGCCGTCAGCGCCCACACCAGCGCGTCCACGCGATCCGGGGACTTCTCACCCTCGCGATCCGGCGTGAACACGCACATCTGGTCTTCAAGTTCGGGGAACGACCCCGCATGATGGACACGGCCCTGCTCGTAGAGCGCAGCAACAGGCTCGGCCCGAATGTATTTGCCGCGCGAAGCCCGAACCTTCTTGATCGGCATATGCGGCGCGGCGGCCTTGAGGATCGCCTCCACCATGTCGCCGCCCTGGTTCACCTCAACCACAACGCTGTCACAGCGCCACAGCTTGAACGTCAGCGCGACACGCCGGGCCATTGCCTCGGGCGAGAGAACCCCGCTCACATCGTCCAGCACGTAGGCGTGGCCGTTGCCCGCAAGGCCCGCCACCACAATGCCCTGCTCGTCAGAGCCCTCATGGCTCGTCACCGCAGGATCAACGCCGATCACGATGCGCTTCAGTTCCGGGGCTTCGTTGACCCGGTAATCATCCAGATTGCGGCGCGACCACAGCGCGCCCGGCGCGTCGTCAAGGATCTCGGCATCCAGCTCCTGACGCCCAAGACGCGTGCCTTCGTATTTCGCGATGATCTGCGCCTGAAACGCGGGCGCGAGGTTCGCCAGATTGTCCCGCGTCTTGCCGCGCGTGACCGTCACCGACGGGTCACGGAGCATGGCGCGGATCAACGGGATCGGGCGCGGCGTCGTTGTCGCCAGCCAGCGCGGATGATCGCCAAGACGCAGGCCGAACATGGCCTGGTCGAACACCTCCTGCGCATAGCGGAACTTCGCCAGCTCATCGAACCAGATCAGATCATGCTGCGGGCCGCGCAACTGGTCCGGCTCGCGGGCATCGTAGAGCGTCGCCACTGCGCCATTCGGCCATGTCACACGCCGCTTCGACGGCTCATAGACCGGCTTGGCATCCAGCGGGCCGACACTCAGCAGCCCGACCGGGCCTTCCACCAGCACGTCGCGCCCGTCAGCGGAGGTTTCCGCGATCAGTCCGATGCGCCGGTAGCCATGCCGCAGAACGCAATCAGAGACCCACTCAGCGCCCGTGCGCGTCTTGCCAAAGCCTCGGCCGGCAAGAACAAGCCAGCCAGTCCAGTCGCCCGGAGGCGCTAACTGCTCGGGTCGCGCCCAGAACGTCCAATCTGCCAGCAGCTCGGCAGCCTGATCGTCACTCAGCGCAGCTATGGCCTTGGCGCGACGCTCGGGAGGCAGCGCCCGAAGGTCAGTCGCGTGCAAGCTGCTTGGCCAGAACTTCGCGCGCGCCCTGATTGACGCTCACTTCGCCCGAATGTTCGGTCTTGGTGAGATCAGCCCAATCATCCTTCGCCCGGTTTTTGAGGCCAAAGATGATGATGGTCGCGTTGCCCTCTCCACCCTTAGCCACAGCGAGAGCCTGTTTCTCCCAATGGGTCACGGCTTTTGCGCGCCCGATCTTTACGGCCCGACAAAAAGCGGGGTGAGAGAACTCACCGCCGTCCTGTGCCCACCGCTCAACGGTGCGAGGCTCAACCTCAATTTCGCCTGCGAATGATGTCAGAGAATGGCCCTGCGCCATATGCTCGATCACCATGTCGCAATAGGCGGGATCAAACAGCGAGGGCCGACCGAGCGTTGCGCTCAATGGCTTATCTCCTGGTGCTGTAAGTTTTCCGGCTTACGCGGCGATTGCGTCAGTGCTGCGCTTTGGGGAGAGCCGGTGCCGGAATGAGTAACCCCTCGGTATTGCGCTTCAGTGAGAGGCGTGAGGGGTGTTGTTGACGGTGCCGCGAAATGCGAAACCCGCCGCGATTTCTTGGGCGGGCTGTGGACGCATCTCGGGCGTTGGAGAATGTCTGCCTTAACTGGCCCCGCGTGTCAAGGGGCTAACCAATCCCCCCCCCCCATGCGCTTCAGTCGCTTTTCGGCGCGGCGGCAGATGTGCGCCACCATCGTCGGGGAAATCCCATGTTCGCGCGCTAAGTCGCACCGGCGCTTTCCGTTCTTGAAATCGTTGTAAATCCGCTCGTTCCGCTCCGGCTTTTCGCCGTAGGGCTTGATGATGCGGAGGCGCTCTGGCTTCGGGGCCTTGGCGATTGCCTCAGCGGCGTCACGCCGAGCTTGCGCCCGATCCTGCTGAAGTGTCCGAAGCGTCCCGACGCCTAGACGCCTCAGCATGTCTTGGATTTCGTTGACGGTAGTCCTTCCACAACCCAGCACGCAGAACAGGTCGCGCTCTGATTTTTGCAGCAGATCAGCCACGGTTATCAAACCCAATTCGCGCAGTATCCGTGCGGACCTGACCGAAAGCTCCAGCCGCTCGCAGGGAATGTCGCGAGCATCATCGAAACCGGGATAATCATCCCTCCACGTGCGCGGTTGCGGCGGGGCTGGACTGTAAATCCGCCCTCGCGCCAAGGCTATGCGTTCAAGCACGTCCTCGATTTTCGGCATTTCCACCTTCACGCCGCCTCCTTCGCGAGCCGTTCCAGCCCGACAATGAGCATGTTACTGGCCGCCTGCCTTGCGCGTCCACCGTCGCCAGCGAACTCGCGGATTGACCGCCCTTCCCCGCACACAGCGATCAACAGCCGCGAGTGCTTCAGCCTCTCGGCATCGTCCCGGTGTAGCTGGCGGAACAGCGCGTGAAGCTCTGACATGGCCTCCACGGTCTTGTAGGGCAGCCCGTCGCATGAGCCGCCGCCGAGGCTGTCCAGGTTGATCGCCCCGGCCTCCCGTGTGGCGCGGTCGTAGAGCGAGCCGATGCGGTTCCCCATGCGGTAGGCGTCGTTCGAGATCAGGCGGCGGGATAGGAACTCGTCCAACGGATTATCCCGGCTGCGGCGCGAGCGATGCACGGCGGGGCGGTTGGGGTCGGCGTCGCGCTGATCGCCGTAGCGGATCGGGGTGATCTCGATGTCGCCTTTGGCTAACCTCTCGGGTGTGGGCAACAGCACCTCTGCCCGCTTTCTTCCGGCGCGGCTCATGCGGGAACCCTGCGGATCAGCGAGCCGGTCGTTGCGATCTCCCGCGCCCTGTCGGCGTTGGCGCCGGCGTTTTCGTCCCGCTCGTCCGTGACGCGCTTCCCGAGCGCCGCCAGCTTCTCGCGGAAATAGGCCATGCTCTGCTCGTCTGTGAGGCGGTAGTTGTCGCCGCGCTCCGGCATGGCGTTGGCGATGCGATCCAGCCCCTTGCGGAGCGTCGTGGCGTTGCGCCATTCCTCGTCGTCCCGGCAGAGCTTCAACAGTTGCCCGCTCGTCGGGTAGAACTTCTCTCCTGAGCGCCGCCAAGCCCCGCAGGCGCGGGAAAGAACCTGGGCCGGCACGTTGGCGAGATCGGTGTGGAAAGCGCCCCAGAACGCCGCGATGCGCTTCACGTCACCGGACTTGAGCGCGTCGGGCGCGATGGTCTGATCCGCCAGCCGCTCCAGGATCGTGACGCGGGCGCTGTGGCCCGCACCGCACATGGCCCGGTCAATGGCCGGGAGGAGCGCCTTCGCCCGCTGGATCGCCCACGATGGAGCCGTCTGGGGCATACCAAACCCCATCAGGGCCGCATCGGTAGCCAGCCGAGAGAGCTGCGCCTCGACGGCGGGCATCCCACTGCTCAGCGGCACGACCGCGCCCAGACTGTCCCTGTTTTCCGCCATTTTTCAACGCCCTTTCCATCCATGCCACGGGTTCACTCACGCCTTGGGTTTGCGCGGCAATCAGGGTGGTGAGCGTGTGCGCATCGCCATGCTCCTTTCGCCATTTGCCCAGCAGGGAGCGCGCGGCCTTGCTCGTCAGGCCGTGGTTTTCGAGGTAGGGAACACCCGCTTGCCAGATTTGGTCGGCGATGGGCGGAGCCGTGGGCGCGGAACGCGCGTCCTCTTGGCTCGGCACGGATTGGATTGGTTCGGTTAGGATAGGATCGGTATTATTATTCGATACCGTCTCGGAACCGTTTGCGGACTGTATCGCGTCGCCTTTTCCGCCTTCCGAAACAGTCTCTTTGGCGTCGTCAGTGCGCCGCTCAATGCTTGCCAGCACGTCGGCGCGGAACGAGACGTTGCTCGGCATCGCGTTGGCGAGGCCGCGAATGTGCTTCCACACGTTCACGTTCTCGGGACGATTGTGCTTCAGGTAGTTGACGATCCAGACCCAGCCCGTCGCGGCGCAAACTTTTAGCCAGCCGGTGCGCTCCAATCGCCCCAACAGATCCCTGGCCTCGCTCGGCACAAGGTCCAGATCGTCGCTCATGTAAGCTGCGGGGAGGCGGAACGCGCCGAGAGCCGTAGAATGCTCGCAGGTCAGCAGGTAGGCTGCGACCGCTTTCAGATCGAGTGGCCAAGCCTTGACCTTCTCGTCGTTCCAGAACTGCGCCCGGATGCGCCCATAATCGCGCGCCATTATGCCCCTGCCCTTTCCGCGACCCGCTCGGCCGTCCAACTGAGCAGCGCCTGCACGCGCCACGGTTCGGCTCCGCGCTCGCCAACCATGATCGTGGTATGGTCGCGCCGGAATGCCCGCCCGATCTTGGGATAGCTCGCGCCCGTCGCCTGCCTAGCGGCGGCGTATCCGGCCTTCCGCCAAACGCAGACTTCATGCGTCATGTTACGCGCCAGAACGTCCTCAATGGCGACGCCGGCGCGCTCGATGGCGTGCAGCACGTCGCGGATTTTCGCCACGGGCGCGGGCGTCTCCGGCATTTTCTGACCGCAGCATTTGCAGACCTCCCCCATCACCCCTCACCCCACTGAGCCCTGCGCCATTGCGCGAAGCCGCCGAGTTCTTCGCGGAGGGCGTCTGTGGTGGCGTCGATGAGCCTGTCCTGCGCCCGGATGCGCTCCCCCTTCGGAGCAATCCGCTTTGCCTCTCTGGCGCGCTGGCGTTCGGACATGGGAAGGAAGTGCAGGCGGCGGGTCATGCGCCAGCCGCCGCAAAAAGATCAGGGCCGAACCCTGCCCGCTCGGCTTCCGAGAGGTTCTTGACGGCCTGGCGGAAATAGGCGGGCTTTAGCTCGGTCCCGATGAAGCGGCGCCCCATCTTGATCGACTGCCAGCCCTCAGAGCCGATCCCCATGAATGGCGAATAAACCGTGTCACCGGGATTGGTGTAGAGTTCGACGCAGCGCTCGATCACGTCGAGTTGCAGCGGGCAAAGGTGGCGCTCGTCCTTGTCTTCGCGCGCGACCTTCACATTGAGGACGTTGGTCTGATTGATCGTCATCCACACGGGCGACGCCAGTTCCTGCCAGCGGGTGACGGGATAGCGGGCCGGGTCATGCGTCACCGGGTCCGGCGTCTTGCTTGTCGCGCCATCCACCGGCTTGCGGAAAATCAGCATGTAGTCAGGCATCCCGACGCGGACGCGTGTCGTGTCGGTGCGGAACGTCTTGTAAAGGAGCCCGTGCGCCTTGGTGCGCTGCATTTCGACCACCGGGTCTTTCCAGATGGTGACGCGCGAGTGATAGACCCAGCCCTCTTTTTCATGGGCTTCGCGGATCGTTGCCGGCAGATCGAACAGGCCGATCACTCCGTCCTTGGATTGCGTCGTGGGAAGGTCTGAGCAATGCACCGCACAGATGCGCCCCGGTTTTGTGATCCGGTAGAGGTCGCGGGCCAGATGCCGATAGGTCGCGCCGAACGTCTCGTAATCGGCCACATTCCCCATGTCGCGCTCGCTGCTCGAATAGACGAATAGGTGAGCGAACGGCGGGGAGAAGATGCAGAGATCAACGCTATCTGCAGGCATGGCGGCGGTGAACTCCACCGTATCGACATTGTAGGCTGCGAAGCGATCCGAGACGTGCTGGTCGATGACGTTCATGCGGCAATCCAAGCGGGGAGCTTGGCCTTCTTGGCGGGGGTGTAGTCTTCCATTTGGTCAACAGAGTGCGATGCGCGGGCCATGGCCGCGACCATCTGAGCTTTCATGGCGTCGTGATCGCCAGCCTTGCGGCTCACCACGTCCCAAATCGCGGCTTCCGTATCGGCCATTGCGATATGCGCCTGGACGGGGCGTTTTTGACCGAAGCGCCAGCAGCGGCGGACGGCCTGATAGAAGCTCTCATAGGAGAAGCTGAGGCCGACAAATCCCATCCGCGCGCAGTGCTGCCAGTTAAGCCCGAACCCCGCCACGCTTGGCTTGGTGATGATGATTTGCGCCTGCCCCGTCGAAAACGCTGTGATGCGTTCCTCTTTCACGTCAGCGCGCATCGATCCGCGAACCTCAACGGCATGGGGAATGCGATCCGTCAGCGCATCGGCCTCATAATCGGTATCGCACCAGATCACCCACGGCTCAGCAGATTCAGCGGCGACGATCTCCGCCAGTCGATCGGCGCGGGCCTCGACCGTTAGGCGCTTTTCACGATGAATGCTTGTGGCGCTCGTTTCCGGGATGCGGAACAGCTTGGCCTGCCCGTCCTTTTCCTCGCCGGCATCGATCCCGCGATCAGCGGCGACAACGTGCCGGATCACATCGAGCGCGGGCAGCGTGAAGCCTTCGTCGCTGAAGCCCAAGTCAGATGGCTTGGAGACGCACCGCGCCCACGATGCGACCCATGACCAGAAATCCTCGACGGCATGGCCCTTCATGCGCCATGTCCCCGTGTCTGCGCTGTCGTGCAAAAACCAGCGGACCAGCATCTGCGATTGATCCAGCGCACCCAGGAACTCGCTATGCGTCCCAAGCTCGGCGTGATCGTTCGGCGCCGGGGTTGCAGTGCAGGCGAGTCGGAATGGCGTATGCCGGAAGGTTGAAATCAGCTTCTTGGTCGTCGCGCCGGTGAAGCTCTTAAGGATCGAGCTTTCGTCCAGGATCACGCCGCCAAAGATCGACGCATCAAACTTATCGAGCCGGTCATAGTTGGTGATGTAGACGCGCGCGCCGGAGATTTCGGACGGATCGCGGATGGCCTTGGCGTCGATGCCGAACTTGACCGCCTCGCGCTCATGCTGCGCGGCCACCGCCAGCGGCGCCAGCATCAAAACGGGCCGGTTTGTATGCTCAACAATGATGCGGCCCCAATCGAGAGCGCAGAGGGACTTGCCGAGGCCGGTATCGAGGAACAGCGCCGCGCGGCCATTGCGAAGCGCGAACTCCGTGGCGTGGCGCTGATGCGGGAACATGGCCGGGTTAAGCGCGGGCGGGTTCGCGATGCCGGTCACGTCGAACCGGACGCGCTTAGAGGCGATCAGGTCGTGATAGGTTGCGAGGGAATTCATGCGGCGGCCTTTCTCAGCACGTCTTCCACGTCCTCCAGGGACCGGCAGACATAGACATCGGAGCCTGCGTCGCCCCATTCGCCGTGGCGCTTGTTCTGCTCGCGCGAGACGGTCCCCCAGCGAGCCTTCAGTTCGATGCCCGTGGCCTTGCCGCGCACGATGATGAACAGGTCCGGCTCGCCATTGGTGACGCCAGCGAAGGGGTTGCGCTTCGATGCCGGCGCGTTCGGGATCACGACGACGATGCCCCGGTGCGGCTTGAGCGCGGCGCGGAGATACTGGACGGTCTGCTTTTGCAGCTCGCGCTCGGAAATGTCGTTCGCCTGGAGACGCGCGCGGGCGCGGTCAGGCGCGAGGGCCTTGTCCACGATCCCGATCACGCGGTCTTCCTCGCGGTTGAGGGTCATCCCTGCCCCCTGAATTTCGGGTCGGGCTTGCGGCTCGTAACGTTACCGATGGCGTGCAGCGTGTTCGCAGCGCGGTGGGCATCGAGCGCGATCACGTCCAGCTTCTCGGCCATCGCCAAGCACTCCGCCGCCTTGTGTTTGACGGCGAAGTCGAGAGCGTCGCGCTCCATCGGTCCGGGCTTGTAGGGTTTAGCCATCGCGCCTCCCGGCCCTGTGCAGGATGCTGTTTCCAGCAAGGGAGACACACTCATGGAGGACGAGACGGACGGGACTATGCGAACGATCGGTAGCGTTGCGGCGCTCGTTGTGCTGAAGGCGCTTGTGAGGGCGCAGAATAGAAAGGGGTAGAGCGAAGGCCCCACCCAGGTTGCCGCCGATGGTGGGGAGACATGCCCGGCGGGAGAAAGTCAGGGCGCGACGGGTGAAGGCCCGCGCTTCGGTGTGGAGCAACACCGCCGCCACATCGACGGGACGCACGACCCGGATATGGCTTCGCCGCCCTGCCGGCGAGTTCTGTGAGAGAGGGGCGCTCATGCGGCGTCCCCGTGAATTTCAGCGAGGCGAGCCTGATACTCGGCGTCAGCACGCTCGCGCATCTGGCGCATCCGTTCTGCATCGGTCAGAGAGCGGCGCGGGACATTGTTCCGCTTCAAGCAGCTGACAATCCCGCCATACGTCACGTCGTATTTGTTGGCGAGCTGGATGGTGGACGCGCCGTCAAGATACTCGCGGCAAATGACGGCATCCGGCACGCGCAATTTGCGCGGGGAATGCTTGAACAGCGCGATGCCCTGCTCTTGGCAGTAGCGGCAGATTGTTTTGTCGTTTCGCCCCACGGCACGGGCGATTTCGTATGCGGTCTTTTGGTCAGCCGCCATGCGCTCAATGGTGGCGCGCTCCTCGTTCGACCAGCGCGCGCCGACTTCGCCTGCAGAAGGCGCAGGCGGCTGGCGGTGTTTCGGCTTGGCCTCCCGCGCGGCCTGCGCCTTGGCGCGGCGGACCTCCCACTGTTCGCGGTATGCAGCGAGCGCGTCCATCACATGCCCCAATTCTCAGGGCAGGCGTGGGGGTCTTCCTTGCTCTCCCGCGCGATCCTGCGGCGCTTGAGCCAGATCGCGACCGGCCAGCCGATGACGGCAATCGCCACCACCACCCAGAAGGACGTGAGGCTGAATATCGACCCCGCGTCGGCCATCATGCGGCGGCCTCGGTGGCAATGAAATCGTCCGGGATCAGTGCCTCTAACGCCTGAAGGGTCTTGAGCGTCGGGGACCAGCTATCCTTGTGAAAATCACTCAGGGCATTCGGGGAAAGACCCGCGCGCTTTGCGAACGTCGCTGCCGCCAAATCCTGGGACTTGGCGAAGGCTCGGATGCGATCAATTGCTGCGGCGACTGTCTGGACCATGCCGAGACAGAAACACAAACTCTTGTGACGGTCAAGGCCGGATCACAAAACCCTTCAATCCCTCGACTCGGCGGCCCTTACGCGCGTGGAAACAGGCCGCAAGCGTAGATCATATTTTTCTGTGATCTCTATTGACGGTCACAATATCCTGTGATTTAGTCCCTCCGTCACCCACGGAGAGACGCGTGATGCCCTACACGATCACCTTCCCCTTCACCTACAGCCTGCTCATGGCGGGTCTGGAAGTCTGCGACATCGAGTGCCAGGCGGTCGTCAGCTTCGAAGCGCACGACGATTACGAGATTGAGGCGATCACGGTCAGCGCGTGGAGCAAGGCGCAGGCCAAGCATGTGCCCGTCCCGCTGGCGGATGACTTCATCTTCGCCGCGCAGATCAAGGCGCAGGCAGAGGACGAAGCGCCGTCGGCCATCTCGGAATACCGGGGCAGCGCGGACGATGTGTGGAGCAGCGCCCTTGAGCGCGCGCAGATCGCGGCGGATCGCCGGGAGGGCGCGGCGTGAGCGACAAGCCAACCCCCAGCGAAAGCATTGCCAACGGCATTTCCAGCGGCGGGCGTGTGTGGGTCGATGAGACCAACATCGTGGCCGTCGGTGACCTCGTTCGGCGCGGCTACATGACGACGCGCAAGGACGTGGACGGCCTGACCGCTGAAATCACAGCGGAAGGCATCGGCGCTCTACTGGCGAAGGCCCGGCAATGACCGCGCACGTCATCCCCCTCCTCCGCCGCCCCGCGCGCCCGTCAGCAGAGGCGATGCGAGCCGCGACGATCAAGGTCTACCAGCTCGGCGGGATCACGCCGGCCTGCGCGGTGGACAGTCTCATTCAGCACGGCATGACGCCGACCGAAGCCGCGCGGGCAATCGCGGACGCCGTGGAGGTGAAGGTATGAGCCATATGACCGACCGCGCGACCGACGAAACGGGCTGGCGCGTCGTCGCCGCCAACATGGTCGAGACGCAGCGCCGCGCGCTGTGGGAGCCCCGCAACGAGCCGATGACCGCGCGCGATTACGTCGCCGCAGCCGCCATCGCTGTCATGGGTGTGGCCGCATACTGGCTGTGGAGCGCGGTGCTGTCGTGACCGACATTATCACCGAACCCTGCTGGCGCGATGGCATAGCCTCCGACGACTACCACTCCGGCGCCATCTGCGATGGGCCGAGCATCAGCGCCTCAGGACTGAAAGCCATCGCGCTCGACTGCCCGGCAATGTTCTGGATGCAGAGCGCGCTCAATCCAAACCGTGAGCCGAAGGAAACGAAGGCGCTGGATTTCGGTAAGGCGGCGCATGCACTCACCCTTGGCGAACCGACGTTTGACGCTGAGTTCGTCGTCAGCCCGTTCGATGCTTTCACGACGAAGGAAGCCCGTATTTGGCGGGACGAGCAGACGCGCGTCATCGTCAGGGAAAGCGACCTGACGACGATCCGGGCCATGGTCGCAGAGCTGAAGGCGACGCCTCATGTCGGCCGCGCCTTCACCAACGGCATCCCGGAGCGATCGTTCTTCGTCAAGGACAAGGCAACTGGCGTCTGGCTGAAGGCACGCCCTGACTGGTTCCCGTCCGATCCGACGCAGCGTTTCATCGTGGAATACAAGACCGCCGCGTCCGTGCGCCCCGACAAGTTCGGCTACCAGGCATTCGAGTTCGGCTACCACATTCAGGCGGCGCTCATGCTGGACGTGGTGGAGGCCGTCACCGGGGCCAAGCCGCTTGGCATCGCACACGCCGTCCAGATGAAGGCCGCGCCCTATCTCGCGGATCTTCAGTTCTTCACCGCCGACCAGATCGAGCATGGCCGCAAGGCTTACCGTCGGGCGCTCGACACGTTCGCCGCGTGCTGGGAGCGGCACACCGCCGGCAAGCCCGAGCGCGTTGCGTGGCCCGGCTACCGCACAACCCCTGAACCCATCCTGACGCCCTACAGCGTCGCCAAAAAGATTGCAGACGAAGCAGAGGAAGATTTCAATGTCACAAGCACTCGCCGCGCAGCCTGAAACCGCCAAGGTTCCTTTCGCCGAAGACTTGCAGCGCAACAAGGGCGCGCTCGCGTCTGTCCTTCCGCCGCATATCAACGCGGACAAGTTCATCCGCACCGTCATGACGGCTGTGACGCAGACGCCGGATCTGCTTCAGGTGGACCGCCGGACGCTGTTCAACGCCTGCGTGAAGTGCGCCACCGACGGCCTCATTCCCGATGGCCGGGAAGCCGCGCTCGTTGTGTTCAACGTCAAGGACAAGAACGGCGGCGGCTGGGTGAAGTCGGCCCAGTATATGCCTATGGTTCGCGGACTGATTAAGCTCGCGCGCCAGTCTGGTGAGATCAGCACGCTTTCCGCTCACATCGTCCGCGAGGGCGACGAGTTCGAGTATGTGCTGGGCGATGACGAGCGCCTGATCCACAAGCCCAATCTCGACGGGACCGGCGCGGCCAAGCTCGTCTATGCGACCGTCACGTTCAAGGACGGCACGCGGCAGCGCGAAGTCATGACGATGGCCGAGGTCAACAAGGCCCGCGCCGTCAGCCGGTCGAAGGACAGCGGCCCGTGGGCGAGCTGGTTCGATGAGATGGCGCGCAAGACCGTGATCCGGCGCCTGCTCAAGTATGTGACCCTCTCGCCCGATCTGGCGCGCGCCGTGGACCGTGACGACGACGGCGAGTTCGAGGGTATGAAGCGGGCGGCCCTCGCGGCCGTTCCGAAGGACACACACGCCGAGGCGCTTGCCGCGCTTGCTGCCCCCGCCGCCGACGAAGCCACCGACCCGCCCGCGCCGGCCGAGGAAGAGATCAGCCAGGAGCCGCCGCCGTTCGACTGGCAGGGCTACGCGGCATCCGTGAAGGCGGACTTCGAGAAGCACAAGACGCGGGCGGCGCTTCAGGCCGACTATGACGAAGTTCGCGAGCGGCTGACGAACGAAGATGCCCCGGAAGAGATCCTTGGCGAGATCACGCAGGCCTTCCTTGAGGCGCAGCGGTCCAAGAGCCGGTAACCGCCCCCTAGCGCGAAGAGGAGAAGAGGAATGGGAAAGAACTCGACTGCGACACACAAGGCGGGAAGCGAACTGATCTTCGCCTTCTGGCTGGTGTTCGACAAGCGCGGCGGTATGCGCCTGACGCGCAATGCGCCGGATATGCACCGCGAGGAGCGGGCGATGCAGCTCAAATGCACTCTACCTGCCTCGCTGTTCGCGGCGCCGCTGCTGAGCGCCACGCTGAAGGTGAGCGACACCGCAACTCAGCCGCCCGTAATTGACCTCAAGGTCGCTGGCGATGCTCTGAAGGCCGCAACAGGCGCGGATTTCGATCTGCGCCTTGTTGCTCCGTCGGAAAGCGCACCCGCATGACCGCCGCCGCAGCGCCCCTGTCGAGGGAGCCTCAGCCATGAGCGCCGAAGGGAAGTGGACGGAGCACAGCCATCAGGGAGGGCGGAGATGAGTGAACTTGATCGCGCGAAAGCGCATGGCGCATGGATGAGCGACATTGGCGCTAACAACGGCGATGCGGGTTGCTGCGCTGAACTCTATCGCGCCCTCACCGCGTCCGAAGCCCTCGTTGCGGACATGGCCGAGGCGCTGAGGGAAATTGACAGCGAGGCCGCATCCAAGGAGCCGCCCACGGGTCGCACCAGCGACGATCCAGACGAGGCTTTCCATGAAGGCTATGTGCGCGGCCTTTGGGAAGCTGCCACCCGCGCCCGCGCCGCTCTCGAGAAGGAAAGCACGCCATGACTGACCACCCCGACCCCACCGCGCTCCGTCTCGAAGGGCAGAGGCTCGTGGAGGCGATAGACGCCGCAACCACCATGATCGAGGAGGGCGTGCGCGGCATGGCCAAAAGCGATTGCGACGGCGGCGGTTTCCTTGAGCGTAGCGACGCCCGCGAGATTGCACGCGAAGTTCTGACGACCGCTTACCCCACCCTCCTCCAGTCCCTCGCCGCGCTGACGGAGGAACGGGATCGGCTGAGGGAGCTTAGCGAAGAACTGCGCGCCGCACTCACGGAGGCATCTCAGCCGCCCGGCCTGCACGCAGATGAGGTCGCGTGGGCGATTGCTGAGAGCGCCGACTGTGCCCTGCGAGAGATCGACGCCAAGTTCCCCGCCACCCTCACCGCGAGGCCCACGCCATGAGCGCCGGAACGCAGGAGGCGACCTGCCACGATTGCGCTCGTCCTTACGGTGACGAGTTCGGGTTCCCCGATCTGGTCGTGAGCGACGAGACTTGGAAGCGCATCAGCCCGTCAGGTGACGAAGGCGGGCTTCTCTGCCCGTCTTGTCTCTGCAAGCGAGCGCACGCCGCTGGCATCCGGGTTGAGACTGCTGTCTTCACATCGGGTCCGTTCACCGCCCTCACCAAAGCCGAGCAGGAACAGGACGAGGCGGTGAAGCGGGCGGAGAAGGCCGAGGAAATGGCCTTTGTGCCAGGGCGCTGGCGCTGCGCGAAGTGCGCCCTAGTCCTGACCTCGACTAATCTGCACGTCGCTGACGGTGGCATGTCCGCGAACAATGAACCGCACGTCTGCCCGAATAACTGCGGCCCGATGTGGCGCGTTTCCGAACGGGATGAGCGCAAAGAGGCGCAGCGTTCGTTCATCGACCTGCACGAAAAATCGACCCGCGAGACGGCGCGCGCCGATGCGGCGGTGGCGGAAGTGAAGGCGTTGAGGGAGGAGAACGACACGTTGCGAGGCATCGTCGCTACCAGCGCGCTTGATTGCGTCTATTGCGGCCTTCCTGCGAGCCGGATGGCTGAATGCGCCAGCGGTTTTCCCGGATGCGGTCGCGCCGATGACATCGCCGCCCGCGCCACGCTCGCCCAGCCCGCCGCCGATGGGGGGAAGTGATGGCGAAACCGTATCGCACGCGGCGCTTTGGCATCCTCAACCACGTCGGCGGCATCTGGACGCCGGAGACGTTCGACACGGAATTGGCGGCCCGCGCTTACATCAACGCGCAGCAGCTTGCCAACCCGACTTGGACGCTGGGCCGTCACCGCGTCGTGCCCATCCGCGTCACGATTTCGGAGATCAAGAAGCCATGACCCAGCTCGACCTTGCCCGCGTGGAAGAGCGCGAGACGGAGCGGATGAAAGAGCCGGCGAAGGGGTGGCGGAATAAATATCGGTGCATGATCGCGCGAAGGATGGGTGTCCGCCCGATGACGCCCGGTCAGGTTTTTGACGGGCGCGAAATCCATCCGTCACGTGAGATTGCCGAGGAGGCTGCCATGCAAAGTCAAGCACGTCACATAGTCAAGGGTTGGGCAGTTTGGCTCGGCGCGTTCCCGGTGTCGCCATGACCGATCTGCGAGAGAGCGTGGCGAGGGCGATGTGGAAAATCGAGGAGAGCGAATATGACTGACACCCCCGCCGACGACGCGCTGCGGGCTGCGGTGGAGAGGGTTGAGCGGGCATTGTCTCGCTTTGAGGCGACACGGATTGCGGACCTGGATTGGCCGACAAAAGTGTCTGTCGATCCCGCCGACCTCCGCCTGGTCCTCTCCGCCCTCACCGCCGCGCTCAAGGAAATGGGGGCGGGATGAGGGGCGCCTACTACAACGAGAAC
>ERZ869921.649-NODE-649-length-18454-cov-98.874069_pt1 | contig 18454 bp, 29 predicted proteins | sample MGYA00579310_ERZ869921 | MGnify/ENA primary metagenome ERZ869921 (study PRJEB32216, sample SAMN09231816) | wastewater metagenome | place: USA: Maryland | collected 2016-06-21 | study: EMG produced TPA metagenomics assembly of the PRJNA472060 data set (Reclaimed...
TGACCTTGATGGACTGTTTAGCCTCGCCATCCTTGTTGGTCCAGTTGTCAATCTCAGCTGAATAAAGACCCTCAACTGACACAACATCGCCAACATCAAACAGACCTGGTTGCTTTAGCCAGACTGTGAATCGCTTGTTGATTGTTTCGCCGGACTTAGTTTCGTAAGCCTCAACAACTTCTAGCCCCTTGCCGTCATAGAACACTCGGCTTATGGTGCCTCTTACTTTGATACTTGCCATCTCTTTTTTCCTTATCTCTTGTTTTTTTACTCTAGTGGTCACCTAAGACATGATTGGGGTTGGTGCAGTCTGTGTGTCCACAAGATCTAATGCCAGGTAGGACTGGCTGGCCGTCAAAGATTGGGATGGTGAGGGTTTCCCTGTCAAACTCACCCTGCCAAGGTATGCACTTCTCTGAGCCGTACTTGATGACCAAGGCTCGGTGCATCCTGCAACTGGCACACTTGAGGTCTTTACGCTTTCGCTTATGGGTGTTGACCTTCCAAGTTGCACCACATCGGCAACACAAGGCCACATTGTCATCCACGCCATAATCTTAGCCCTCAACAACTCTGGACAGGTGACCCTCAAACCTGAGTCCTGCTTCTCCAAGCCCACCCTGTCGGTTCTTAGCAACTTTCATAATCATCCAGCTCTTTTGCCACTCGAACTGATCCTCGGCTATTGACTCTCGGTGCAGCAAGATCACAGCATCGGCATCTTGCTCAATGCCACCTGAATCTCTTAGGTCTGCAAGGTCGGGTCTGGCATCTTTGCGTTGCTCTGGTCCTCGGTTGAGCTGGGCTAGGGCGATTACCGGCACCTCTAGGTCACGAGCTAGGTTCTTGAGCCCGATGGAGATGTCTGTAATCATCTCGTATCGCTTTCTGCCCTTTTCGGTGTCCTGAATCAAACCGAGGTAGTCAACAACAACAGCTCGTAGTTGCCCGTTGCTTTTGACTGAGTTAGCTAGTGCCCTAATCTGCATTAAGTTTTGACCTGACTTATCATGGATAGCAAGTTGGTGGCTTGTCATACCCTCTTTAGCTTTTGCAATCTTGGTCCAGTCTGCATCTTTGAGTGTGCCTTTTTCGATGTTGCCAATGTAAACCTCAGCTTCCATGCTGATGATTCGGTTGTAAAGCTCTGCCTTGCCCATCTCAAGTGAGTGAAAGCTGACTGGTCCTGACTTGGATAGTTCCCAAGCAATCTGCAAGCCAACAATTGTCTTACCGATACCAGGTCGGGCACCGATGATGTAAAGGGCACCTGGTCGGAATCCCCCAAGGATCTCATTGAGTGATGGCCAAGGGCTGAGTGGGTAATCCTTGGGCTTGTCAATCTCATCGAGGTAAGGCAGTAGTTCCTCAGACACATAGCTTGGCTTTGTTGCCTGATTGCGGTTTATGAGTTCGTCAATCTCTCTCTTGGCATGATCCATAGCAGCAGGTAGGTCATCGCTTTGAGCCTTTAGGTTGATGACTGTGCCAGCGTGGGCTAATCGTTTTCTAACAGCTTCCTCGACAACCTTGCCGGCGTAATAAGAAACAGAGGCAGCAGTTGGGGTAGCTGTAATGCAGTCGTGAAGGTAGCTGGCCAGCTTAGGCAACTTTGCAGACAAGGTAATGACATCAAGAGGCTGTCTATCACGCTTCATCTCTAGCATGGTTGTGTAGATTTTCTCGTGGTGCAGATCGTCAAAGTCGCTGGGGGATAGGGTCAGGTCATCGAGTGCCCTGCCATTGGTCAGCAGGACTGAGCCGATAACTGACATCTCAAACTGTGTCATTTGATTCTCCCAAAGATAGGTTTGTTAGGTTGTTTTGGTTTGTTGTCTATGCCCTGATAGTCCATAGCGTTGAGTAGCCAGTTTCGGAATGAGGCATCCCAACTTTTTCTGGCCTGGTCTTTGGACTGATAGTAGTTGATGAACTTCTCTAGTTCTCGCTGGTGATTGAGTCCATTGTATTTTGTTTGATAATCGTCAATGACTGTTTGTGATGGTTTCCAATCATCTGTGATTTTGCTTGCTCGCTTCTCTAATTGTTTTTCTTTAGATTTAGTCTTATCTAAGTAATTAGTATTCTTAATGTCCGTTGGCTGTTCCATAGTGGATTCATCCTCGCTGGAGTCATCCGCTACGGAATCAACCGCCTCTGGGTCAAGGATGTGAAACGAGGTTGGACCAAACTGTCCGTTGTCTTTTTTGGTTCTCTCTGTCTTTAGCCAGCCCTTATCTGTAAGCACTTTGATGGCTTCGTTGATTGCGTATCTGCCAAGGGTTGTCTGTCGCTCAATCTGACCATAGGTAAGCTCATAGCCCTCTTTGTGGCTCATGAGGTAAGCAAGCAGCCTAAAGGCGTTAGGGCTAATTTCAGGATCTCTAATTGCACTGTTAGGTACCTGGGCGAATGGCTGAGAGTCATGCCGGTAGATTTTGTAAACGCCACTCATTGAGTGACCTCAGACTTAAACACAAATGTGCCTTCCTATTTAGGTTGGCACACTATGATTAGTAGGGATGCCAACAGCTCGATTGTTGGTGTCACGCCCTCTGAGAGTTTAGGCTTTCAGGGGGCACTTTTATTTAGTTATGGTTTTACCTTAGCACTACTTTTGTATCGTGGTCAGCTAGGAGTTGCACCTAGTCCTACAAATGTCCGTATGCCGCTCTCTACTGAGCTACTGACCTAGTGGAGCTGTTGGGAGTTGCACCCAAGTCCCACCAGTTTCCTTGTCGGCTTTATCTGGCAGTCGAGTCTAATCCAGCCCCTTAGCTAGACCCTATCAAAAGTATTCGATGTCATGGTTAGGCACCGGTGTCCTGTTGAAGTCGTTATCCAGTAGCCACCAGCCGTCACCCATGTAAACAGGGGTAAACTCAGGCACCTGGTGTCGCTCTAGTTTCCAGCCAAACTTCCTACCAAGGTCGGCAAACCTAGCGTTGGACTCAAGCATAAAGTTGGCAGCACTGCAAAGCACAATGATGTTGCTGGGTCGGTCTAAGGCTCGACTGCCACCCATGCCTCGGTTAGCTCGGTGCTGAGGGATAAGTGTGTCATCGGTAGTGCCACAGTGACTGCAACAGGTATCTCGATCTATAAACTTTTGGAAGGTTTTTTTATTCATTCGGCAGACCTGTAAACAATCGTTAGCTTTTCCATGCGATTGTTTAGCCCTTTATTCGTGCGTACACACAATAACTGTACATTTTTATCTTTTCCTGCAGCCTTATTTACAGCTTTTCGTGCGTTCACGCTAATCATCCCAAGGGTCGTATTCTTTGGCAGGGATGTCAAGCCCTGTGCCTCGATAGTCGGCAGCAAAGCCGATGCTTGCAGTGGTTTCATAATCTCTCGACTCAGTTGCTTGTTCCTGGCAGGTATGGTTTTTACGCCAATCTCGGACAAGCTTGATTGGGTCGGGTTCATCGGTCTTGAACTTTGCACCACATGAGCAGGTTTCGGCTATCACCCGACAAGGCTACCAGCTAGGCGTGTTTCCACTGTATTTCTACATTCTTGCTGATTACAGCCATCATTGTGGCTTGATCTGACAGGGTTTTGAGCTTGGTTCGGACCCTGTTGTATTCAGCCTTGGCTAGGTCAGCCTTTAGCTTTTCATCTACTGCTTGCAACTTAGCCACAGCTTGTCTGTCTGCAACTGTCCCAGCGTTGTTGATAAAGGCTAAAGACACAGCCCTGTCATAAGCGGCCTCTGCATCAGCCATCTTGCACTCGGCATCGTAAAGGGCGTTAGCTCCCTTGTCCATCTCCGCTGTGATGCGTTGTAGTTCCTGGACTATGTGGCCTGGTGTAATAAGTTCCATCCCTTAGCCTTCTCGCTCTCTCTCTTTGTGTTCCCCACATGACAGAAACAATGTCAAGCTCGCCTCTGTCAAACTGCTGTTGTAGGCACTCTTGCAACTCAACTATTGAGCTGAGCAGAATCCTCTGTGCTTGTCGGTCCAACTGCTAGTTCCTGTATCTTTGCGAGGGTTGCCGGTGCTGCATTAGCAGTCTTGGCTTGGCTGTATAGCAATCGTAGCCCCTCGATGTCATTGCCTAGATCTGTTGCCATCGCAATCCAGTCCTTAGTTGTTGCGGTGCTCTTGACTTGCCTGTTGCGAACTTCCTCAGATGAGGCAATGCCCTTCTTGGTGTCAACAGCAAGTGCAGCAACCATTGCTCTACCCCATGCAGCTGTTTCAGCGTTCTGGACTTCACTATCACGAGTAAAGTTTGTAGGTCCAGGGATAGGCTCCCAAGCTGTACCGATGCCAGGTCGCTCATCATCAGGTGTGCGATAAGCAGCAGCTGTGTAAACAATCCAGTCCTTGTTGTTGACTGTCACAAACTCATACTTGACTTGTTGCAATGATCCCAGTGGAAACTTCTCTCTGAACTCAACAATGCGAGTTGCAACATCTATGTAGTCCAGTGGTCCTTTGTAGTTCTGTGCCATGTCTATCCCTTCGTTAGTCTTATCAGTTGGCAACCATCTGCCTGTACCTCTAAGAACTTTTCTTGTGTTGTGTAGCTTGTGTCTTTGACGATAACCGAAGCCACCGACAACTGTGCGTGAGAGGCAACCAAGGCGTGTGTCCTGTCGTGGTTGATAGTCACAAACATGGTGATTCTGTCCCCCTCAATAAACTTACGCTTTCGCTCGCTAAAGTGCAAAGTCTTGTAGGGGAAGATGTCCCCAGTCCAGTTGTGCTTGACCTCGACCTCTACCTGATACTCAATGCCGTTAGGGTCAAGTGCTAACAGGTCAATGCCGTAGGTGTCAGGGTTGACCCAAGCATCCCAGCCGTTTGATTCAAGGAAGTCGATGATTAGGTGTTTAGCCTTGTCATCATTGTCGTAGAGCTCTTGGCTAAAGGGTTTCATTTTGTTTTCTCGTGGTGCAGGTAAGGCAAGCCCCCAGCTCTAGATCTAAGGCTAAGCAAGTGGTCACCATAAACTAGCCCACGCTTCTTGCCATCCATAGCTTTGACAACCCTGCTCTTGAGCTCAGTTAGTTTGGCAGTTGCAGCCTCGGCATCTTGCACAGCGTTGAAGTAGTGCACACCTAGTTCATCTAGGTCAACCTCGCCATCTTCGATGTTGGGGTTTAGTGCTCTAACAGTTTCTAATGTTGAGTTGCTACCATCCCAGTCAGGCATCTTGAAGTCAATGCAAGCTTGACGGAATCTAACAGCCGACTCAAATAAAGTGTCTGCCTCAAACTGGTCCCACTCAATGTCGTACTCTTGGTAGCTCGACCCTGCAAGGGCAACGAGCTTAGCCTGCCGGATACCAAAAACTCTCATGTACCAAAGAACCTGAGCCCGATAAGACTGTGGCACAGCTGTCCAGTAGTCACGAGAAAACTTGACCTCAACAATGCCCCACTCACCATCAGCGGTTTTGTATAAGCCGTCTGGGTTAGCTCGCATCCAAGGGTAAGTTTTGTTTGCCCAAGTTCCTGTTGTTAGGATTTCTAGCTCAGGGTGCTCGTCTGCAAAGAGTTGCAGTATTGGTTCCTCAAGAATTGTGCCGAGCTTCATGCTCATGTTGGGTGCAACCTCGTCAGGTATCTGCCCTGTCTTTTTTGCCCAGAGTGTGATTGGGCTAGTCCAGCTTGATAGTCCTGCACAAGCAGCGATGTCTGAGCCACCAATAACACCTGGCTCGTTGCGTAGCTCATGCCACTCAGGACTGCCGTTGGCAAAGTCCCCTAGTAGGGTTGCCTCAAGCAACTGGTTTGTTTCGCTTGGTAGTTTAGAAACTGGCAAGGTGTTTCCCTCTCTTTCATCTTGTCCGGCAATCCACGCTAACTCTCTCGGCGTGGATTTGCCATTTAGGTTGACTTTAGTCTAAGTTGACCCTATGACATCAAGACAATTAGAAAGAAAATACATCGAGCTTCAAGAGGCAATTAGAGAGATACCTGGTGGGGTCAAGTGTGCTGATGACCCATCGCTGTTTTTCCCTGATGAGCTTGTTGGTAGCTATGCAGATCGCAAAGATGTGTCTAATCAAGCTAAGGCTATTTGTTCACAATGCCCTGTAAGGCTGAGGTGCTTTGACTATGCCCTATCAGCCCACATGGTAGGTATCTGGGGTGGGACAACTACCGAGGAACGAACCCGACTTAGGAGTTCTTAGGCCCAGACTTCTCAGAGATCTTGCCAAAGGTCTTGTTGATTTCCTCTGGGTCAATCTCGCCGTCTGCTAGATAAGCCCTAGATAGTTCCTGAGCTACATCTATGATTCCTGCAAAGGCAGCCATAGCAACAGCCTGGAATACCTCAAGCCCGATTACAGCACCACCGACAAAGATGCCTGTGACCTTTAGAACGATAACGGCCAATGTTCGTCTAGCAATGTCTAACCACATGAGTTAGTCCTTTCGTAGGGGGTAAGTTGCTGCCCAAAGAGCGATAGTGATGAGGATTGCCCAACCGGCAAAATCTTTAGCTGAGCCTTCGAGTACGACCCAGGCGATGCCCAAGCCCAAAATAGTCCAAGCCTGTTCTAGTTGGTCTTTGATAAATCTCAAGGCTTCCTACCTGCTAGTGCAACTTGGGTCACGATGACAGATGCAACAACAACCTGTTGCGCCTGTTCTCGCACTTCTGGACTTAGATCCGACCCGATTGAGCGTAGGTTATCTACAAGTTTACCGACTGCTTCTAACGCTAGTTCGATGCTGATTACCTGTTCATCCTCTGGCAAAGTTGGCTCAGGCATAGGTTCGCTCGGAATCTGAGGCTCTGTAGGGCTCGTAGGGGGCTCGGTAGGCTCTGGGGTAGGTGTTATGACTTCTGGGGGCTTTGTCGGCTCTACAGGCCGTACAGGGCTTGTGGTAGTAGGTTCTGGTTGTGGGGTGGGTTCTGGGGTGGGTTCTGGGGTAGGTTCTGGGGCTATGGGAGCCACCGGAGCCACTGGCTCAGGCTCTCTGACAACTTCCTCAGTCCTAACCACATCCTCAGTGCGCTCAACTGTTTCGGTGCGTTCAACATCATCGGTCCTAACTATCGTTTCAGTTTCCGGTACAGGTTCAAGACTAGGAGTGGGATTGACAGGACTAGGAGCAATGTAGCCAGGATGGTAAAGCAGAGCAAGATCCAGCTCACTGCCGTCACGAGATACAACACCAACAAAAGTGGTGAACTGGCCAGCCCAACCACCTTCGCAGTAGTGCTGTGCAATGTTGCCTTTATCCAAGAAGTAGCTGTTCTCATTGTCCCATCCAACTTGTCTAGTAATTGTATTGCCGTTTGAGTCTTGGCAGGTGATTGAGGCCCAAGCTTGAGCAGCGTAGGCAGGGGTTGGTTGCCAGACCATGAAGAAAAGAAAAGAGCCCACAAACATAAGTCGTAGGCTCTTGTTCTTGGCTAAGTTATTTAGCACTCTTTGGTTTCACCTTTGGGGGCTTAGGGGCTTTTGGTTCTGGCTCGTGGACTGGTGCAGGTAGAACCTCACCTGTGTCTGGGGTAGCCTTGTCAACCTCGTTGGCTAGTTCCCACTGTTCGATAGTTGCCTTGACAAACTTGAGTGGGTCAACAAAACCTTTGCCGTTAGATGTCCACCGGTGAACCCTACCCTTGCAAATCTCAAAGTGTAGGTGTCTGCCAGCAGATGCACCAGTGTTTCCCATGATGCCTAGTCGCTGTCCTGCCTTGACCTTTTCGCCCTTTACAACAGTCAGAGAGTTCTCGACCATGTGTGCGTACCTGGTGACATAAGGCTTGCCGTTGATGATTGACCGGATGTCAACATACCAACCAACTCCACCGAGAGAGCCGTCAGGATTCTTTAGCTTAGATGTGCCGGCAGCAATGACCTTGCCATCATGCCAAGCCTCGTTCCAAATCTTTGGCTTAGGACCCCACAGATCAACTCCATTGTGGTGTTTCTTATACTTCTCGATTGGGTGGATTCTCCAACCAAAAGGTGAGGTGACTTTCCATGCTTTACCGAACTTGCCATCTAGGGGCATCTGAGGTTTTGAGGGCATTAGTTTCCAATCATGTTTATTACTGAGCCAACTAGGGCAATAACAGCAGCACCAAGTCCTGTGTAAGCGACCTTCTCAATCCAAGCCAGGCGAGCAAGGGTCAGCTCTACCTCTCTCAAGCGAGCAGGAACCTCGTCTAAGTGGTCCAGCTTCTCAAGGATCTTGACAAGGGTTTCCCCATGCTCAAGCTGCTTGGCGTAGATAGCTTGCTGGGTAATGCGTACCCCAGTTGTTTCATCAGCCATTATGCGGTGATGGCAGCGATTTCGTCAGCCGTTAGACCTAGAGCAGTTAGCTTGGCATTGGCAGAGGCTTTTAGTGCTTCTTTTGCTTCCTCGGCTGCCAGCCTCTCCGCTTCCCGTGCTTCCCAAGCTAGTCGGTCAGTTTCTCGCTGTGCGATTTCTTCCGCTGTTAGGGGAACGATTGTGCTTTCGCCTGTGGAGCAGTCCACGATTACCTTGGTTAGTGTTTCTGTCATTTTCTTTCTTTCTTGTTAGCTTACGACTACGATTCCGTCTGTGCCTTTGGTGATTTTGTAAAGCGAGATAGTGCTTCCCACTACTAGGTTTTCCCCTGAGTTAGTCAAAATTGCCAATGAGGTTATGGCTGCTGTATTAGACCATAGACCGCTCAAAATCCGCAAACTCACAACAGTTGCGTTATTTTCGTTGGTGGCTTCGACTGAAAAGTTTTTATTTGCCGAACCAGTGTAATTGGGAATGTATAAGTTAGTAGAGCCAAAAGTATTAGCCGTGTAAGCAGAGTTGCCCATATCTCCAATGTAGTTATCGTTAGCTGTAGAGGCTGAGGCAGCAGACCCGCTTCCAGACAAATCACGCCGAGAGAAGGCTGCTGTCGAGCCGTTTAGTGACAACCTTGTGTCGGCCCCAGAAGCTGACCTGGCTGAAATAAGAACTAAGAGGTCAGTCCCATCTTGCGGGATAGAGGTGAACTCAATTTGGGTAGTGGCAGTCCCCAGCGTCTTTGTTTCTATAAGAGTCATTGTCATTATTTAGCTCGCAATTCCATAGAGAGAGAATGTGCTGCCGATTGCCATGGCACCGCTGGCAACTGAGAAGTTTACAGAAGTAACGGCTGCTGTATTGGCCCATCTATTAGCAGTCGCACTTGTGCCAAAATTGACCCTATCTGCTCTTACTAAAACTGTCTTGTGCTTATCTGTTGCCGAGTAATCCATAACCTGAATTTGACTTGTTGTAATTTGAGTGTTTGTCAAATCGGCAAAAGCTACAGTCGATAAAGAGGTGACCCCGCCTTCACCATAGCTTGATGTCGAGCCATTTCCATTTGCCATAAAAACAAAAGAATAGTTAGCTCCAGAATCATTATTTAGTTTTGTAGTCAAAGCAGTAGTGACGGCGGAGGACATAGAAGCCCGAACAACAATAATCAAATCTCTGTAAGTGGCAGGAATAGACGAGAAAGCTACAGAGCTTGCTGTAGCAGCTAGGGTTATGTTAGCTAGAGGTGTATAAGTAGGTGTTGGCATTGTTTACCTGATTCCGTAGAGAGAGAAACGAGAACCAGTTCTGAAGTTTCCACCAGAACTGTCAAAAGATGTTCCAGCCTGAATGGTTATACTTGTCAAGCTTGCCGTTGAAAGGTAAAGTCCAGATGACATCCAAAGCTGATTTTTATTAGCACCAGAAGATGTGCCTGACAATGCTCTTATTGTCCTATTTTTGGCAGCGTAGACATCTACAAAGTCAATGACGGAAGCGGCTGGCTCGTTAGTTGAATTATTGTCTTGGTTATAGTGAATCAGCATTTGTGTTAATGAGGTTCCCGAGTTGGTTTCAACTGAGCCAGCACCGACATTTGTTCGCAATGCGTGTCGAGTGTAATTGGCCCCTGAGTCCCCATTTATGCGTGCCTGAATGGTGCTGTTTATCGAATCAAACATACAAGCGATACGGATTTGTAAGTGCTTATAGGTAGAAGCGTAAGTTGCCAGACCAGAAAAAGTAATAGAAGTCTGAGCTGAACCTAAGATGTTTGATTCAATAAGCTCATAACTACCAGCAGAAACAACCCCACCTGCCCCTGCTGCTGAAAGAATACCTAAAGGAAATCCCAACATCAGGCTACAGTCGCATTTCCTATGATTCGGTAAGAGTTTGTCCCAACACATACAACGGAAACTGCGTCATAACGCTGACCAATTCTGTAAGCGGTTCCTGCGGTTCCTCGACCAGCCAAAGTTGTAGCGGTTCCGTCACGAGTGATTGTTACAGTTCCAGCACCATCCTGCAAGATGTCGACACGCTCGCCAGCCTGGAAAGCTGTGGCTGTTCCGATGGTCACTGTGACTGCTGATCCAGCACTAAACAGCAAAGTCTTGTAGCGGTCAGCAGTTTGGACTGTGTAGGTAGTCGCTGTAGAGCTAGTAAGTGTCACCTCGTTTGAGAGGTATAAGTTCACATCAGCAGCAGCTAGGACTTCACCAGCGGTAAAGGTTTTTCTTGGCATTGGGTTCCTTTTGTCTTGGGATTAGTTTATCACTCGTAGGCTAGGCGGTCATTGTCTAGCTCGCCAAGCACAGGATCATTGAGGATAAAGATGGCAAAGTCAAGTCGCTCTAGGGCAAGGTTGATGGTCTTTGTGGTCTGGTCCCAGGTGTGGCTAATTCCGATGATTCGGCAGTATTGCTCGATAGCCGGTGGGATGTCAGACGGCTCAAACCTAACCAGCACAATGTCGCCAATCTCGAGATCTAGGACAGCGTTTTGGTTGGCAGTTGTTAGCGTGTCAAGGATGACAGTCACCGAGTCAAAGCGGTACTGAGGCTCCTTGAATCTGGCAAGCAAGAAGTCAGCTAGGAACTGTAGCTGGGACTGGCTCTCAACAAGTAGCCCACTAGCAGAGTAGGTTCTTGGGCCGTAGACAACCTGTGAGGTGGCATCCTCGGCAAAGGCTTCAAGCGGTGTTGTCGCTGAGTTAGAGATGGCAATGCGGTTGTAAAGGCTCTCTGATCCATAGACATTGTTGACGCTACTGAACTGGATGCCTGTGTAAGCCCCTGAAACTATCTCATCGCTGAATACGATGTTGGGCGCATTGGGCACAGAGTTTCGCTCACGGAAAACAACCTTGCCGTCTTTAGAGATAAACAGGTTGCCAAACTCCGAGTTGCTTACAAGTTGCAGATACTCAAGGGTTGTAGTCCCAGCCTCAACTAGGGCACCTGCCATTGTCGAGTTGCCAGGGTCAATCTCTCTTAGGCTTGCTGGCCAATCTACTTCTGGTCGGTCAAGCACAGCGTTCACTCTGGCACCGGATAGCTGTGAGGTAGGGGTGAACTCCTCAAGCCCTGAGTTAGTCAAGACCGAGAAGGCATCGGACACTGAGATGGCAACCTGCGACTTGTTGCTTGGAGCGTAAACGATGTCAAAGTCGTCAATAGCACCTAAGAATACTGGCTGGTCGTTTGTGGTGATTCTCACCGAACGGCGTGGGATTAGTTGACCAAAGTATGGGCCGTTTGGATACAAGGGGTCAAAGACTCGGTCTGAGTTGTCAACTGTGATTGTGGCAACACCTGAGTCAATACGATCTAGGGCGTTGTTCTTTCCTCTTGTAATCTCGGTGCTGATAAGTCTGTCGGTAATGTCAAAGTATCGCTCACCGCCAAGTGTGTATTCGGTGTTGTCAAGCACACCTCTAACTGCATCATTTAGGACAAAGGCAAAAGGGTCGCTCTGACCTAGATTCAGACCTAGCTCAACCTTTACTGCTGGTGCCGGCATTAGGCACTCTGCCAGACAGCCCCAGAGCTTCGCTCGTAGGCTTTGATGACTTCAACGATTGACTTACCAATCTGGGCACCAGAGCCAAGACCACCACTCACATTTATGTTGTAAACAACGGATGGCTTTTGGTTCATCTTGCTAAGTGGGATGACGGCTTCTGGTTCTCCTGCCTCAGCGATGTTGGCTAGGACACCACCAGGTCTAGGCATTACGATTCCACCCTCGGCGAGCTTAGGTATCTTCCTTGGTGGCTTGACAATAGTGTTGGTTGGCACCTTAGGCAGACCCACATTAGGGATAGTCGGCACCTTGATGTCAATCGCCCCACCAGTAGCAGACTTGACTAGCCCTAGTGCTGAGTTGGCTAGGTTGATAACGCTGTTCAATCCGTTGATGATGCGGTTGATAAAGCCTTCCCAGATGCCGATGTAGCCGTTGACAACACCAGCAAAGAAAGCGGTGATGCCATCCCAGACAGACCTAAAGGTTGCACCAAAGCCAGATAGCCACTTACCTAGATCCTTGAATAGCTTGTCCCAGCCACCATAAAGCTCGACTAGGTGATTGACCAGCAAGATAACACCTGTTGCTAGAGCAGCAATTAGTGTAATGATTTTGACAATAGGGTTGGCGTTTAGGGCGAAGTTCACAGCCAAGATTGCAACTGACAAAGCAGTAAAGGCAGATGCCAGGATGACAACGACATTGGCGTTGCGACCCATCCACTCAAAGAACCCAGTCATAAGTGGTACAAGTGCCTCAAACAGCGGTAGCAAGGCAGTTCCAAGTGCTTCGGACAGCTCACCAAAGGCAGCGGTCATCTTGGCTGAGCCAGTAGCAGTAGCAGCAGCGGTGCCACCAACCTGAGTTTCGATAGCCGACAGGATCATGTCCTGAGCCTCAAGCATCTTGCCAGACTCGACTAGGACCTTTATCTTGTCGCGCTCTTGTTGGGTAAAGGTCACACCGGCTCGGGCTAGGGCTGTGATTCCCTTGATAGGGTCTTGCAGAGCCTTACCTAGCTGAGTGGCGTTAGTTTCCGCTGAGCCGAATCCTGCTGCTGCCAAGTCAATAGCAGCTAGGGTTGCCCTGTCCATTGCCCCACCCATAACATCGGCGGTTCTAGCAAGGTTCTTGAAGGTAAGTAGTTTGGCCTGTGTTGCCTTGATGACTTCATCGTCAATGGCAGTCTGCTTCATTGTCTGGTCAGCGAACTCTTGGAGTCTTGCTGTGACGGCACCTGTGTTCTTGCCAAACAGTCCCATTGACTTAGCAACCTGGCTGAGTCTGTTGTCAGCAATGGCAGCTTCCTCGGCTGCTCTTACTGCACCTGCACCCAAGGCAGTCATGGCTACAAGGCCAATCTGCGCAGCTGGGGCTAGTGACCTACTGACAGCCCCCAGCTTTTCAATAGGTGTGTCTAGTCGTCTTAGTTCTCTTGAGAGCTTGTCAAATCCAGATGAGTTGAAGTTGCTGAGGATGTTTATTCTTATGCCGGCCATTAGTTTCCACCTATAACTTCAATTTTCCTGTTAAGTTTACTTGTGTATTCCTCGACCCCTAGCAGGACATAGTGCTGAATCATCGGCAAGGAATCTTCTGCCTCTGGCCAGACATAGCGTGAGGGTGATGCACCCAAAGCCTTTATCATCTCTTGACCCTGAGTGGTGACATTGTGCCGTCTTGTTGTGCCGTTCCACTCGTAGGTTCTGGTGCGTTGTAGTCGGGTCTTGGCACCACCCCTACCAGCCATGTCGGCGATGCTAACAGCGGCACCATTGACAGCGACTTGTAGGAGTGGTGTTGCACCATCCATGCCTTTGCGAGCATTACGACCACTAACGATTGTCTTGGTAGTGGCTGGTCGCCAGGCAGTTCGACCATTGTGCCTAAAGCCCCGAGTAGGGGCAAGTAGTGGGACATTGCCTTGGACCCTACGACCCAAGGTGTCACCGGCTCGCTTCATGTAAGCTCGGATCTCAAAGAATAGGTCTTGGTCAACATCCCGAATCTCGGCAAGGGTTTCCCTAATGCCGTAGACCTGGACTGACTGACTTATTGCCATTTAGTTATCCTCGCTCAAGTTGCTTTTCTGCTTTGCCCTTTAGATACATCTGCATAGTAAAGAGCATCCGCTCAGACTCTTGCAGCAGAGCTGAGGGTGCAATCCCTGTTTCACAGGCTAAGTAAGCAATCAGAAAGTGCTGGCTAGTAGCTCCCAGCCCTTTGATTCTTAGACTTTTGGGTCCACATCATCGCCTGAGATGGTTTCTAGTGTTTCACAGAACTGCTCAAACGATTTCTCGGTTTTCTTGGATCTCCGTAAAGAGTTCCAAACAATAAAGCTGAGGTAGGTTAGGCGTGGGTCCGACTGTATAGCCGTAATCGCCAAGTTGAATCTCTCCTCGAAAGCAATAAAGTCAGGTGTGCTTGCAACTACCTGCTCTTTATTGCCATCTACAAACTCGACAGTAAATGGGATTTGCATGGTCTTAGGCGGTGGCCCTCGTCAATGCACCATTCAACGGCCAGGTGACGCTCAGCGTGGCTAGGTCACCCACAGTCGAATTGACAGGTGAATACTGGGTCACCAAGAAGGTTCCAGAGAAGGCAGGGTTGGTAGCACTGGTGACAGTTCCTGCTGGGCGTACAGTCACTGTGGCGTTTGTGCCTAGTAGTGGCCATAGCACAGAGTCAATAGCACCTGCAGCGAAGTCCTGGTGGAACTCTAGGGTGATTGAGCCGCTTTGTAGGCCTGCAATCCTAGTTCTCCATGTTGAACCAAAGGCGGTGGTTTCCTGCTCCTCAACTTCAATCGGTAGTTCTACCGATGCAAGTGATGAGCTAAAGTTTGTGCCGTTGATTGTGATGTTGTAGTCAGTAGCGATGAACTTTGGCAATTTGTTTTTCTCCTAGTCGGCAAATACCTCAACAGCGAACTCCGCTGCTAGGTAGGTGCCTTCGTTTAGCTGGATGGGGGTGTAATTTCTCATTTCAGACACTCGGCAGTCGTAGGCGTTTCCACCAAGTGTCTTATCTGATTCTACTGCGTTCTTGATACTAGAGGTCCCTGTGCTTGAGCAGTAGGCATCGAGTGATCTCTGAGCAGTTCTTTCCTCAGCCCTGCCAACGATGACAACGACTGTGAAGTTGTATTTGGTCATGCCCCGAGCCATTGCCTGGTTGTATTCGACAGTGACAGGTCGAACTAGGGCAATAGGTGGGTTGGGGTTGTCCGGCATCTCAGGGCTAGTGCGTAGTCCAGAGATGGTGCCTAAGTTGGTGGCAAGGGCTGTGCGTAGGCTTGAGATGCTTGCCACTATGCAAACCTGATTCTGCGTAGTGGGTCAACAAGCTGGGCAACATCTGGGTCAAGTCTGTTGCTGACTCGCATGATGCCGATGTCAGAGATACCTGCCACACCAAGAGGCGAATCTAGTCGCTTGTAGATACGGCTGGCTTGAATAACTGTTGCCTGTGTGACTGAGATGGGAACTGCTGACCAACCCCAGACACCGGTGATCTGCACAGTTGCTTCCTGCTCGAACTGGCTGAATAGGTAATCGCCAACAGCTCTAATGCTTGTGTAAGGTGAGGTCAAGCCATCAGCTCTGCCGTTTAGTGGCTCAAGCTGGTAGTCAGTTGCATCCCAAGTAGTGTCAAAGCCACTGTCATCATCGCTCATTGTCTTTAGTGTGGTCAGCGAGATAAGGTCGTCAATCTCGGTGACAAAGCTGTCGCTAGGTGTAAACACTCTGACTGCTGAGCCGTTTGAATAGAAGTTGCGGTTTGCGTATCCGTCAATCGCTCGTGAGCCTGACTCGATAGCCATCTCTAGTAGAGAGTCATCTACTGTGTCTGTGATTCTTAGTGCTGCCTTGACTTGGGCTAGTGTGGCGTATCCATTTGTTATCAAATCGGGGTTCTCAATTCAGACAGTTTTAACAATTGTTCAATCCCCAGTTTAGTCCCTCTGCGCCTATTACATCTCCTGCAGGATACTGCCAGGTTCTCGGGGCTAGAATCTCCCGACCTTGATGTGGGCACAAGGTGGTCAAGCTCAAAGTTTTGGAAAGAAACGGGTTGCTTGCATAAATAGCATTGACCTAAATCCCTGTCAAAAATTGCTTTTCTTCTGGCTGTTCCTTGGGTTCTGGTTTTGCCTCTGTGTTTAAAGTTATGATCCATAGAAACACAGGTTCTTGAGCAGTAAATGGCGTGTGATTTTTTGTGTTCTAGGCTTTTGCCACACCTAGCACATGAGCCATGATTGGTTATTGGAACTTTTCTTAAATTGTTTCTTCTCGTGTAAGAGCAGACATGACTACAGGTTTTTTGCCAATCCCTTACCGGAGTAAATGACTTGTTACAGTGCAAGCACTTTTTAACTTCTTGGTGAGCATTACTGATTGCCATAACAAGATTCTATCGCCTAAACATCATCCGCTCTTTGATGGCTGTGGAGCTGATGCCTTGGCCGTATGGTATGTAGACAAGGGCAATGCCTCGCTCATCCAGCCAGTCCTGATCAAACTGCATTTGCTTGTAGTAATCACGCCTAGCCCAATCACTGCCAATAGCAATAATGTCAGGCATAACTAACTCAATCGCAATCTTGCTATCTGCACCCCCGACATTGGGCACCACCCTATCTACCCATTTGACCGACTCTAGTGCTCTTGCTCTTTCCTCGTATCTCAGCACTGGGGGCTTGCCCTTGTATTCCTCAATGAACTCATCGGTGTTTAGGGATACAACAACACTGCCAAACTCTGAGCATCGCCGTAGAAACTCACCATGCGCCCAATGGTAAAGGTCAAAGGTCCCACCTGTATACACTAATCCCACGAGTTTTCACGCCTTATCTTTAGGCTCCAGTTGCCCTCACTGTAATCGTTGTTTAGGACTTTAGACTCAAACAGGGCTTGGTTCTTGCCGTAGGTCTTGCTGTTCTTTGCATCGTAGCCAGACTTGAGGGTTGAGCTATTTTCATGGTGAACTATTGCATCTATCCTTGTGACTGGCAACCCAGCGTTTCTAATCCTGCGCTCGTAGTCGTTGTCATCAAAATACAGCGGATAGAGTCGCTCATCGTAAAGCCCGACCTGCTCAACAACCTTTTCGCCAAGCACAATGCAAGACCAATCAGGAACGATGTGAGGAAAAGCTAAGCCGTTAGGGTTGGCATCTTGGGCGATAATCTCTAGGGCACCCTCAGCAAACCAAGCATCGTCATTGACTAGCACCCAGTAAGGGGCGTGAGGAGTTGACTTTACAATTAGGTTCCAAGCACCTACAAGCCCGAGTCCGTAGGGAACTCTAATCATCCAAAGATTCTTTACCATCTTCGGCTGGCTAGGTTGCCAGGTGTTAGTGCCTGAATTGTCAACAATGACTAGGTGCTCGACTGGGTAGTCAATCGAGTTGAGTAGTCGCTGGGCTAGGTCAATTCGCTTGAGGGTTGCAAAGCCTAAGACTGGAATCATTTGAGTAGTTTCTTTAGGACTGGCACCCAATGGTTGTCCCAGACAGTTTCAATGTCAAACTGCTGTGCGAAGTCAACTGCAATAGTTGATGTGCCACGCTCAGCTTGGTAAGCCTCTTTGAGTGCGTTGACTAGGGCTGGCACATTAGGCACCTGCCACCAAGCATCTTGCCCTGCATCCCAAGCTGGCTGTCCATCGGTTAGCCAAGAGTCCTCGCTTACAAGGTCAGGGGTTGCTGCCCAGTTAGATCCGATGACCCTAGTGCCACAAGCCTGAGCCTCAACGGCTGGGACACCAAAGCCCTCGCCGTAGCTAGGGGCAAGCAATACATCCATGCGTGTGTAAAGAGCTGCTAGGGCTTGCTGAGGCATACCAAAGCGATAGTCGTTAGGATCTGGAAACATAACTTGGTCTTTGTCAATCCCTAGCGACTGCAAAATCTTTAGCAGGTTCCAGCCACCAGCAATACCGCCTGGGTCTGTGTGTAGATACAAGATTGCATCCTTGTGCTCTTTGGCAAAGATGCTAAAGGCAAGCAAGGCTTCTCCAAAGGCTTTGCGGTGAACTAGACCGCTGGCCTTATTGGCTGCAACCATGCCGACAATAAAGTCGTTTGAGTTTGTCCCCATGTAGTCGTTAGTAGGTATGCCCTTTATCTCAAAGGTTGGCTTGTAGGTCTTGGTGTCAATAGCGTGAGGCACATACTCACACTCGATTCCCTTAGCTGTCATCTGCCTGACTCCGTGAGGTGCCATTGCGATAGGCGTGACATTTTCTTTTCTGAGCCAGCTCTCTACCCCTGGTGGCAGAGTGACATGGTCAAGCGGAACCCATGAGGCGATTGGGAACTCGTCATACTGCTTAGCTTTCATAACCCAAACATCATAAAGACTGATAAAAAGGTTCGGCTTGTCTGGGTGTTGACCTATCCAGTTCTTGTGGTCCATGGGACCAGCATCGTTTGAGTAGAGATCAACACCTCGGGGGAAGTGTGGGACATCGCCAAAGGGTGTCTTTAGTTTGCTTGGCACACCCTCAAGTCCGTAATTGGAAAGCATTGCGACATCTAAGCCAGCTCGCTTTAGGTTGTTTAGCAAGTGTGTGGCTTGCTGTCCGTATCCGGTAGGTGAGTTGTAGCTATTGGACCAAAGGCTAACGGCCCCAGTCAGTTTCTCTTTTTTAGTAGGCAT
>ERZ869921.650-NODE-650-length-18443-cov-17.401512_pt1 | contig 18443 bp, 27 predicted proteins | sample MGYA00579310_ERZ869921 | MGnify/ENA primary metagenome ERZ869921 (study PRJEB32216, sample SAMN09231816) | wastewater metagenome | place: USA: Maryland | collected 2016-06-21 | study: EMG produced TPA metagenomics assembly of the PRJNA472060 data set (Reclaimed...
AAATTGAAGATAGTTACGATGTTGATGAATGGTAGTCGTCAAATTGCCTACAACGAAAGTATATACGCCATAATGTGTAATTTTTACAATAAGTAAAATCGTATAAATCTTAAATAATAGGTGTTATCTTTGCATAAACACTGATAAGACTTGAAGGATAGTGAACTTATAATAGCTGCAAACAGAAAGAGGCTTACCGATTACAAAAGATTCCCAGATGCGTTTTTCCAATTCTTCTGTTACTTCTGGAAAGAGTTCTCCACGGAAGACCTTACTCTAAATTGGCACATTGAATATCTGTGCGGCGAGTTACAGGAGTGGTGCATAAGTATCTTTGAAAATAAAGAGAAAGATCACGACATGGTGATCAACATGCCACCAGGAGAAACAAAATCAGCAATATGCTCAGTAATGCTTCCTGCATGGGTTTGGGCGGTTAATCCCAAGATTATTTTCATTACTGCCTCATGTAATATAGACTTGGCCTTGGCCTTGACAGCAAAATCCAAAGATGTCATAAGCAGTGAAAACTATAAGAAGTTATTCCCTAATGTTCAAATCAGAAGCGATGCAGACAGTAAAGCTTATTATAAAAATACAAAAGGTGGTTCTCGTTACACTACAGCGGTTCAAGCAGGGGTAGTAGGGTTCCACGCTCACATCAAAATTATTGATGACGGTAATGATCCATTGAAGTATTTAAACCCATCACTGTACGACAAAGACAATGCTTGGGTAGATGGTGCATTCAAGTCAAGGAACGTTTCTGATAAGATCACAAAGTTTTTAAATCTACAGCAAAGGGTAGGAGTAAATGACATTACAGGATTTTTGCTCTCTAAGCCAAGCATGAAGATAAAGCATATCTGCTTGCCGGCTACCGTAGAATATGCCATTAAACCTGCACACCTTATCACCAAGTACAAGAAAGGTGCCATGAATAATTTTAGGAAGCCAGTAGCAGCTATCCAGAAAATGTTGGATGATGGCACTGATCCTTACTTTATAGATAGTCAGTTTGGCCAAGACCCATTGTTAAGAACTGGTGGATTAGTAAAAGAAGAAGATTTTGAGATCATCTATGAAATCCCAGAAGACTTCTGGCTGTCTCCAATCCATATAGTCGTAGATACCAGTTTCAAAGCAAAAACCAATAGTGATCCGGTGGGCATAATGGTTGTGGCTTCATACAGGAATGACATTTACATTATAGATTACATCGTTAAAAGATTAAAATATTCTGAGACCAAGGAGGAGATAATAACTGCGTATAACAAATATGCTGGATCAATTGAGAACTCTGCAATACACGTTGAATTAGCAGCCACCGGAGATTCAGTTGTTGAAGAGTTAAAATCTAGTCTACCTATCAATATAAATGGCTATGAGAAACCCAATGACAGTAAACCTGCAAGATTTGCAGCTAAAACCATAATGATCAAATCTGGAAGAGTTAAATTGATATACGATAAGCTCTTGGGAGTGAATTGGATTAAGGCATATCTTAAGCAAATGACTACATTCCCATTCGTTAAAAACGACGAAGCAATTGACTGTACTATCATGGCATTAGATGTTGCGATAATTGAATATGAGGATTTTTCATCTGCCAGAGGGTTTAGAGAAATAAATTTCTAATAAAGCTATTAAAATTGTAATAATAGTTATATTATTGCCGTTATAAGTAAAATAACTAAATGCTAAAAGCTTATAAATATCGTTTATATCCAAATGTTTCTCAGTCTATTCTTTTGAATAAGACTTTTGGATGTGTACGGTATTTTTGGAACAAACAGGTTGAAGTGTTTAATAGCTACGATAAAGAAACAAATCCTACAGTAGTGTTCAAAACATCTACTAAAATACGTAATGAAAATGAATGGATGAAAGAAGTTTCCGCAGCAGCAATACAGCAGAAAGAAATTGATTTTAAAGAATTTAAAAAGCAGCGTTTTTCATCAAAAAGGAAAAAGAAGGTTGGTAATCCTTCTTTTAAAAACAGAAATAGCAGACAGTCTTTCAGGCTTCCAAATCAAAAATTCACTATTTTAGAGGGTAAAATAAGGCTTGAAAAGATAGGCCGTGTCAAATTCATAAAAGATCGATCATTGCCGCCTGAGTGTAAAATCATGTCTGTAACGGTAAGTAAGGATACAACAGGTAAGTATTTTGCATCGGTGCTAGTTGAAACCGGAATAAAAACTCTTGAAATAGCAGGCAAAAGTATTGGTATTGATGTTGGTATTAAAGAGTTCGCCACATTATCGGATGGTATTGTAATAAAAAACCCTAACTATTTTCGTGATAGCCAAACGAAATTAAAGAGGGCGCAGCGAAGGTTAAGTAAGAAGAAAAAAGGAAGTAGTAGGTATAAGAAGTGTAAAATAAAAGTCGCATTTATTCATAAAAAGATCGCAAATCAGCGCGACTATTTTTTACAAACCACTTCAACCTTTATTGTAAAGAATTATGATTTAATCAGTATTGAGGATTTGAATGTAGCTGGAATGGTGAAAAACCGCAAACTAGCAAAGTCAATATCTGATGCATCATTTTCAAGGTTTTTTGCTATGTTGGACTATAAGTGTAGGTGGTATGGAAAGGAACTTATAAAAATACCAAGATTTGAACCTAGTAGTAAAAAATGTAGTAGCTGCGGAATAGTAAAAAAAGAATTAAAGTTAAGCGATAGAGTCTACCATTGCGAATCATGTGGATTAAAAATGGACAGGGATTTGAATGCTTCAATAAACATTAATGCTATCGGAGTTGAGATAGCTAAAAAACGGGCGTAGAGGATGTGTAAGACCTGCTTGCAGGCAATATCCGATGAAACGCTTAGGGTAATTTAGGAATATTTTTCTATAAAACACACAACTATAACGGAATGAATTTATTTGAAAAGATTTTAGCGGTTTCGATGGAAATCAAAAACATTGAAAAAAACATTAGCGTGGGGTCTGGAACCTATTCCTACAAAGCTGTTTCCGATCTTGACGTTACTTTAAAAGTAAAAGAAGCAGAGGAAAAGTTTAAGTTGGTTTCCATACCTATTAAGCAGGAGCTTGTTTCTAGTGAAGTGATCAAAACTCTAAAAGAGGGGAACAAAGAAACTTTGACCTATGTGGATAATATCAAGATGACACTTAGGATAGTAGATGTAGAAGAGCCAACTATGTTTATTGATATTGAGAGTTTTGGTAAAGGTATTGATTCTGGGGATAAAGGTTTTGGTAAGGCTTCTACCTATGCCAGAAAATATGCTTTACTTAATGCTTATAAAATTGCAACCGGCGAAGACCCTGATGCTGAAAAAAGCAAACAAGAAGAGGTTGCTAAAACTCCAAGTGAAAAAAGAGTGTCAGTATTAAATTTCCTAAACTTAAACACCAAGCTGCAAGGTGAAATTTGTAAGCATTTTGGCGTTCAGACAATTGAAGATTTATCTGACAAAGATGTCGCAACCACTTACACTTCTTACAAGAAAAAAGGACTAATCTAATGAAACTAAGTATAGGTAGTGGAGACGTAAAGTCTATAATGATGGGTAAAACCACAAAGGGTTATCAAGACTTTCTAAGGGCATTTGTTTCAGATGACATCCAGGTTTACAACTCTTATGCAAGCCCAATAGATGCACTAAGGACAGGCAAGGTTCTGGAAGATAGATTTGCCAACTATATAGAAGGGTATTACGTGGATTACAAATTTAGGTCAACTATAATGGATGTGTTAGCTTGCTCTCTGGATTTTGCAAAACTTGACAATGGTAAGGTTGTAGACTTTATTGAATTGAAAACGATGTGGTTTACAGACTATCTTGATTTAGTGTCCCCAATAAAAGGTGACAATGATCGGTTGGTCCAGTGGTTTAAAAAGGATGCAAAAGCATATTACAATCAGGTTCAAGAGCAATTATTTGTAACTGAACTTGATAGTTGTGATGTAAGGTATTTATGCGTCCAGAGTTATGACGACGAGTTCAATGCAAGCTACGATGTGACGGAGAACGATTTCACAAGTTTCAGAGTTTCGAGAGACGAAGAGGTAATTTCAACGATATTGAAATCAGCGGAATTTTTCCAAGGGATAAAAGATCATTTTAGATAACCAACAAAATTAGAAACATGAAAATTAACGGAGTATTTTTTGATATTGAGTCCACGGGGCTTGATACAAAAACAGACAGAATTGTAGAACTATCTTTGATTAAGATAAAAGATGATGCATGGGTTTCTTCCATGAATATTAGAGTTAACCCCACCATACCGATATCCCCAGAAGCCACAGCGGTCCACGGGATAACAAACGAGGAAGTGCAGGATAAGCCTCCATTTAGTCATTTTGCACAAGAAGTTTTTGAGTTTATCGAAGACAGTGATCTTTACACATATAATGGTTTGAAGTTCGATATCCCGATGTTGTTTAATGAATTTGAGAGATGTGGCATTATCTGGGATTACCATATGAATAACCTCATTGATGTTGGTAACATTTACAAAATATTGAATCCTAGAAATTTGGCAAGTGCCTATCAGAAATATTCAGGAAAATCGTTGGAAAACGCACATAGTGCCGAGGCTGACTGTATTGCTACTTTTGAAGTAATGCAAGGTATATTGAAAACGGAAGAAGGTGTGCCGCAAATTCCAAAAGACTTGGCGAAATACTCTAATTACGACAAAGATATTCTAGACCTTAATGGGTACTTCTACCAGACAGAGGAAGGGATATTTTTCAACTTTTCAAAGCATAAAGATAAATTGGCTTCAACTGAAATCGGAATGTTGGAGTGGATGATTCGGTCTAATTTTCCGTCTGACACCATTAAGATTTGCAAGTTTGTAATTGAAGAGGAGCAAAGGAAGATGGCCGAGCAGTGGGCAAATGAATCAATTAATGATACAATTTTTTAGTGATGAAAAACTTAGAGAGAATAAAATCAGTAAGGCAGAAACTTGATTTATTACAAGTCAAGATAATGGAAGTTGAGAACATGGAGAATGTAAGTGCAGCACCAAGGGGTAGGGCGTTGGCGAAGGAGATTATAAGTGAGATGAACTTTATTCGTGCCGATCTAAATGAGCAAAGGAGAAATATTTTAGAAAGGAGAACATAATATGTTCGCATTCAATCACGTTTAATTTAAAACAGAAAATAATTATGGCTAAAGGCAAAAAGAATGAAGAGGTAATAGTGGAAGCACCAGTGGTTGAGGAAGTAATTACTCCTGCGAAACATCCACTTGCAGAAAAGTTGACAACCATTGGTGAGCAGATTACCGCTAGTGGTATGTTTTTAAATCATGCAAGCTTTATTGAAGATTTATCAGACTGGATTGCCCAAGATAGGGGTAGGTTTGAAGGGTATTCAATGAGGCAGATTTTTGAGGATTTTTCAGATCATTCCCAAATGTTTGTAACAGAAAAGGATGTAAAATGGAGTGAAAAAGAGATGCTAAGAATTGCCAAACTTGGGGCTATGAGGATTTATGGTTTAAAAGCAAAAATATCATAAGGATGACGCTACAAGAAGCAAAAATTATCTTAAACACCAAAAAAGAACAAAGATCAGGTTCAATAACTGAAATGAACTTTTCCCATGATCAAATCAAAGAAGCTCAAGATGTAGTTTTAGAGGCAGTCAATAAAATACCAGAAGATCGCGCACAACTTTGGAATTTCCTTTATATAAATGCCATCCGTGGGGGTATTGGTAATGAGGGAAAAGCGGAGCTTGCTTTTAGATTGTATTGTGATCCAGAGGTCAAAGGATTGGTTGATGAGAAGGTGAGGGAGAAAATCGCAAATGAAATGCCAAATCCAAGGAAAAGCAATAGAACTGATAATGGGTTACTGAAAATAAGGTGCAAAGACGCAGCGTGTCCATTATACAAAAAGGAATCAGAATGATAAAAATTACTAATAATGTCTCGTGCAGATTCAAGGAGTCTAAATCGCTTTTATATATTGGCAAATTTAAAGTTTTGTCGGTTTATTATATAAGTTTTAACCTTGATATAGCCAATGATTATTTACATATTAGTTGGCAGTACAAGCTACTTTTTGAATATAAAACCCCAATAAAGCTTAATGAGATCACAGAAGAAAAGAAAAAGGATTTGTTAGATGTTGGAAAATTATATAAATAAATACATGCTCACAATAATATCATTCATAATAGCGTTTTTCTTAGGAATATTATCATTCACAGAAATAAAAAACAAATGGAAGTAGTAAAAATAGAATTAGAAGAGAAAGGTTTAGTTATACCTAAAGCATCGGATTATGGGTTAGAAGAAACTTCTGCCCAAAATGTCAAAAACATGTTTCAGCCTATGCTTGACAAAATGGTTGAACTTGAAGTAGAGTTTAATAAGATTATGGCCATGCCAAAAGAGAGCGCTGAGGCACAGCAAGCGGCTACTGAATTGCACAAGGTTTATGTTAAGACAAGAACTGGTACAAAAGCGATTCATGAGAAGTTAAAGAAGTTTTATTTGGATGGTGGTCGTTACGTGGATGCATTTCTGAATGTACAGAAGTTCGCCAGTGCAGAAAAAGAAGATAAGCTTGAAGAGTATAAAAACTATTACATCATTCAGCAAAAAGAAGCTCTTGATAGGTTAAATACTGAAAGAGAGGCTATGATCAAACCTTACATGGATGGAATACCTGATGGCATTGTATTGGGAGCTATGCAGGAAGATGTTTGGAACTCCTTCTTTTTTGCCCAGAAAACCATGTACGAGCAAAGGATTGAGCAGAAAAGGATTGAAGACGATCAAAGGGTTGCTGCTGAGAAAAAAGCTATTGAGGATCAAAAGAAGAAGGATGCTGAGGCCTTAAGGATCAAAAAGGAACTTGACGCTAAAAACAAGCAGATTGAAGCAGAGAAAAAAATAAGAGACGAAAGAGCAAAAGAGATTGCTCCTTATGTTATATTTATCCGGGATTACAACGGGATGCTAGGCATGGAAGATTCAGTATTCAAAAAAGAGTTATTGGAAATCAAGAAAGCCGCTGAGGAGCATTTCAAGTTTGAAAAAGAGAAGTCTGAAAAAGAAGCAGCTGAGAGAGATAAAGCACGTAAAGAAAAGGAATTAGCCGACGCAGCTCTTAAGAAAGTAGCAGCAGATAAAAAGGCATTGGAAGATAAAATTGCCAAGGAAGCCAAAGAGAAGGCCGACAAAGAAGCAGCTGAAAATAAAGCTAAGGCTGATGCTGAGGCTGCCGAGAAGAAAGCCAAAGAGGATTTATTGAAGTCCGGTGACAAAGCTATCATCAAAGATTGGATAGATAGTTTGTCGATTAAGGAAATTGATTCTTCTGCTTTCCAAGAAAATAGCCAAGCAATAGTAAAGGAAATTTCTGATAAATTTGAAGCATACAAGTCATGGGCAATCAAACAGCTAGAAAGAATTTAAATGTATTCAGTAGGAGATACTTATTTGAACATTACTTCAAGGATAGAATATTTGATGATCCCAATAAGCGGATAGCTGACATAATGGAAAGGCCAAGGATGTTAGAGATTTGTGATTACATCTGTAGAACCAACGAATTAAGCCATAGAGAAAAAGAGGCTGTAGCCGACTGGAAAGATAAGTTCTAGTACTTAAAAACAAAACGGGAAATGGAAATAGTTCAGGAGCTAAAGGCACTTGGTATTGAGGTTAGGAGTGAAAATACTAAATTCAAAGTCTGGTGTCCTGTTTGCTTTTCTAGGAAAGGCCACAAGAGAGATAAGGACTTAAGTGTAGATCCGGTGGAGGGAGTCTATAAATGTCATTCTCCTAATTGTAGCTTTAAAGGAAGAGTTCAATTAAAAAAGTACAACAGGCCAGATGCCACTACTATTGATGAACAGAGGATCAATGTAGCTTACTCTGAATTTATGAAAAAAAGGTGTATTAGCCGAGAAACTTTCATAAAACTTAGAGCCCACGTAGAAGGTGGTGAGCTGAGATTCAATTACTTTAAAAATGGCCAATATGTAAACTTCAAATCTAGGAACTTAAAAGAAAAGGGATTCCATCAATATGCCGGTGGTGAAAAGGTTGTTTACAACCACGATTCTTTGAAGGATAAAAAGAAGTGCATAATTACCGAAGGAGAGATGGATGTAGCTACTTGGGTTGAGCTAGGTTTTGATTCTGAATATGCCATCATAAGTATTGACCAAGGTGCAGGAGAGCCAGATTCTATATTGGATGGCAAGCTAGAATGTATTAAAAATTCATCTATAAACCTAGATAGGATTGAAGAGTTTTACCTTGCAGGAGATAATGATGCTCCTGGTCAATATACTTTCATGGAGATTGCTGATAGGCTTGGTAGACACAGGTGTAGGAAGATAAGTTTCGGAACCTTCAAGGACTCTAACGCAGTTCTGATGGAGCTTGTTAAAAACGGTTCTGATGCTAAACCATATTTTGATCAGCTTATAGTTTCCGCTACTCCTTACCCTATTGGTGGCGTTCAGGATTTGGACGACGACATGATGGAGTTGATGATGGATGAATACGATAACGGTGAGATAAAAGGAACTAAACTTGTAGGGAATCCAATATCGCAGTTGTGGAGTTCACTACCAGGAGAGCAAACCTTGTTTATAGGTTATCCAGGAGACGGGAAAAGTACTATGGCCAGAAACATAATGGTCCAATATGCTTTGCAGCACAATTATAAGTGGGCTTGTTTTTGTCCAGAAGACAACCCTGCTAAATACTTCTACAAAGATTTGGCAAAAATTTATCTTGGGAAGCAGATTGACAAGGGTTACAACAATAGGGCTACATCTGAGGAATATAGAGCAGCATTGAATTTTATCAAGACTAGGTTCTATTATATCTCCCCAGAAATACTTAAGGATGGCACCTGTGAGATGCCTACCCATGATTGGATAAACGAAAAGATACGTTACTTGAAATTGCAAAACGGAGTAAATGCATTTATCAAAGACCCATGGAATAAGATCATGGATTTATCGGGTCTCAGGGATGATCAGTCAATAGCATTGGCTTTGTCAAAAGATAAAACATTTGCCAATTTATATAACGCTTCATTTTATGTTGCGCACCCATCGAAGCCAGTAAGAGGTAAGGATGGTAGAATACCTATGCCGGATCAGTTTAGTATTGCAGGAGGTGCCATGTTTAATAATATGATGGATAATATATTGTGTATTTGGAGGCCATTCAGACAGATAGATAAAACATCAAAAGATGTAAAGTTTGTGGCTTTAAAGATCCGCAGGAAAAATATTGTTGGTAATGAAGGAGAAATAGATTTGACCTATAATTGGGTATCTCAAAGGTATTATGCTACTGAGGAAGAGATAAATCCATTTGAACAAGTAAGTCCTCAAAAAGAGGATTGGGAATATGAGAGTTTACCTTTTTAGTGTTACGAAAAAGAGAAAATGACAGTTATGTCTTTGCCTTACACTTTGAATGAGAATAAAAAATATTACGGGCATGATTATGGTAGTAAAGAGAAAATGAAGTTATCTCTTGATGGCGGTGCTACTTTAGAGTTGCCATTTACTAGGGGTATTTTAGAAAACAGTTTCGTTAGATTTTGTGCAAGATTAGTAATTGGTAATTCCAATATTATTTTAGATGTCCAAGATTTTGAAGAAGATATGTTCCCAGAAAAAGAGTGTCACTGTTAGTGAGGATATAGTAAAGATAAAAAAAGGATTTAATTATGGAATACGGCGAAAAACTAAAAAGAGCACATGATTTAGTGACAATGCTTAACAGGAAATCAGTAAGAGGTTTAATGAAAGTTTTGTCTGGTAGGGAAATGAATGTGACGCAGATTTATGTAGCGTTGCGCAAAGATCAAGCAAATATCAGTTACTTACTTGGGTGCCTTAGGGAAGAAAATATTGTGTGTTATCGGCATGATGGGTATTTCACGGTTTACTCAATAAACACTGCCAGAATTAGTGAAATAAATGCAGCAATAGCTAAGATATGAGTAAGCATTTAGAGTTAGGTAGGAAGATAAAAGCATTAGTAGATAGAGGTGTTAGGGGTGAGAAGCAAGCTGCCGAAAATATGCTAAATGCTTTATTGAAAAAGCATAATATCTCAATTGAAGAAATTGAAGGAGATAAAATAGAACCATACTATTTTAATTTAAAGAATGATGAACATGAATTGTGGTATCAAATAGTCAAGCATGTAAATTACTTAATAAAATGCTATGGTGAATTCCCAGAGAAATTAATAAAGGATCATAGACTTGGGGGAAATTACATGATCGAATGTAGTGCATCAAACTATGTGGAAATTGAGGCAAAATACTCTTTTTATAACAAGCTGTATAAAGAAGAATTGGAGGTTTTCTTTTCTGCTTTTTTGATGGCCAATAATCTGCTTGTTGATAATCCTAATATAAACCAAGATATTTCAGAACTCAGTATTGAGGAATTCAAAAAATGGAGAAGAAGAAAGGAAATGGCTGAAAAAATAACTGTTGGCAAATTCAGAAAACAATTATCTAGGGGTAATGTATAAAAACATCGATTATATAGAGAAGCGAATTAATTTCCAAGGATATCATTCACTAGGAATTAAGGAAATGAGTTTCATTCAATTGATATGCCAATTTACTATGGATAACGGGCACCATTGTCATCTTCACGGTGGGTATGTTAACTACAGATACAGTGTTCCTACTCCATTGCAAGCAGGAATAGGAGGAAGCACATTAAGTGTTACATGGGAAAAAGAAAAATTTATTATAAACCGATGTTACGTAGGTGACGTCACAGAAAAAATAATTGATGAAAAAATTGACGACGAGCCAAATTGACACAATAATATGTATAACTATACTCGTTGTAGTAGTATTAGGAATATGGTCAGTATTTGACTATTTGCAAACAGACGGAATTTATTTAAATGAAAGGTAAGACAATCAAGAAATTAAGAATACTGATGGGCATAACTGCCACAGAAGCAGCAAATAGGATGGGTACTCCTAGAGCACATTACAGTAAGGTAGAAAACAACGAAACTGTAAGTACGGCTATTGCAAAGAAGTTCTCAAAGATGTGCGGTATATCATTGGAGATGTTGGAGTTTTACGATTTGGAGCTTGACAATTCTTGTAGTATGCAGGAATTTCATATTAAGAAAAAGTACCAAGAGATGATTGAAACATTGATTAAAGTAATTGTTTAAAATGGTAGTAAAAACAAAAAAACATTTTAGTAGCCAAAAAGAGAAAGTAGGATTATTTGCAATAGATGTAGATAATTCCGAAATTAAGAAAGAACCAATGTTCTTTAACTCTGATTTTGACTATGCGTATCTGAATGGGAATGGATGGAGATGGTTTGGCAGGATTAGTAGAAATACTGATAGGGTTAAGACAGTTACGAACGAAATAAGAATGAACGCACAAGTTTATTTAGAATTTCCTATGGAGGGCTGGTAATCTATATTCATTATAATATTTTTAGTTAATCCAAAATAAGAACATATGATCATTTTTACCATCGCAGTAGCAGTGTTGGCTTTATTTGCTGACGTAGATTTTAAAAATCAAACTAAGAGACATGGCAAACGATAAGAAAGAAGAAGATTTAGAACCTACAAAAGTGTTTTTCTTTATATCTGAAAATTCAAAAAATATTGATTTGCAGTCTTTCCAAGATGCACTGAATGATAAAAATATAAAGATTGAGAAGGTGCAATGGCCGAAAGGAAAAATAAAAAAGAATGGGAAACGATAAGAAAGAAACAAAGAAGCTATTAAAAAGAATGCGTAAACGGCACTCTAAATGGGCTTCTGGATTATGCAGAAGTGAATGTATTAGCTCTGAGAATACTGCTGCATGTAAATCGGTAATTATAGAACCACCAAAAGTTGATTTAGATTATTTGACAAAAGTACTTGGCAGTTTAAATGAACAGCAAACGAAATTTTTGGAAGCGAATAAAGATATTCTGATTTTAACTTCATTGACTCATGGGGTTGAGCGGGCGGGTGTAAGGACTTATAAGGAAGTTGAAATGTATTACGCATCATTGGGGATAAAGGTGACTGTAAAAATGCATAATTTAGAATAAAAACAGAAAATAATTCAAAAATGGAACATTTAAATTCACTCATTCAGGAAAAATTCGACCAAATGTCGGATTCTGGAAAATTGTTTAGGGCCGCGATAACCGGCGACCAAATTTGGGACTTATACCTATCGTCTTTTTCGAAAGAAAACGATCCGGTATTTAGAGACCCTGCAAGCAGTACTCATAACTGCAACCATTGCAATAACTTTATTCGGAGATATGGCAATATCGTATCTATTGGTGAGGATTTGCAGATACAAACCATGTTTGATCTTCCAGATGTGGACGAAGAGTATGCAGCGTCAGTAAATGCAATATCTGCCAAAATTAAATCCTCAAAAATTGAAGAGGTTTTCTTTGAGACATTCCAAGAGCTTAATAGTCTCCCTTACGAATCTTGCACTAAGAAAAGTGAAAAGTTTCAGCTAGGCGTTGCCTCTAATCAAAAAAGGTACACCAAAGAAGAATCTGAAAAATACGGAGTGGTTGATCCTGGTGAGATCATAGAGTTTAAACACTTACACCTGTTCCTAGACAAAAAGTTTGTGGACACCACAGGCTTATCTGTAGAAACCATTATGGCAAACTACAGGGAATCAAAAAATGTATTCCAGAGAGCGATGGAAACAATATCTTTAGATACATTGAGGCTTGTGAAGGATTTGATTTTGCAAGGATCGCTACTAAATGGAGATCCGCATATCCATAAGATTGATGCTATTATCCAATGCAAAGATTCTTATGATTCAATCGACGCAAAGAATAGAGATAACTGGTGTTGGGTTCAATCATTTGGGTTTAGTTATGCTAGGTTCAGGAATGAGTTGATAGGAGTATTATGCTCTGAATTGTCAGAGGGGATGGACCTCAATAAGGCTTGTGAAAACTGGAATAAGAGAGTAGACCCAGTGAACTACAAGAAGGCTTCGGCACCTATCACTAAATCGCAAATAGATGCCGCTAAAAAATTCGTAGAAGAAAACGGATATGAAGAATCCTTTGACAGAACCCTTGCCACTATTGATGACATTAAAGTGTCTGAGATACTTCACACAAATGTTGGTGACGGCAAGATTAAAGAGGTTTCTATTTTTGATGAAGTTAAGTCAAATACTTCAAGACACAAGAGAAATGAGTTCGATGGAGTAGAAGAGGTTGATATTGAAAAGTTCATGAAAGATATTCTTCCTGGTTGTACTTCCGTTGAGGCTTATTTGGAGAATAGGTATGATGGAAATTTCGTTACACTTACTACTTCGAAGGTGAAAGAAAGTAAGCCAATATTCGCTTGGAGCAACAACTATTCGTGGACTTTTAACGGGAACCTTTCAGGGAAATCTCAGATAAAGTCAGCGGTCAAGTCTAGGGGTGGCAATGTGGATGGAGTATTAAGGATTAGTTTATCATTCCCTTTGACTACTGATGACTATGACTTGCACGTTGAAGAGCCAAACGGAAATAGAATTGATTATAAATCGGTTAGAAGTGTGTTCCCTTCTAGCGGGACATTGGATTTGGACGCACAGGGAGTAGATGGGCCTCAGCCTCCTGAGAAAAGAGTTGAAAACGTCATTTATGTAGATAAGTCTAAAATGTTAATAGGACGCTACATTGTGAGAGTGCATAATTTTTCAAGGAGAGGGTTGAATGTGCCTTTTGATTTAGAGGTTGAAGCAGACGGGGAACTAACTCTAATGTCTTTGAAAAGGAAAACAGGGGATAATTGGGTAGATGTTGTTATAATTAATTTTGATGGCAATTCGTTCACAGTTAAACCATCAAGCAGTATGGAGATTAAAGAGTCTAAATCTGTATCTAAGGAAGTATATGGGTTGCAAACTAATCAATTCCATAAAGTAAACCTTTTGTGTTTATCTCCTAATCATTGGGGAGAAAACAAAGTTGGCAATAAGCACTATTTCTTTATGTTAAATGGATGTAAAACTCCGGTGCCAATAAGAGGATTCCACAACGAAAACCTTAATGCTGAACTGTCAGCTCATAGAAAGGTCTTAGAGGTGTTGGCTTTAACAAAAATGATTGAGCCATCCGATAAACAGTTGTCTGGATTAGGGTTCAATGCCACTGTAAGAGACGAGCTAATTGTAAGATTGCAGGGTACTCACAAAAGATGTGTAAAAATAAAATTTTAATAATATCATAAAACAGAAAAAATGGATAATTTTAAGTTAATCACTAGACAGAAAGGTAGGTTCCAATCAAGTAAAGGACAATTATCTACCGAGCAATTATGGGACGTCGACGTAGAGGATCTGAATGACATAGCCGTTTCCCTTGACGAACAATTTGAAAAGTCAGGGAAAAAAAGTTTTATCGAAGAGGTTTCTGAAAAAGACATGCTTGTAAAGTTAAAACTTGATGTGGTGTTAGAGATTCTGCAAATAAAATTAGCAGAAAGGAAGGCCGCTAAAGAGGCTGCTGCGAATTTAAAGCACAACAAAAAAATTATTGCTGCCATTTCAGAGAAGAAAGACGAAGCCCTAAAAAGTAAGAGCGTCGAAGAGCTGGAATCAATGTTAAAATAATATAAAGATTTTTGCCATGGTGTAACGGAAGCACCTCTAATTTTGGTTTAGGAAGTTTAGGTTCGAACCCTAATGGCAAAACAAAAAATAAAAAAGATATTTAGTGCAGCACCAATTGTTTGACTACCAAAAGAAAACTATCTCTCAGCTCTTTGCAAAATTACGCGAAGGCTATAAGAGTGTTTTGATTATCTTGTCCTGTGGAGCTGGTAAGTCAACCATATTCAGCTATATTGTAAAACTCTGCACTGAGCAGAACAAAAGAGCTTTATTTATTGTCCATAAAAGAGACTTGGTAAAGCAGTTTGATGACAGGCTTTTTAATGAATATGGAATTAGAGCAGGGATTATATTGTCCCAAAAAGAAAGGCCGTCAAATAACGGTATTTACATTGCTTCCAGACAGACATTATCCAGGAGAAATTTTCCAGAAGTAGATATTGTTTGCGTTGACGAAGCCCATAATATAAAGTCTAATGAGTATAAGGTTATTACCCAACATTATAAAGAGAGAGGAGTCCCAATAACAGGATTAACAGCAACTCCTAGGAGAACAGATGGCAGTAGTCTAGGTGACGTTTTTGAGACCCATATCAATCCAATAAAAATGTTGGAGTTAATAGCTCTAAAAAGAATCGTTGGATGCACATATATTGAACCGGATCGGACTATGGACTTTTCTCTCCTTAAGATGAAAGGTGGAGAGTTTACAGAAGTTAGTCAGCAAGATTCGTTTAACAACAATGTAGCCTATGCTGATGTCGTCAAGCAGTACAAGCAATACCTTTCTGGAAAGAACTGCATAGTTTTCAATATAGGTAAGACTGACAGCCGGATCATGCATGAAGAGTTCCTGAAAAACGGAATATCTAGCGCATGTATAGATGATCAGACACCAAGTGATGAAAGAGATGTTATTTACGAAGCCTATAAGCGAGGAGAAATATTAGTTATAAATAATGTCAGGGTATGCATAGAGGGAACCGACTTACCTTGCACGGCAGGTGTTATATTGAAGTTGGCCACTAATTCAGAAATGTACTATGTTCAAATGTGCGGTAGATCACAAAGGACTTCTGAGGGCAAAGAAACAGGATTGGTAATTGACTTTGGCGGTAACGTAAGAAGACATTGGCCGGTAGAGCATTATGACATTAATGGCTTTGATCTAAATGAGAAAAAGAAATCCAAAGGAGAAAGAAAAAAAGAAGAAGCCAAATTCAGGAATTGTGAATGTGGAGTACTGAGTCCTATAACAGCCAAGGTGTGTGTGGGATGCGGTGTACCATTTAAAATAAAGATGGCAGAGATATTGTTGTCCACAGGAATAAAGACCGTTGTAATGGATGTGGAAGCCATGTTTTTCAATAAAACCAGACTTACCCCTTTTAAGGATTTAGCTAAAATGGATGATGGATCGCTACTTTATATTTGTGCATGTAGAGGATATAAATTTGGTTGGGCAATAAACATCATAAAACAGCGTTATCCTGATAAGTTTGAGAAAGCAGGTTATGGTGAAATGATGCTTTACTTGCAGAAGAAAGAACGAGAATCTGGATTAGATGGGTATAGGATTAATATAAGCAAAACTTAGGATTATGGATGCAGAACCAAAATACAAAGTAGGCCAAAAAATTAAAGTTGGTAATTGGACAGGTACAACAAAGCCATTAGAAATACTTGATGTCAAAGAAATATTCCACCATCGATTAGGAGAATATTGCTGGGGATATAGAATGAATGGGTACACAGGATTGACAATGGCTTATGTACCAGAAGGATATCTTCGACCATAAGGCTTACTATTTGGTGAAATATATAACTATAAACACTATATTTGTAATTCTATTTTTAATCAAAAAATTTTATAATGAGAGAAAAGTTATTGGAATTAGCAGAACAAGGAACTCCCGAAGAAAAGGCTAAGGTAATTCACTTTGTAAATACCCAATTTCCTGTTGGTGGAGAACAAGAAGAAGTTGTGTTTAAGCTTGAAGATTTTGCCAAGGGAAAAAAGCCTATAACAGCCCAATCCCCTCCTGTTGTGGCTAAAGAAGTAGAAAAGGAGATGGGGAACACATATAAAAAGATGATGGAAATGACCGATGAAGAGGTTAGAGCCAAGTTTAATGACGACATCTCTTTAGCTGGTCAATACTTATCAGACGAAATTGCTAACTTGGGAGAGGCTGAGTACAAAGCTCCATCGAAATTCACGAAAGGATTTTTTGATACTTTCAGAGCCACCATGGAGAAAAGAATGAACGCAGAAATCTTAGTTGCGTGATAACGGTTGAGATAGGCGGCAGGGATATTGAAGTCCCAACAAATTTAATGGAGATAGCTTTTTCGAGTTATCTCCCTTTTATGAAAAATTATACAAAACATACTAACACTGAGGACGATTACGAAGCTATCAAGTATGGCATCGCAGCTCTAAGAGAAGTTGTAGGAGATATCCCAGAATTGGTAGACGATGAATATTCTACTGCATCAAGGTTCAAAGTTGTAGATAACCTGATGAACATCATGAGAGCAAATATTGTATCTTATGTACCTCCGGATCTAAAGACAAGAGGGTATGAATTTAAATACAAAGACAAAGAATATAAGATACCTTTTATTTGGAATTACGATGGGAAGGTTTCATCTGACATGCCATTTTCTGCCTACATAGAGGCCATGGAATCTCTCAGGAATATCAGTTATGATGATGACGGCACTATTGAATTTACTGCTATGTGTAGATTGGTGGCTTCATTAGTTTTGATTCCAGAATACGAAACCAAAAACGACATTTTAGAAATACGAAAAACCATCGACAATAATGCTGATTATTTTCAAGATTTACCAGCAAAAACTGTAATGGATATTGATTTTTTTTTGAGCAATACAATGAATGTTTAAGGACAGACCCTTATTTTCATTGGTACTTCCATCCTCCCAAAAGAATACCTCCAAGTGATCCAAAAGCAATGCAATCTCACACAGAATCAGAAGCAAGGGAACAAAGGATAAATCAGATGATCATGAGTAGGGGTGGCTACTACTTGGAATTAACAAAGAAGAATTGTAGAAGGAAAGCAGAATCAGTGATGTACGAAAAGAGTTTAAATAATACAAAAATATATTAAGATGCAGTTTCCAGATGATGTACAGTGGATAAAAATATTCAGATCAGCGGTTAAATTTTCGCCGATTGTCAACGACACTAGGAATAATGAGATTCTTTGCAAAAGGCCTCAGTCATTCAACTGGATATCTCATGTGAGCGAGATTAAGGGTGGTAATAGCGGACAAACTGGACAGAGAGGTAAGTACTATTTCTTTGATAGAGCGCAGGAGACAACAAATTCTCCGGCAGCTAAATTACAGGTTGGTTTCCCGACGGTAAAGTTATTGGAACGTACTGTTCAATATGACGATGTATTCACGCAGAACGACGGTATTTATATCAGCAACATGAAGGTGTTTGTATTGGATAAATTATCATGGAAAAATTGCAAAGCAGGATATTGTAACCATAGGGGCCAAAAAGAACTGCTTAGTGACTGCAATGCAATATGGCAAAAGATCATGACATTCATCAATAAGTTGGAATATTACCAAGCAGATAATGAGTGGTCTACAGCTGATGTAAAGGGAGTTGCAGGGGAGCCATCTGTGGCGTTAAAAAAATATTTACGATTATACAATAAAGACATCTTGGGTCGCGTTATAAGAGCAGAAGGTGAAGGTGACCTGATGGGATATATGTTCGATTTCAATGCACCATCAAGTGTTTGTATTGATACAGAAGTCCATGT
>ERZ869921.652-NODE-652-length-18437-cov-4.262539_pt1 | contig 18437 bp, 27 predicted proteins | sample MGYA00579310_ERZ869921 | MGnify/ENA primary metagenome ERZ869921 (study PRJEB32216, sample SAMN09231816) | wastewater metagenome | place: USA: Maryland | collected 2016-06-21 | study: EMG produced TPA metagenomics assembly of the PRJNA472060 data set (Reclaimed...
GTGATTGCGTTCAGTTGATTTCAGAACTTGAAAACGAAAGCATCGGGCTATCTGTATTTTCTCCGCCATTTGCTGAACTTTACACATACAGCAGCCATTTGGAAGATATGGGGAATTCAAAGGATTACAACGAATTTTTAAAGCAGTTTAGTTTCCTGATAAAAGAACTGCACCGGGTAATGATGCAGGGGCGCAATGTTGCTGTACATTGTATGGATTTGCCAGTACAAAAAGGGAAGCATGGCTTTATCGGTTTAAGGGATTTTAGCGGTTTGCTTTTACGGGCTTTTGAAGGTGCCGGTTTTGTTTATGCCAGCCGGGTTACTATTTGGAAAGATCCTGTTGTTGAAATGCAAAGAACAAAGGCGCTGGGTTTACTTCATAAGCAGGTAAAAAAAGATAGCACCATGAGCCGTGTCGGTATTCCTGATTATGTAATGATTTTCAGAAAGGATGGGGAAAGAAGTAACCCCGTAACCAATACCGATATACCTGTTGACCTTTGGCAAAAATATGCTTCACCCGTTTGGATGGATATTAATTATGGTAACACATTGCAGGGATTCAGGAACGGCAGAGATGATAATGATGAAAAACACATTTGCCCGTTACAGTTAGATACCATTGAAAGGCTTATACACCTTTACAGTAATAAGGGTGATACTATTTTTACCCCGTTTATGGGTATTGGCAGCGAAGTTTACCAGGCTGTAAAAATGGAACGCAAAGGAATAGGTTTTGAACTTAAAGAAAGCTATTTTGATTTAGCAAAGTCAAACCTAAAAGCCTGTATCGAAAACAAAAAACAACTCACACTAATTTAAACAAACGGCAACCGTAACGATAGCGGATTATAATGGCAGATCAAATACTACCGAAGGGCCTGAGGTTCTTCAACAAAAAAGACAGTCAACCTGATTTTGTAATCGGTTCACTCGTAATAACCCTTAATGAACTGGTGCAGTTTGCAAAGGATAACCCGAAACTGTTATCTGAATACAACGGCGAAAAGCAGTTAAGGTTGCAGGTTCTTAAATCAGCAGCCGGTAATTTATACGCTGCTGTTGATACATGGAAGCCAACAGGCAATACACAACCGGCGGCGAACCTGCATGAGAAACCAACAGTATTACCTGAGCTGGATAATGACTTACCGTTTTAAAATCCTATACTTATGATGCCACTAAACCATAAAGTTATCCGTAGGGGCGGCTGGAAACCAAAACCATTACATGAGCGCAAAGTTAAAGTTTATGGTTATGTTCAGCAGCAGCACTTTGTTAAGGTTCAGAAAATGATTACAGAACTAATAAAACCGTACAGATGAACGAAATGCATGAATTTTTAAACTCGTTACCGAAGCCGGAACGGAAGAAGCGCAATCCAAAACCACCAACTTCCAACGAATGGAAGATACGTTTTGACCTTGCATACAAAGAGAACTTTAAACAGCAGTACCCGGTTGCATACGCTTCGCATGGCTGCCTTAAAACTTCGTTTCCTGACACAACAAAGGCTAACGGGCTGACACAGGCTATAATCAAATACCTGATGTGGAACGGACACCGGGCAACCCGTATCACTTCAGCCGGTAGAATGTTAGGTAAACGGTTTATACCCGGCACAACCCGTAAAGGCGCTGCCGATATTTCCAGCACAATCAAAGGCCGTTCAGTTATGTTTGAAGTTAAGGTTGGTAATGACCGGCCATCAGATGAACAGTTACGGGAGCAGGAACTTGAACGCAAGGCAGGCGGTGAATATTTCTTTGTACATTCAATGGATGAATTCTTTAAACATTATGATACGTTATGACCCCGCACCAAAAACACATCGCAGCCCTCACAACCGCTGCAAAGAAAGCAAAAAACCCGGTTAAAGTAAAGCAACTGATAACTAAAATTAAAGTGAAAAAAGCTACCGAAAACTGGCTGGCGCAATGATAAATGTAATATCTTTGTAACGCTGCGGCCACAGCGATTAATTACAATATTTAAACCCTTAGAGGGATAGGTGGCCGCCTTGAACTCTAAGGGTTATTTTATTCTGAATGATCTCCAACATTGAACAAATAAAGGCCAGCGCTGATATTGTTACCATTATACAAAAGTTTGTAAAGCTGAAAAAGTCAGGGCCGGATATGGAAGGCCTTTGCCCGTTTCATAATGAGAAAACATCCAGCTTTAAAGTATCCCCAGCGAAAGATATTTATAAATGTTTTGGATGTGGTAAATCAGGTGATAGCATTTCTTTTTTAATGGAACATAATAACCTCAATTACATACAGGCCATTAAATATATTGCCCAGCAAAACAATATTGAAGTTGAAGAAACAGATAATAAAACCTATGAAAAACCTGCTCCCAGGCTGGAAAAACTGCAAGCCGATACCATAGCATATTTTGAGAAACGGGGCATATCAAACAATACTTTACTTCGGTTCAATATTACTGAATGTATTGAATGGATGCCAAAGGCCGGCAAAGAAGTTAAAACAATTTGCTTTAATTACATAAAAGATGATGAGGTTGTAAATATAAAGTTCCGGGCAAAGGATAAAGACTTCAAATTGAATAAAAACAGTGAGTTAATATTTTATAATCTTGATGCTATTAAAGATGAAAACCAGGTTATAATTGTGGAAGGTGAGATTGACTGCCTTTCAATGTATGAAGCTGGTTTTTATAATGTGGTTTCAGTTCCTAACGGTGCCGGTACAGGTCAGCAACAACTTAAATACCTTGATAACTGTTGGCAGCAGTTTGAAGATAAGACACAAATAATTATACTAACTGATAACGATGAACCTGGTAATAATTTACGGGATGAACTGGCTCGCAGGCTGGGGAAAGATCGCTGTTATAAAGTTGATTACCCACCAGATTGCAAGGATGCAAATGATGTTCTTTTGAAGCATGGGAAACCAGCTTTGCAGGTAATGGTTGAAAACGTGAAACGCTGGCCAATAGAGGGATTGATTACGATGGATGATGTTTACAATGATGTATGTAATTATTACGAGAACGGTTACCCGAAAGGATTCGATGCCGGGATAGGTGAGTTTGATGAATTGCTAACTTTTGCTGGTGGCCTGATGACAGTTGTAACCGGTTCACCGGGTAGTGGTAAATCTGAATTTATTGATTACATAACTACTTCTCTTGCCCGAAAACATAACTGGAAGTTTTCTGTATGTTCATTTGAGAATCCTGTTGCCATCCACGTTACTAAACTTATGGAAAAGTTTATGGGCCTTTCATTCAATTACCGCAAAGATCCGGCACAAAGAATGAATGTCGAGGAGTTTAAAGAAGCTATTTATTTAACAGATAGTTACTTTAATTTTATTAATATTATGCAGGTCGATGTAACTATTCAGGGTATCATAAACAAGCTGTATGAGGTTGTATTAAAGACAGGGGTTAAAGGTATTGTTATTGATCCATGGAACTACATTGAGCATAAGGTGCCAGCAGGATATTCAGAAACGCAATACATCAGCGAGGCACTTACCCTAATAAAAGAATTTGCCGTTAAAACAGATACACATATTTTTATTGTTGCACACCCTCGTAAATTAATGAAAGATCAAACCGGGCAATACCCTCCGGCTACCATGTACGATATTTCAGGCTCAGCACACTTTTTTAATAAAACTGATAATGGTATCTCAGTTCACCGTAACTTTCTGAAAAATACCGTTGATGTTTATGTGCAGAAAATACGGTTTTCATGGCAGGGTAAGCTGGGTTACACCTCATATCAATTCGATACATTCACACGAAAATACATACAAATATGAAAGATGCTTTTTATTTCCCACACGATGCAAATGCTCAAAATGATGAAAAATTACTACACATTGTTTCAAAGTTCGGCATGGCCGGTTACGGTTTATACTGGTGTTGGATTGAGGCAATGCATGAATCCCAGGATGGAAAGCTGACAGTAAAACTTATTGAGGGCCTTTCTCTACGTTTTAGGGTTGATAAGGATGTGTTATTACAGTTCTATAACGAAGCTATTTTAATAGGTTTATTTTTGGCTGATGACAAAAAATATTGGAGCCAAAGAGTGCTAAGAAATAAGGATGAATTTGAGCAAAAAAGACAAAAAAAGTCTGAAGCTGGAAAGCGTGGAATGCAAAGCAGGTGGGGCTTTAATAACACTGTTATAACAGGAAATAACGATGTTATAACAAAACATAACAAAGGAAAGGAAAGTAAAGTAAAGAAAAGTAAAGAAAACGTGGATACCCCTAACGGGGATTTTTTAAGGCCCGGAATGGTACTTTAACCTTACCACCTATTTGCAATTAAAAAATAATACCTAAATTTACAACATGAAAAAATTACTATTCATTTCAGCTATATTCCTGATCTCATGCAGCAAAGAGAAAGGCAACTGCTATGAGTGTGAGTTTGGATATGTCAACGGAGTAAAACCACCGAATGAAACTTACTGCGGTGATATGCCTAAGCAGTTCACGGACGCCCAGGGTAACCCATTGCAATCATTTTGTAAACCTAAGTAAGATGGCAGGGGCACCAACACTGTACCGGGAAGAATATAACGAGCAGGCACGAAAACTATGCCTTATTGGTGCAACTGATAAAGATTTAGCTGATTTTTTCGAGGTTGAAGAATCCACAATTAACAACTGGAAAAAGGCAAATCCTGAATTTTTAGAGTCCATAAAGGCAGGTAAGCAATTAGCGGATTCAAATGTTGCTGATCGGCTTTACCAAAGGGCTATGGGTTTTGAGCATGACAGTGAGGAAATAAAGGTAGTTTCTGATGGCATGGGTGCAGGTTCATCAATCGAACGGGTACAGGTAAGAAAGATTTACCCGCCTGATACAGCAGCAGCTATTTTCTGGCTTAAGAACCGCCAACGGGATAAATGGCGCGATAAAGTTGAAACCGGCTTCACCGATACAGAAGGCAATGACCGACCACTGATTTATATACCAAACAACGGAAGGGATGAACCTACTGATACCAGTAAGGGCTAACAGAGAAGCATACACGCTTAAATATGCCATCCGTTCTATCTGCCAGCACAATGATATTAAACGATGTTTGTTGATTGGCTTCAAACCTAAATGGTATACAGGGGAACACATACAGCACCCCGATTACAGCAGCGATTACAAAGAACAAAACATAAGGGATAAGGTTGTAGCAGGTGCGCAAATAATGGATGAGTTCTTATTTGCCAATAATGACCACTTCATGATGGCACCTTACATGGGTGTGCACAACAAAGGAATGTTATCTGAAACATTACGCAACCGACAGCCTAACGGTTCATACACTCACCTGATGCGAAGCACTTTTGAAATGTTTGGTGATGTGCCGAATGTTGATACACATTACCCTATGGAAATGAATAAAGCCGGTGTTGAAAAAACGGTGTTTGAATGGCCTCGCTGGGGTATAGGTTTTAAAACTACATACGCTTACCTGAATAACATACATTCTGTTTACCACCCTGATAATAAGGTGAACGATATTAAACATGCAGGTCCTCCGTATTTCAGCACTTCAAGTATTTGCCAGGGGCTGGAAAAATTAAATGAAATGTTTAAAGAAAAGAGTATATTTGAAATATGATTCCGTGTTGCAGGTAACTGCATCGTAGTAGCAACTGGACAGATATTATCAGGGGCCAGTAACGAGATAATAAGCACGGGATCATATTTTATAAAACCGTTGGGGCGGTAACGATCTTAAGCGCTGATGCTCCCCCAAGAGTTGAGGCGCTTTTTAAATTATATGATATGTCAGAATTATATAAAGGATATAAATTTATTGATCTTGGATTTCAGATTGCAATGGATAGGCAGATGTTTGCCTTTTTTGATTACAGTGTTGGTGAATTTGTAACAACAAGTGCAATGGGTGATTGTTGTGTATTTTCTTCTTATCAGGATTTTGATAATCATTGTGATTTATCTGATAGAAAACTATTGCTTTCTTTAATACCAGAAAAGTATAAATTATGAACCTAATCGTCATCTGCGTTTACAACCGGGAGCAAAATATTAAACAATGGCTTCATTGCTGGCAGCAGTGTAACAGTGATGCACAACTGATAATTATTCATAACGTTGATGGTGAGGAGCGTTATAATATTCCTGATGGCATTACTTACATCAGGCGGCAAAACATAGGGTTTGATATTGGGGCGTTTCAGGATGTTTGTATGAACCACCTTAATGGGTTCCCTCAGTTATGGGATAAACTTCTTTGGATTGCTGATGATACCATACCCATGCAGAAAGATTTCGATAGGCCTTATTGGGATTTACTCGACACTCACGATTGCGTGGCTATGGAAATAAGCCCACATGTAAAGAGGCATATCAGAACAACCGGTTTTGCAATCACTAAGAAAATATCTGAAACATTAACTTTCCCGGCTTACCCTGTAACAACAAAGCAGCAATGTTATGAGTTTGAGCATTTAAGTAAGCAGGCTTTTTATGAGCAGGTAACCGCTGTTGGCGGCAAGGTTATAATGGTTACAGATCAAAAGAATTCACCGCTATTTGATACCGGTTATCACAGGAGGATAAAAGAACGTGAGCAGCATCATTACCATATTTTCGGTAGGCCGGGTGAAAAACCTATAACTGAAGCAATAGTATGTTTCATTTGCCCTGCTTACAATGCACACCCTTACATCATTGAAAGCCTACAAGCGCAAACGCATAAGAACTGGAAACTGTATCTCGTACACGATGGGCCGAATGAAACAGGGTTGAAAGAATATGTTGAAAACATAAACGATCCAAGAATAATTTACTATGAAACAGAAACCCGTTCAAGTAATTGGGGCCATTCAATACGTTCTGAATGGTTGCAGAAAGTTGAAGGGGATTATGTGGTTATCACGAACCAGGATAATTACCATGTACCGGTGTTTATCGAATACATGCTAAGAGGATTTACACATGATTCAGCAGCCACGTATTGCAGCGATATGGTGCACTCATACAAGGCATGGCAGATAATACCGTGCTCACTTCGTAGGGGTTATTTGGATTGTGCCGGTGTAATGGTGAAACTGGATAAAGCAAAGGCATGCGGATGGAATGATGTAACTTCACATTCAGCAGATTGGTTTTACTTCAAAGACCTGATAACAAAATATACACCTTATTCATTTAAACGAGTTACCGGATGCCTGCTTATACACAATTAACCCATTGCCGCTGCTGCGGATCTGAAAACCTTACCATGTATTTGGATTTAGGCATGATGCCACTGGCAAACAACTTATGCGATACATACGAGCAGGCTGTAAATGCAGAACGTTACCCGTTGCAAGTATTGTTTTGTGGTGAGTGCTCATTATCTCAACTATCGGTTGTTGTTGATCCTGAATTACTTTTTAGCAATTATGTTTACAGGTCAAGCATAAACAAAGGGTATGTTGAACATTGCAGGCAAATGGCAAAAGATTTACAGGTAAAGCATGTATTAACCAAAGATTCATTCATGATTGATATTGCCGGAAATGATGGCGCTTTACTTAGTGAGTTCCGGGAAGAAATAAATTTACAGGTTTTAAATATTGATCCTGCTGTTAACCTGGCTGCCATAAACGAGGCAAAAGGTATCAGGGTAATTACCGGCTTTTGGGGTGTTGAAATGTGCGAACGTTTAAACGGTTTTCCAAAAGCTGATTTAATCACAGCAACAAATGTATTTGCGCATGTGCATGATGTTAAAGACTTTTTGCAGGCTGTTGAAATGAAGCTGTCTGAAAACGGGGTGCTGGTGTTAGAGTTCCCGTACCTGATAGACTTCATAGAAAAGAAAGAGTTTGATACTGTTTATTTTGAGCATCTTAGTTACTTCAGTATTACACCTTTGATGTACGCTGTTACCGATGCAGGTATGAAGATCGTATCAGTATCAAAGCATGATATTCACGGTGGCACCGTCAGGGTTACCATTGCAAAGCAGTGGGCATCTATCCCGGTTGAACAAAGTGTTGATGACTTTATAACAAACGAACTTGAATACACACACATTGAAAAGTATTCCGGTTATGCGGAAGCGGTTAAATACACAGCCGAATCATACCGCAATGGCATTGTATCGCTATTCAATAAAAGTGTTGCTGCTTTTGCAGCCTCGGCAAAGGGTAATACCCTGATGAATTATTGCGGGAATAACTTCCCGATAAAATACATTGTGGATGAAACCCCTGAAAAGTTGAGTAAATTTACTCCCGGTGTGGCAAAGCCTATTATCGGGTTACAGGATATGATTAGCATCCAGCCTGATTACCTAATAATACTTTCATGGAACTTTGCTAAAGAGATTGCCGATAAATGCCGGGCAGCCGGTTACGTTGGTAAATTCATCATACCTATTCCTGAATGGCACGAATATGAGCCGTAAAATAATAAAACCACAACCAGGGTACCAGGAAATAGCACTAAGCAGCAGTGCTGATATTGTTATCGGTGGTGCCGCTGCTTTTGTTGGTAAAACATTCTCCCTGTTACTGCACCCATTACGGCACATTCACATAAAAGACTTTGGCGGTGTGATATTCAGGCGCACCAGTGTACAGATTAGGAACCAGGGCGGCCTATGGGACACATCCGCAGCACTTTACCCGATGCTGGGAGCTGTGCCCCGTGAATCTTCACTTGATTGGGAATTTAAGAAAGGTGCAAAAATATCATTCAGGCACCTTGAATATGAGAAGAATAAATTTGATTGGCAGGGAGCACAGATTCCATTTTTGGGGTTTGATGAACTTACCCACTTTACTGAAACAATGTTTTTCTACCTGTTAAGCCGTAACCGTTCATCATGTGGGGTAAAGCCGTATGTAATGGCTACATGCAACCCTGATCCGGAAAGCTGGGTGTATAAACTGATTGAATGGTGGATTGATCCATTAACTGGGTTCCCTATTCGGGAGCGCCGGGGTGTGATCAGGTACTTCATCAAATACGGTGATGATTACATTTGGGGTGATACCTACGATGAGGTAAAAGAGAAAGCCTGGCATTTCCTTGAAGCTATGATCATTGAATCCGGGCTGCAGCCATCAGACTTTATTAAATCCATTACATTCGTTTCGGGTTCTATTTACGATAACAAAGAGGGGTTGAAATCTGATCCATCTTACCCGGGTAACCTGCTATCACAGGATGAAGATACAAGGCGGGCATTATTGGAAGGTTGTTGGAAAGCCGGTGTGAATCCTAAAGATATTTACGAGTACCATGCTTTTTGTGGTGTATTCGATAACGTAAAGCAGGTTAGCAAAGTTGGCAAATACATTACAGCGGATATTGCCCTGGAGGGCAGCAATAAGCTGGTAGTTGGTTATTGGGAAGGCCGGGAACTGATGGATATTGAGATAATGGATAAGTCTGATGGCCCTACCGTTATAAAGCTGATAAGTTCCGTTGCTGAATATTACGGGGTTGAGAACCGGTATATCTGTTATGATGCAGATGGAGTTGGTGGTTATGTTGGCGGTTACCTGCGTGGTGCCATTCCTTTCAACGGTGGCCTGCCAGCTATTGAAGTGAAAGACCAGGCCAGTAACAAACTGATAAAGGAGAATTACTTTAACCTGAAAACACAATGCTATTACCGTTCCGGAATGTCGGCCGCCAAAGGTGAACTGAAAATAAATGAACGTTGTGCAAATAAAATGTATGACGATAAAATGACCGTGAGGCAGCGGTTTATGTATGAACGCAAAGCGGTAAAGAAAACTAAAACAGATATGGATGGCAAGTTACGCATCCTGCCAAAAAATGAAATGAAGGTAATGCTTAACGGTGAATCACCAGATATGCTCGATATGCTCATGATGAGGGAAATGTTTGATGTAAAACCGGTGAAGCAATTTATTGCATAAAAATATTACCTTTATTCACAAATTATAAAAATGAAGTTACTCGAACGGCTTTCCGGTGTTACCGAAGTAAAAGCAATGTTGAACAGTATGGTTCAAACACAGAACCGAGTTAACAGCTCTTTAATAACCTCCATATCCGCTCAAATATTCCCCTCCTGGCATGTGTTCAAAGATGTTGAAACATACAGGATTGTTGATGAGGTTTCAAGTGTGGTAAATAAGCTGGCGCAAACCGCGGCCAGTTTACCGATAACAGCGTTTCAGGAAGATGGCCAGGACTTACCACCAAGCAATGTGGTTTCACGATCGCTAAAAAACTTTACTTATTCAGACAGGCTAAAATTATTCTCATTCCTGTATTTAAGTGATGAGGCTTTTATTTATAAGCAAAAGATTGATTTCGGCCCGAATGCCGGACTTATACACCTTGAAATACTGCACCCTAATTTTATGACAGTGGTGCTAAGTATGGAATTCCCTACCCGTATTGTGGGGTATATTTACCGTGATCCGCAGGTTAATTATGAAGCAAAGTTTTTACCTGAGGAAATAATATTTATTCGTGGTTTCAATCCCGAAATAGATTTTTATACCCGTTGGAGGGGATTGAGTAAGATTCAGTTACTAGCGAAGCGGTTAACGAGGTTGGAGGCAAACAAGGCTAACAGTGTGGCACAAATGCAGAACGGTGGTGTGCCGGGATTGTTGTTTGATAAATCAGGTGAATTCGATGACATAGAAAAGTTAGGCATGAGAAATACAAAGATGCTTAGTTTTTTTACCAATCCGGAAAACAAAGGGTTACCATATAACGGTGTGGGTGATGTTACCTATACTGCTATTGGCAGCAGCCTGGTTGACCTTGATAGTGCTGAACTGGCACTTGTAGATTCAAAAGGTATTTACAACGCTTATGCTATTTCAGGGGAATGGATGAACGTTGATAGCACCGTTCGCAGTGATGTAAAGGAAATGATCAGGCAGGTTTACACCACAGCCATAAAGCCGTACACTATACTGGTTGAGGAAGCGCTGGAAAAAGACCCCGATATTGGCGGTGCCCCAAATGTTACAATATCCTTTGACTTCAGCAATATTCCTGAATTGCAGCAGTCATTGAAGGAAAAAATGGATGGCCTTTCAGCAGCACCGGTAATGATACCGAATAACATATTAGAGGCCAGCGGTGCAGACCGTGATCCTGATCCTAAAATGAATATACCCTGGATAAAATCAGGTTACCAGCCGTTGGATAGTTACGATGAAATACCGCCTGTAGAATGACAAATGAAGAACTTGCAAAAAAGATGGTGAGCCGTGTTGAATTCATGATTATTCAGCATATGCCTAAACCTACATGCAGTTCAAAATACATTGCATGGCAGGCGAAGGTAACGGAGGTTAAAAAACTTATTGCCGCTGAACTTTACCCGAACGCAAACGGGATAACGATAACATTATGAACCGCTCCGAATACATACATAAATGGCACCGGTTCCAGCAGCGGTATGAGGCAATATTTACCACTAAATTTAAAGCAGCATTACAGGAACAGTTGCAGCAATATATCCGCACCGGCAATGTTACGGATATTACTTCCGCGCCTATTTACAAAGTACTTGTTGAGTTATATACAACCGTTGGCCCACTATGGGCAGCGAAAACAGGATTACATAGGATAAAACCCGTTGAGAAAAAAGCCATGATGCCAATGGGTTTTAATGAGCGCATCATAGACCTGATGAAACAGTATTACGGTATTGACCTGCTTAATGATGCTGAAGGTATAACAGCATACACCCGTGAGGTTATTAGCAACGTTTTAAGTGATGCTGCACAATCGGGTATATCATTTAGCGAAATAGTAAAAATACTTTCTACCAATACAGAACTATCCGCCATGCGCGCCCGCAGGATTGCCCGTACTGAAACCGTAACCGCTGCAAATGGTGCAGCTATTATCAATGCACAGGAATCGGGGTTGAAGTTGAAAAAGGAATGGATTGCTATAACGGACAGGCGTACACGACACAGCCACATGAATATTGACGGCACGATTATACCCATTGACCAGCCGTTTAATGTGAACGGTACTGAAATGATGCAGCCAGGTGTAAGGGATCAGCCAAACGGATTACCAACGCCAGCTAATGAGGTGGTGAATTGCAGATGTACAACTGGATTTATACCGGTGAGGGATAGGCAGGGGAGGGTTGTTAGGGGTTAATTATTATTTCTGCTAAACGCGTAAGAAAATATACAGCCCCAATATAAGGAAACAAAAAATATTTGAAACATAACTTTTATTTTAGTTGGTTAGCAGATTGATACTTTTTTTACCATAAGTAATCTCAAATAATTTCCATTCCCCATTGATAATTGTACACCAGCACTCGCAACGGTATAAATTCATAAAAACAAAATACTTACAATGTGTTTTTATATTTGCGCCTATCTTTCTGAAAAGATTCAATGATTCTGCAACCATTTTCCTTTCATCAGGGGAAGTTATATTTTTATGTGTTTTCATTTTAGTTGGTTAAAATCTTTCACCTCAGGTATTTTACCGGTTTCATCAAACTTTGCAAAGCAATCGGCCGGCGTGATTAATTCTTTTTTAAGATTCTCAAATATGCGCTTTATATTTTTCAGACAAAAAGAATCAAACTCAGGTTCATACTTCATCATTTCTTTGCTACTTACAAAAGTTGCATAATACCCATCTTTTTGGCAGTAAATACGAACCATGTTTTTAAAAAAAAGGTTTTCCCCTCTATTAAATCCGAGGTTCGTTTCATGCGGGTTATCACTAATTAAAATATCGAATCCATCAATACTTTTTTTTATACTGGTATATGCGGTTTTCATTTCGTTTCAATTTTAACCGGCCATTCATGCGCTTTCGTTTTCTCCCGCTCAAACTTTTCCTCAATAGCTTCCTCCACCCATGCACCTTTAATTATTTTCTTTGGTAGCTGTTCAAGTTTTTCATGAGCAGTATCAGAAATCCTTACATTTTTACCCTTGTATTTTGTCATAACACAAATTTACGCAAATATGTTATAATAACACAGTGTATTTAAATTTATTTTTAACCTGTGGAAAGAAAAAGTATAAACTTTGAACTCAAAGACCTTGACAAGTCAAAAAGGACAGCAATAATTGCTCATGCTGCCTATGACAACATCGACCAGACGAGGGATATTTCCCGAAAAGGCATGTTTACAAAGTCATGGAAGGAAAGCAAAGATGATATTTCTTTTTACTTAAACCACAATGATGAACAGGCGCCGGGTAAAGTAGTTGATGTTTACGAAGATTCACAGTTTGCATTTACTAAGGCATGGCTGGGAACACATACACTCGGTAACGATGTTTTAACCATGATGGATGAGGGTGTTATTAAAAAGGCATCATTTGGCTATATCACTGTAAACAGTGCGCCTATTGACATCAAAGGGCAAAAGGTACGTGAGTTAAAAGAAGTAAGGCACATTGAAACATCAGTGCTTACAAAGATGCCCGCAAACATGAAAGCCGGTGTAATGCAGGTTAACAAAGCATTTGAAGGCATTACAGACAAAGAGATAAAAGAATTTTATGAGCATCTTACTGTATTAGAAGCGTTTTGCAGAAATACAAGAGCATCGGACGGCTGCATAAAAAACATTCTTACTGAAGTTGAAAATACAAAACAGTTCATTGCAGAATACAATACCGCATTCACTCGTAACGAGCCGGATGCCAGTGTATGGGCAGAATGGTTTAAATAAACATTAACTCATTTAAAAAATTTATAAAAATGGAAAAGAAAACCGCTGCTCAGATTGAAGCAGAAAAAAAACAAAGGGCCACAGAAATAAAGGCCGCTGAAGATGCTTATGAAGCATTTGAAGTAAAAGGCCCAAATGACCTGGTAAAAAAACTTGAACTGCAAAAAGCAGTGTTTGAGTTGAAAGGAGCTGAAAATGTAAAGAATTTCGAGGAAAAAATGGCTGCACTTACCGAAACAATGGAAGAAGCCAAAACTGCAACCAGCGAAAGCTATGCAGAACTTGAAAAGAAATACAACAGCCTTATCGGTGGTTTTGATGCCCTGCAGATCAGGTTCAAAAATGACAGCCGTACAAAGATCACACAACCTGAAACAAAGTCTTTCACCGACATGCTGAAAGATGGTATCAATGAAGTAAAAGATGGTTTTGCTGACCTGGCCAACAAAAAAGTAAGTTCAGTAAACTTCCAAATGAAAGCCGTTGCTGATATGGATTTTGCAACAAACTTTAGCACTGCCCGTACAACTGTTGCATACAACAAGCCGGGTATCATTGAACTTCCAAAAAGAAAAGTGCATATCCGCCAACTGTTAACAACTGGTGGAATGGGTGCAAAATCAACATTCAACTACATCAAAGAGGTTACAGGTGATTACCTGGGAACTCCATCAGGTTCAGGCCCTGCATCAGTTGCAGAAGCAACCTTAAAACCACAGTTTGACCTTAAATTGGTTGAAGCTGCTGTTCCTGCTGAATGGATTGCAGGCTGGTTAAGAATCAGCCGTAACATGCTGGATGATGTTGAAGGTATGACTACTTTTTTACAAAGCCGTTTACCTGAATTGCTGTTAAGGGCTGAAGATCAGCAACTGTTATCAGGTACCGGTACATCACCACAAATCAGCGGTATCACAGATACAGGTAACTTTACTGCTCCAACTGGATCTGCAACCATTGACGTTGAGCAACTGGTTCAGGCCATTGCACAGCTTGAAGGTTATGACAGGGAAGCAAACGGCATCCTGTTGAACCCGGCTGATTGGTACAATATCTGGTTAACCAAATCAACAGGATCTGTTGCAGGTTTATACAACTTGCCAACTGAACTGATTGCCAGGGTTGGAGATCAAATGTATATTGCCGGTGTGCCTGTTTTCAGGTCAACAGCAATTGCAGTTGATAAGTTCATCGTTGGTGATTGGGCAATGGGTGCAAACCTGATCCTGCGTGAAGCGCCACGGGTTGAGTTCTTCCGTGAAGATGGTATCAACGTTCGTGAAAACATGATTACTGTAAGGGTTGAAGAGCGTATTGCTTTCCCGATTTACGGTGATAACTATTTCATTTACGGTGATTTTGGTAACGCATCTTAAAATTGTTTTGTTGGGTAAATAATAAAAGCCTGTCTGGTTTCAGGCAGGCTTTTTAAATATCAGTATCAATGGCAGACTTCAGATATAATTGCGATAGAAGGGATGATTACCGGGAAGGCCCCTCATACGGTGATGTTATTGATATTATCTTCACCGAGGAAAGCAGCGGTGCTGATACTGCCATTATCCCGCTGGCGGAGGTAAAGAACTTTTGCAAGATTGATATTGATGAGGACGATGCTTTACTGGATGAACTGCAACTGGCAGCAATAAACATTTGTGAGGGTGCCACAAACATCGGGTTCCGGTTTAGGACCATTGAAGCTGTGATAAACAACGGGAACGGTGGCGCTTACTTACCATACGGGCCGGTTGATACCGTTACAAGCATTGATACCAAAACACCGGAAACAAACCAGGTACTTGGTGTAAAGTGGAAACAAATTGAATGGCCACGGCTTAACAGGGTAACGGTTATTTATACAGCCGGGTACAGCACATTGCCAGCTGACCTTAAAACAGGACTACTGCAATGCATATTCTACCTGTATGATGAGCGCAAACGAAGTGAGAATGCTTACCCACCTATTTACAAAGAAACTTTAAAAAGAGTATCCCGGAAATGATAAAGCTAAACAGGCGCATTACATTACGGGGTTGGGGTTCACTGCAAAATGAAATCGGCAGCCCGGTAGCTGTTGAGGTTGCGGCCTGGGAACAGTGGGCACAAGTTGAGGACAGATCAGGCGCACCGGTTAACCAGTACCAGCAAGAGTTGTGGCAGTACGATTATAAAATAACAGTAAGGCATGAGCGCACGAGGCGAATCGGTAGTAATTACACCATTGATTATGATGGTAAGCGGCTGGCTATAAATTCTATCTCATTAAAAAGTGAAGCATACAGGCAATACGATGTACTAAGGTGTACGGCTATTGATGATAGCACCGGAACAGGCGGTGGCGGTTCAGTTACACCATTGCCACAAATCGGGGTTTATAATTATACAGGCGTTGGCGGTGAATACGAATTTACAGCCGGAGTACTGGCAGGCCGGTATGTTTTCAGTGCTGAAAAAGATGGTGTTGGTTTTGTAATTTTAAGAGAAACCGGAACTCTATCAGATGACTTTAAAGGTGTGATCAATACAAAGGCAACGGGTAAAATGCAGTGGAGCACACCGTTTTCACCGGATGAGCGGGCAACAATACTTTATTTATGAGTGGTTTTAAATTTGAAATAAAGGGAGCGGATGCAGCGATTAAGCGCACTGAGGCACTGGTAAAGAAAGCCAGGGCGAATGCACAAGATGCATTAAATGGTTTTGGTGAATCCGTTGCCCGTGATGCAAAGAGGCTGGCTCCCGGTGATGAAGGTCATTTAAAAGGTAGTATAAATTCAAAACCGGGTAATTTATCGGTTACTGTTACCGTTGGCGTAAATTACGGGGCATACCTTGAATTTGGTACCCGTAAATATGCTGCAAAATATGTGGCGACATTGCCGACCGATTGGCAGTCATACGCTGCCACGTTTAAAGGTAAAGGCACTGGCAGCATGGATGAATTTATACAAAACATTATGGAATGGGTAAGGCGCAAAGGAATCGGAGCAATGACAACAAGCAGCGGTAATGCAAGCAGTTCAAAGAGTTCGTTAGATCAGCAGCAGCAGGCGGCATATTGGATTGCGTTGAATATATTGCAGAATGGTATCAGGCCGCACCCGTTTTTATACCCGGCAATTTATCAGACCGGGCATTTAAAGGAATTGAAGAAACAGTTACAAAATATATTTAAGTGATAGATATAAACACACCACTGATAAAGGCATATTATGAGGCATTGGCCGGGAATATCTTCATGCCAGGCAGCGGTACGGTTGTTTCTGTTTACGAAGGTGAGGAACCTGATAATTTACAGGATAAAGCATACATTGTTTTGGGTGATGTGGTAAGCAGTGATGACAGCACGAAAAGTAGCAGCGATACGGCAACCAGCATACAAATCGGGATATACACATGGGAAAACAAATATAATACAGCACTCACGGCAAATGATATTGCAAATCAGGTTTACGCAATTATAAAGCCCTCGCCAAATGCAGTTTTACTGGTTGATGGCATTCAAATGCTTAACCTTCGTGTATCAAATGACAGGGTAGAGCGTGTTGGTGTTTTAGCTGGCAGAAAATATATCAACCGAATTATAATTTTTCAACAAGATTTATTTATCTTTAATTAAATATTTAATACAATGGCAGAACATAAAGTAATACCGGGTAGCGTTTACCTTTACATCTCACCTTTAAATGATGGCAATTACGATACCGTTGTTTGTGGTGAAACGCTTACAAAAGATGACAGCGTTGCTGAGATTGATGCCAGCAGCCAGTGTGGCCCGGATATTTCACCGGGCGAGCTTTCATTAAGCCGCACCTTTGAAGGGCAGCATTTGCAAGATCCTAACACTGGTAAAATATCAGGTACTAATCTGCGTTTGCTCATGTATGCTAAAACGTTAGTAGGGTATAAGATCGCAACTGACCCGCCTGCTGTTGGTGATGAGTTGGAAACAGGGGTAGGCTACATTACAGCCCTCTCCAGTTCATACTCATTCACTGATAAATCAACGTTCTCCATGACGCTGAACCCATCAGGAGTTCCAACGATCACCACTGAGAGTTGAACAGCAAGGCGCATCACGGAAAGCAGTGATGTACGCATTACTGAAGCATCCGACACGAGAATAATAGAATAAATAAAAGTATTATGGCAGACGTTAAAATATCAGCACTTACAGCAGCATCGGCACTTACGGGAACGGAACTTATCGAATGTGTGCAGAGTGGTACCAATAAGAAAACAACCACACAGGATATTGCTGATTTGGCGGCAGCTTATACAGCACCGTTAGTTTATGCTGCCCGTTTAACTCAATCAGGTACAGGCAACCCATCAGCAGCAGAGGCGGCAAATACCACAGGCGCAACGGTTACGCTGGCAAGAACAATAGCCGGGTACAGTACTATAACGTTTTCATCAGCAGTGTTAACAGCAGGCAAAACCATTGTGGAAATATCAGGACGTGGTGCAGGAGGTTATACTGATCCAAAATTATTTGCTCCCCAGGTTGCATCCACATCATTGATAAATTTAGGCGCATTCAGGGCCAGCGATCAGACCGCAGAGGATGATTGGGTTTTGGATATAACTGTAACTATTTACCCATAATAATTATGAATTACATTAAAGTAAATTTAGGCGGCCAGGATCGCGGTTTGAAGTTCAATAATTACGGCATTGAAAAGCTATCCGAAAAGATGGCTGGTAATTCCGCTATTGCATTTACTTATGCTATGTTTTGGGGTAGCCTGATCGGTAAT
>ERZ869921.653-NODE-653-length-18424-cov-5.311394_pt1 | contig 18424 bp, 17 predicted proteins | sample MGYA00579310_ERZ869921 | MGnify/ENA primary metagenome ERZ869921 (study PRJEB32216, sample SAMN09231816) | wastewater metagenome | place: USA: Maryland | collected 2016-06-21 | study: EMG produced TPA metagenomics assembly of the PRJNA472060 data set (Reclaimed...
CCATGAAGGTCAAGGCGCTGCTGAAGCGGATGGGATGGTAGGGAGGGGATGATGAATTGCATGCATACACCAGGACCGTGGAAGGCATTGAAGGGCCATGATGAAGATCCTGAACGATGGATTGTAGTTACTGACGGTAAGCTGAACTATCACATTGCGGTGATCGAGAACGGCGCTCCTGGAGATACTTTAGAAACGGAGGGGTTCAACGCTCGCATGATCGCGCAATCCCCAGCCATGTTTGCGCTAATAGAAAGCCTGATCCATGTTGCGCAAAGCGGGCCGTTTGATCCATCGCCGCTGGATGAGAACTCGCCACTCATGGATGCTGCGCGAGAGATTGTATCGAAGGTCCGGCCATGAGTCTCGATAAGGCCGTTCAGCATGGCAAGGAGAAGCGTAGACCTTACCGTAAGGCCAAGGCTATTGATTGCTCGTGCCGGAATCACGGTTCCTGTTCATGGTGCCTATCGAATAGGACTATCCAGGAACAGCGAGAACGGGAGCGAGCTAGGCCGAAACATGATGAGGTTTCCTCATGACCCCGCGCACCTGGGCGGAGAAGATAGTCGCGAAAGTGAAATTCACGCTCGATGGGCATGGGCCTGAGCCGTTAGTGCAAAGCAGGACCGTTGAGATGTTGCTAGAGGACGAACACGCCCGTGCAGTGCGGATCGTGAAGGCCGAGATCAAGCGGGTGAAGCTGGATCAGCACACGCTATACGGACGAGAGAAAGATATTGCTGTGGATGTGCTGAACAACATCCTGGCCGCGCTCCAGCGAGGCCGCAGGAATACAAACAAGGGAGGGCGGTAATGGACAATCAACACAGGATGATTAAGGGCTATCGAGAACTCAACGTCCAGGAAATGCATTTAATGAACGAAATTAAGCTGAAAGGTGAAGAGTTGGGTCAACTGGTTGAGAAATTGCGCGGGATGCCTGGAAATCCTGGGGGACAATACGACCAACCCGATGGGATGGTGACGGTCGATCAGCGATGGGTGTCCATAGGGGCAACCGATTTACAGACTGGCTTGATGGCCTTAACGCGAGCGATTGCCAAGCCGACATTTTTCTAACCAGCGAGGCCGCACGGGAAGGGGGACGTGATGGCACATTTACGAGAGATCCCAAAGCGTAAGTGCTTGAATTGCTCTAAGCCAGCGACCGTGGAATTATATAACCGATTCAATGCGCCTCATGGATTTTACTGCGGGACGTGCGGAAAGCGACGTGAGGCCCAATTAAACGCTGAAGAAAGGCGACACGTTGAGCCAGCCTAACCGCAGGAAGGGGGCGTGATGCTACACGCGTGGATTGGGACAGGGTTCCTTGTTGCGGGCGCACTGTTGTTTATGTGGGCTGTTTCTATCAGGTGGCGCAACTGGAATGACTGGGCTACGTCGATGGTCATTAACAACATTGCATTTGCGCTAGGACTCGCTGGATGTGTCGAACTCATTATTTGGTGGGTGGCAGTTTAGCTACCGGAAAGGAGCATGATGTTGGAGCGATATGACGTAATTATTTCAGAGGGCGCACCTGACCCAATGTTGCCGCAAGTGGAAGGCGACTGGGTGCGTTATGCCGACGCCCACGAAGCCACCATTGCCGACCTCCAGGGGCAGGTCAAACTCGCGAATATCGACCAGGCCAATGTGGAGGCCGAACGGAATGACTTGCAGCAGCGCGTGGACCAGTTGGAGGGGGAGTTGCAAGAGTATATCCAAGCAGCGACAAATGAACCAATCAACGAGCCGTTGACCTATGGTGCGTTGAAGGCCGCAAGGTTTGTGGCGAAAAGGGCGTTTGCAGAGTTGACTAAGCTCCAGGCCGACCACGCCCGCGTGCTGGGGTTGGTGCGTAAAATTGTTCCGAGCATTGTAGTGGCTACAAGGAATTACACCGTTAGATGCTATTGCGGGGACAAGAATGTTCCATGCAAGGCGCACGCTAAGTACTATGTGGATCGAGCCGCTGTGGCTGTGCTAGATGAGCTATTAGAAGCCGCCAGCCTGCCCGCGCAGCCAGCGCAAGGGGGCGCGTGATGAGTGAGCCACTAGTCAAGTGGATTAAAACACAGGATCGTTGGGAATTGCATATGCGGAACAGAAGTGTAGCGACCGTGTGGATGAATGGCGTGTGGCATACCTGGGACCGCGATGGTAACGGCGGGGAGAATAGCGCAGAGGACACCGTAGCCAAGGCCAAAGTCGAGGCAGCTGCATCGGCAATTGCGCAAGGATTCATTTAGACGCCGAAGGGGAGACGCGAGCATGAGTGAGCGCACAGAAGAATCTCTAAAAGCTAGAGTGAGGGAAACCCCACTCATCGAGCGTTTGAATGAAAGTCGAAAGCGAATCGCCGCGATGTGCTCAGAGCGTCGCGGGCCTAAAATGACTATCCCTGTTGAGTATTACGATGATGATTTCTTCATCTGTGCCACGCTGGAGGATGCGCGCGACGAGGTGGCGCGGCTCACGAAATCTCTTGCCTGGGCATTGAAACACGTTCCTAAAGGGGGGACTGGAACCTATGCCTGTAGTCTAGCCTTTGCTGAGAACGCGTTAGCAGCCGCCCTCACGCCGCAGGGTGGGAAGGGAGGGGGGGGGGAGTGATAGCGCGACTACACATAATTTGTGATCGGTGTAATCAGGTCGTGAAGGACGCCATGAAGGAATGCAGCGGAACGACTGCCGGTTATTATGAAGTGGACAGGGGTGCATGGCGGAAGTTTGCCAACCCAGGGGAGAAGTATTTGTGTGACGCCTGCATGTTCAAGGACGAACGGTATATCACTGTCTACGGCAAGGTGCCCCAATGACAGCGGGCCAGCGGTGGAGTCGGGAGAGGCCGACAGAGCCGGGGTGGTATTGGCATAAGCGAACTGACGGAACCGTGACGGTGCATGAAGTCGTGAGTAGTTTCGATAGATTGTGGATTGATTTAAGCCAGTATGGCGTGCTGGATAAGATTCTGGTGAGCAATGTCAACGCTGGCGAATGGCAAGGGCCGATCACCCCACACGACCAGGAGGCGGGATGATGGACCTCACGCCAACCATAGGCTGGTATCGTAAACTGTTCTGGTGTGGCCGCAAGACATGCCTCCTGTGCTGGTTCATCGATAAAGCCTACTGGCTGCAAGCAGTTATCTTAGGTATCGTACTGATTGAGATGATCAGGGAAAGGTTGTGACATGGACCAGCAAATAGACACGGCGCAGCGGAGGGCGGAGGTTGAAGCGGTGTTGAATAAGTGCGATGTCGCACTGACTGATTGGCTACGATGCTATGCGCCAGAAGAGTTTACGGATGAGCAAGTCGCTGAGACAAGGAATCGCTTGCATGGCGGCACATTGGCCTATGTTGCGTTCTTGAGGCGAGATATTAAGAACGCCCTCGACCGGCTGCGCGAGGGGGTGGAGGGGTAAATGAACGAGAAGCAATGGAAGAATCGAGCGGCAGAATTGGGCTGCATCCTCTGCTGGCACAACGACCAGCCCGGCACGCCGGCCAACTTGCACCATGTCCGTGAGGGGCAAGGCATGTCGCAGCGGTCCAGCGACCTCCTTGTGACGCCACTTTGCAAGGAGCACCACCAAGGGAAAACCGGGATCCACGGCGCCATCTTCTACCACACCTGGAGGCTGGACGAGATGGACCTCCTCGCCATGACCATTCGAGAAATCATCAGGCCGCTATAGAAAGGGGGCAGTATGCCCAGCAGGATCATTCATGATAAGTGTCGGAAAAGCCTCTCTCTCAACGCCCTCTCCGCCGAAGCCGAGCGGTTGTTTTGGCGACTGACCACGGCCGCCGACGACTATGGACGGTTCGACGCCGATCCGCGCGTGTTATTGGGCGAGTGTTTCCCGTACAAAATCGAAATCTTCAAGTCGGCCCAGGTCGAGAAGTGGCGCGATGAGTTGACGGTGGCGTGCGGAGAGGAGGCGCCGCTAGTCAGACTGTACTCCATGAAGGGCCGCGTGTATGGCTACTTCGTGAAATGGACGGAATATCAGCGCGATCGATCGAAGGAAAAGAACCCTCCAAAACCGAAGTTCCCAGCCCCCGAGGATGGCCTGCCGCTGGACGTGTCCATAATCGTCAAGACTGTCAGCACTCCTCCGGAACCGGCCGCAAGCCCCGCGCCGAAGAAGATGCCACCGTCTCTCTCTCCAGCAGAGATGCGATTCGATCAATTATGGAAAGCGTATCCTGCGCGTGGCGGAGTCAAGGGGAGCAAGCAGGCCACCCGCGCCCTCTTCCTGAAGTTGACCGAGGAGGAGCAAGCGCAGTGCATCCTTGCCACGAAGGCCTATGCCAGGCATTGCCGCGAGCAGGAACGGACGCCGCGCGATGCCCAGCGGTTCATTAAGGCCACGGACGGAGAGCTGTGGCGAGAGTTTATTCCCGCCGAAACCGCCCCAGTCAGGCGGCCCATGTCCGCCCTCGACGCCCCACCCCCAGCCCGGCCGCCAGTCGGCGAGGACATGCCAGCCGAGATAGCGGAACGCTTTAAGCGTATCGGTCGACCGATGCCGATGGAGGGGCACTCCTAATGCAGGGGATTGCAGAATGGGCCACAGAAGCGCATCATGCGCGCCAGACGCCTATGCGAGTCAGAGTTGAAGGAATCGCCCTGGTGGCCGGATGCTGTCTCTTGATTGCCGCGTTTGCGATCTTTCGCCCACAGACCGACCAGGAGGCGATAGGCCGCAGCATTGTGATGGCGGCACGAGGGTGGCATGAATGGCCCACCGAGGCGGCCTTGCCCGCCTGCGAGTGGGATCCGACCGGCAACTATCATCTGGTCACGCCCTGCGAAACGGAGGGGTTGGTGTTTTATCGCAACCCCTGGATTCCGAAACGCTGGGCAATCGAACAGCGGAGGGAGTTATAATGGAGGAGCGGCTTTACGCTGGCGTTGACCTTGCCAGACCGGGCAGTGACACGACGGTCATTTTCACTGCCCGCCGAGAGGGGAAGGCCCTCACGCTGGACACTATTCGCAAGGCGGTCGCTGGCATGAAGGTCCTTGCAATAGAGTATGACGATATATTTGAAATCCGGCACCCGGGCATTGGGCCAGTACCGATGATAGAGGAGCCACCGACCGAGATCCATCCACCACGCAACCGAAAAGAGCGACGTCATCAAGAGTCCTTAACCAGGAGGAGAGCATGAGACACCTACTTGCGAGCCTGTTCATGGTGGGAGTGATGGCCATGCCGGCAGCCGGGCAAACGGTGTGCGCACAGCTGGGCGCGTTCACAGACTGCAGCGGGTCGAACGGACGGAGCGCCACCATTGTGGACCTTGGTAACAATCAGGGCGTGATTCTTACCGACCAGTCTACCGATCCCTACACGATCTTGCGACCGGCGCAGGGCTCGCCAGCACTCCCGACCTTGCCGACACTCCAAGGCCTGCCGACCTTGGAGCCGCCCAGTCAGACCGGAGGCGTCGACTCGCTCATGTTGTCGCCAGGCATGGGGGAGATGGGAACCATGATAATGCTGGGGCAGTGATATGTGGGTACTCCTATTCACCACATACACGGTAATCAATGGATCAATCTATATGTCGCCGCGCGACCATTGGCCACCAGTCAGATTCGCCGAAGAGGGAGAGTGCCGAACCGTCGAGAAAGATAATAACGAATTATTCAAGAACAGCGACTACCGGAAACCTAACGGCGACGGATTCTACACGCGGGCGAATTGCATAGAAGCTAAACATCTAGGCCACGCATATAATACGCCAGGTTATTGAGCCGCCTGCAGCTGCTTCACCCGGTCATTGAATCGATCCATTACCCGGTCAATCTGCATCTCGACCAGCCGAACTCGGTCGCTGCTGGCGCCCTCTCGCAGGAGGTCGCGCTTGCGGCGGTTGAGGTGCTGCACCTCCCGCTCCACCTGTCCCGCGTACACACTCAGCCGGGCGTCCGGGTGCTCCCGCACGTAATCAGTCGGGTCCTCATGGTGCCGTCGTCGGCCTTCCACTTCCTCCCCGTGCATGGAGACTTCCCGCAGGTTGTCATAGAACGCATTGCGCCGGGCAGCCACATCTGACGCCGAGCCGACCAGCCGACCAACAAGCGGGATCTTGTGCATCGGCACCTCTTCGCCAGACACCAGGCCGCTCAAGGCTTGTGAGGCCTTCGAGGTTTCGCGTCCGACGCCACCCGTCATTTGCGCGACAAGGTAATCGATCGAGTCCGGCGTCGGCGAGAAGTGGCCGGGCGTGTATTCCGTCCCGCCCGTCGCCCAGTTGATGGCTTCCGCCAGGCCTTTCGCCCAGGGGCTTGCGGTATCCTTCGCGCGCGTCATGCCGGGCGTGGGCTTTAGGCTATTGAAGTCCTCGCGGTAAATCTTCCGGCCCGTCCAGTCCTTATTCTCCGACAGGGCCACGAAGGGATCTACGGCCGTCGGCGCAAGGAACTGGCTCATAGTCGCGGCGCCACCGACCGGGGAGAAGGCGTCAACGAAGGTGCTCAGGAATTGATAGGCGCGCTCAATGGGCTTGCCATGGATGAGGCTTTCCGCCACCAGCCGGCCGAAGTTGGGGAGGATGTTAAAGCCGAGCGGCATGGGGATGGCCACATAGCCGCGGTCCGTCCCGGGAACCGGGATAATCAGGCTGCGAGATTTCATCCACTCCGGTGGTTCCTCGTCCTCAAAGCCCGCCATCGACAGGGCGAAGGCTTGCAAGGCGCCGAGGGCGGTGCCGCCCTGGATGATCTTCTTGCCGAGGTCGCTCAGTTTCCCGAACTCGCCCTTTTCGAAGAGGGTTTCCGCAATGCGCGCCGTGCCCTGGACGGAGGCATTAAAGAAGGCATAGAGGGCGCCGACCTGTGTCGTAATCTGCCCCTTCTTATTGAAGTTGACCGTGATGTTTTTCGCCGCGCTGGCGGCCTGTTCATCGCTCATCCCGTTCTCGAGGCCGACCTGGAACACCCCCAACCGAACCGCATTTTCCATGGCCTGGTTGTAATCTGACAACCATTCGAAGAGGGGCTTCGCCGCCTTGTCGAGAATGGCCTGTTCCACGCCGCCCAGGCGTCCGCCTGCCGTCAGGATCTTGCCGCCAAGGGTCTTTTGCCACCAGTCCGGATTCAGCATGTGCTCGATGGCCTTCGCCCGATCGTTCGACCCACGGAACATATCGCGGTATCCCGTCGGCCCGCCGACTCGCTGAAAGCGTTCCCACAGCTGGGCAACGGGCGACGTCGGATGCTCGCCGCGCCGAATCGCCCGGGCGTCCTGATAGATACCCTTGATGGCCTTGAACGTGGCATTCCGGACTTCCGCGCGCTTGCCAGCCAGGGGCGTTGTCCCAAGGGCCAGCATGGCGAATTGAATATCTCGGATGAAGTTGACCACGCCAAACACGGGGTTGAACTGGGTGTTAATCGAGGCCAGGTAGCGCGTGGCCGGTGCGACGGAGGCCAGGACGGTATTGAGCTGGCCCACATCCAAATCTTTCAGGGCCCGCGCCATCTGCACGGCTCTGTCGTTATGCTCATTGAACACAATAGAGTGGTCGACTCCGGCTAGGCGGAAATTCACCACGTTATCCCGTCCCTTGTAATTAGGGTCCGGGCGGAACTCGACTTCTCCCGTTTTCCGGTTGATGCCCTTCAGCATCGGCACGCGATACTCACCAATGTCGCCCGGCGCCATCTCGAGCAGGCCCGTATCCGGATTCGTGTAGGTAATCATGGCGGGCTTGGTGAGGGTGGCAATGTCGCTATTCGGGTATTGCTGCAGGAGCCCAGCCAGGGCAATCACGGGGCGCATCTTCTCGCCCCGGACGATGGCCTTCTCCCGATCCATGGCGACGTTCGCCAGGATATTTGTTACCTTGAGATTGGAGCCGGTGCGCGCCTTCGACTGTGGGCCACGGACGGAGCGGCCTTGCCCGGTGCCGGGCGTGCCGTCCTCGTAGCCTTCCCGGTGCAGCGGCACGTAGGCACTATATTCATTCATCCAGGCGTTGACGGTTTCCTGCGACTCCAGGCCATAGTCCACCAGCAGCCGGCGCGTGTTCGCCAGAATCGAATCCACCCGGGCGGCCAAGCGGTCCATCTTGGGGCGGTCGGCCTCTGCCAGGATCCGGCGCGCCTCCTCGTTCGTCATGCCAGACAGGGCCTCGTTGTCCTCGCGGTCAGGGTTAATCTCGCGTAAGTGGGCGTTGGCCTCTTCGGCGTGGCGGGCGTGCAGGTATTCGTCCAGTTGCTCCATGGTGACAGAGTTGAGGCGCATCGAGTCCACCAGCGGGCGGAGCTCGTCGGTGAGGAAGTCCTGCGTGTGCTTCGAGACGCGACCCAGGTAGAGCTCCTCTTTCAAGACGGGGTTGAGATCGTCATGCACCACGTTCCCGGCTGCCTTGATCGTGTCCACCAGCCTCACCAGGTCGATATTCTTGTCCTGCATGGTGCGGATGACATCATCCATCTTCGACATGGCTGGGAGCTGATAGGCGAGGTCGCCTTGCGTGCGCAGGAGGGATTGCTGCGGTCCGCCGATGGTGGCCGGCACATAAGGCGGCGTCACCAGATCCGGCAGGGCGGATTGCGTCTCAACGTCGCGATCGGCATTCAGGAGGCCGTTGTATTGGTTGACTTGCGTGGGCATCCAGGCCGCGCGAAAGGCATGCACTACCTGATTCGTGTCTGTCCGGAGCAACTCTTCGCCGAGCCGCAACACCTCAGACAGGGCCGTATCATTGCGAGGAGACAGGCCAAGGAAGGTGCGGATGGCTTCAATGAACCGCGTCCATAACGATCCGCCGTTGTAGGGGATCGACTCTAAATACTGCTGCATCTCCGGATTCGTGAACGTCCACGCGAGAATTTCCCCGGGGTCTTGGATGGCGTTGGCTCGACGCTCAAAAATCGCCTTTTCGAATGGCGTCATGGTTGCCGCATTCCGGCGCGCCAACATCGCCCGCTCATTGAAATGCGCAATGACCGCGTTCGTGACGGCATACAGGGATTTGACCGATTTCCCGAGGGCGGTATCGGCCATGGTAGACTTGTTGCCGATATAGAGCGCGGCCTGCGTAGCCGCATGGGTCAATTCATGAAGCACGACTTCATGCGACACGCCTACCACGCCCTTCACGTCGGCTCCCTGAATCCAGACTTGGGTCGAATCTGACCCTGCAGGCAGCCAGGTCAATCCTCGCGTGCCAATCAGGGCAGCCGGCACGCGGTCATTCAAGTGCGCCACGTTCAGCGTAAACATCATGCCCGCGGCTTCCAGCTCTTCAATCTTCCTGGCCACCTCGTGCGCCAGGGCACGGTGCGAAGCCGACGGCGCCTTATCGGCGATGAATCGAGCCGCCTGCAATGCCGTCTTTCCTTCAATCGCCGACTCTACCGCACGCGCCTCTGCCGGTTCGGGGTCGCCAAACACCTCGCTCTCATTCGGGCGAGAGACGTTATTCGAGGACAGTCCAGTGTCGGCGCTTCCCGACTTGCCGGTGATCTTGAGAATCGGGCGATGCCGGATGATTTTCTCGAGGATCGGTTTCGGGTTCTCCGTCGGGACGAAGATGCGCGGCTCGTACCGGATGGATTCGACAAAGGCGCCGTAGCTTTTCAGTTCATCGCGGAATCCGTAGACGTTGCCGCCCATCACTTCAATGCGGTCCTCACCATTCACGCGGCGCGTGCCGAGCTTCCACCCGTTGGCCAGCTCAACCGTATCACCGTTCTCGATAGCTTCGATGGCCTTGTCGATCGTCGGGGCTTCCGCCTTCTCTGCCTTCACGCCAAGCCGTTCCATGGTCGGCGCCAAGGCCTCCGCGTCAATCACCCGCCCAACCGTGCGCAGGCCATCATCCGTCGTGACACGATAGACGCGCGTGGATCCGCCGATGCGGTCCCAGATGCCGAGCATGGCGCCCGACAGGATATGCACGGTTTCATTGCGGGTTTGCGGCGACGTGTCGATAGACTCTTTCCAGGCCTTCTCCGCTTCCTTGCCGGAAATCTTGCGATAGTTCTTCGTAAAGGTCGTGTCACTGACCATCCGCACCTTGTCGACGTCGGGCTCGAGCAGCTTGATTTGCTCCTCCACCTTCCCGTCCTTATTGGTGTGCTGATACCCGCCCTTGAGAGCGGCATAGATTTTCCCCGTTTTCTGTCCGATGAAAAACCCATGGAATTTCTCGCGTTGCGTCAGCCACTTGTACTCGTGGAACTCGAGGCGATGCTTGGCCTCAAAGGTCATGAGCCTGGTCTTGGCCTTCGTTTCCGGGTTCTCATAGACGACTTGCTGCTTTTTGAGGGTGATCGAGTCGGCGCGATAATCCTGCATACCCGAATCGAACGTGCCATTCGTTTTCGCCATCTCAATGGCCGCCTCCATGCGTTCAAAGAAGGCGTCAAACACGTCGTTCTGATCGGCATACTCGAGCGACAGGATGCGGTTGAGGAATTGCGGCACATCGGGCAGCTTGTCCTGCATGATATTGCCGTTCTTGTCGACGATGTTATTGAGGCCCAGCTTTTCCAGCAGGTCGGCCCAGCCCTGGCCCTTAATGTCGCCACGCTTCAACGCCCGAAAGAACGCTTCCAGCGAGCCCGCCGCGTAGGCGTTCTCGAGGTTATCCGCCTCACTGAACAAGCCTTGGCTTGAGGTCTGCCGATGCCCACGGGTGAGGGCGCCCAGCTGCGCCAGCCGACGGGCAATGGTCGAGATAAACCGCTTATGCCCCTTCAGGTCGGTCGACACCAGAATGTAATGCGGTGCCGAGGCTTCGTCACTGCGATGGGTGCGACCCAGCCCTTGCATGGCCGCATCCGCGCGCCAGCCAGGCTGTATGACGTAATGCATCCGGCGCCGCTTGTTCTTCGCCCGGTTTGAGGCATGGTAGCTCTGCCCGGTCCCTCCGGCATCGGAGAACACGAGGATTTTCCGCTTGTCGTCCATGAACTCCGCGGCTTCCTTGCTCCGGACGTTCTTGGTCCGGCCCGTCTGCGTGACGGTGGTCCGCTTGCCGTTCTTGTCAATCTTGCGCACCACGCGCTGATTGCGGCCGGTGACTTCCGCCACGGCTTCCGCGCCAAAGGTGTTAATGATGAGGTCTAGCGGATTTTCCGGGGTGCGTAATGAGCCGAGCCGGCGCAACAGATCGTCCCGCATTTCGACGGCTTCCTTGTTCAGGACCGGGGCCCCATTGCTGTCGACGACCGGGCGCGATCGTTCATTGCCGTTCTCGTCGGTATAGGTTTCGAACTCCTGGACAGGAAACCCTTTCTCGATATAGCTCAAGAAGCCTTCTCGCGGCGTCAGGTCCAGGTCGTCAAGGTCGCCACCCTCCTGCTTCTTCAACTTAATCTGTCGGTCTTGCTGCGCCGCGTTCGTTTTCGTCAGCTGAATCACAATCGCATGCCCGTCCTCAAGGTCCTTCTCCATCCGCTTAATGACGGTCGGCATCTGCAAGGACGTCAGGACTTGCTCGTAGAAGCGTTGATGCGTGCCCCAAAAGAGCGAACGCGCCGACGACTTGGCGCCGCCGTTCTTGTCGGCTCCGGTGACTTCCATGATCCGGTTGAGGTTTTGGAGCGCAACTTGCCAGCCCTTGGCCATCTCGTCGTACATCTCGCGTTGGTCCGCCGTCAGCTCATGCACCAGGCGGTCGTAGGTCACGTCGTCATAGGAGAGTGAGCGCGAGGTATAGAGGCCATTGGCCTTCAGGTCTTGCGAGACCAGCTCCATCGCGGCCAGTCCGCCGCTCTGAATCTCGCCGACAAAGCGGAGCTTATTAGCGAAGGGCGTCCCGTTGCCCCACATGCCGAGCCGTTCCGCATAGCCAAAGTCTGAGACTTCAATGCCGCCCGTGGCGGAGAAGTAGGCAATACGCGCCTTCGGGAATCGCTTCTGTAGTTCGATGCCAGCGAGGGCTTTCATGGCCGGCTTCTTGTCGCCGCGCGCCCCAGAGGTCTGCATGTTATTCCGCATTTCATGGGCTTCGTCGAATACGATCACCCCGTCATAGTCTTTCCCGAGCCAGTTCACCATCTGATCCAAGCGCGTTTGCGTCGGGGCTTTCTTGAGGTTGCCCTTTCTATCCACGGCACCCTCTTTCGGCCTCCGCATTTCGAGCTTGCCATCTACCGAGAGGTCCAGCCCGTCGCCGAGCAGTAAGTAATTCGAGAACAGAATGCCATCCTTGCGCGTGATGGTGTCGCCAAGGTCCATATCGCCTTGCGAGAACAGCTCTTTCCCATCGGTCCCGGCCACGTCTTTCCAGTCGCGCACCGCATCCTTGAATAGGTCGCTGTTCTTGCTCAGCCAGACGGCTTTCTTGTGTCCCTGCCGCAGATTGTCGAGGATAATCCCGGCAATCTCGCGCCCCTTACCGACTCCCGTGCCGTCGCCATCGAAGAACCCGCGCCGCGTCCCGTCCGGCAGCAATTGGCTGTGGGCCTGCCCGGCATATACGATCGGCTCCAGCTGGGCGCCGGAGAGGCGGCCTTCCTCAATGACGTCTTTCGGGAGTGCCGGCTGATAGGAGGCGTCCGGTGGATCAATCGCCGACATGGCGGAGCTTTCTACCAGCTTGCCGGGGTGCGGCTTCGCGCCCTTGATCTTGACTTTTTTCGGGGTATAGGACTCGAAAATGGCGTCCGCGTTGGCGGTGCGGTCGGCTGGCGCCGTCGGCGCAGGGGCCTCGTCCTGTTCAACGGCTAGTCGTTCAGGTAGTTCTGATCCATTGTCGGGTCTGCGCTCACTAGATCGCTCAGGCTGTCCAGGGCTCGCATCGAGGCGTCCTCCGGGCTCTGGGCGTTCTCCAAGCTGCGCAGGCTCAAGTGTGGCGGGTCGTTCAGGTGCCCGCTCCGGCCGTGCAGGAGATACGCCTGTACCGCCGCCTTGTCCGGATTGCTCAGGAGACTGGCCACGATCGGGAGCAGTCGCGCTTTCAGTTCGCGGTGACTGTCCGGCGTCAGGTCCAGATCGCTCTCCTCGAGACCCCACAGCAGGAGCTGCAGGAGATACGGCTGACTGGGATCCATCTCGGCGCCCGCCTTCTTCAGCCAGCGCTTGGCTTCCAGATTGAGCGGATGCTGATTGATTGTCTCGAGTTGGGGCGGTGCGTGCATTGCGAACCTCCAATAAGTGGGGGAGGGCTTCAAGAACATCCGCCACATTGGCGTTGATGGGTGCGACACCATCCGGCTTGATTTTATCAAAGATGAGGATTTGATTGTCATAGGTCGTCCCGTACTTCTTGTAGCCCTCTCCGGACAGACCGATGCGCCCACGGTAGGCGTATTTCATGCCCGCGAGCTTCTTCCATTCCTCAAGAAATTGCGCATCTTTCCCGTCGCGGCCCTGCCCGATCAATGCGACCAGTCGGCCTCCCGGCTCGAGGCGCGCTAAGGCCTGGTCCAGATGGCGGAGGACGTTGCGACTGCTACGCTCGCCCTGCTTCCGGCCAGCCGTCGACGAGAACGGCGGGTTCATCACAATGACGGTCGGGCGCGTGGTATCCGGGAGAATGTTGTTCAGCTGTTCGGCGTTCTCCTGATAGACCGGCCCGATGTTCAGCTGCCGCAGCAGATCGGCCCGCTGGTCGTGATACTCGTTCATCACCACCCGGGCGCCCGTCACCTTGGCAAATACCGCAATGCCGCCGATGCCCGCCGAGGGCTCGAGCATCGTGTCGGCCCTCGTGATATTGGCGGCCCAGTTCATCACGAAAGCCAGGTCGGGCGGTGTCGAGAATTGCTGAAACTCGTTTTGGTCCTCCGTGCGGTTGGGCTTCTGCGTGGGGATCCGCTCGAGAATCTGATTGCGAATGGTCCCGATTCGGCCCTTAGCCTGCCCTTCCGTGGCGTCCGTCGTGAACCATTGTGGGTTTCTCGCAATATATCGGTTAATCCCCAATTCTAGGGCGTCGTAGGCTTCTTTCTGTGCATAGGCGCCGCTGGCCCGGGTCCCGCCGAAATAATAGTCAGCATGTTCGAAAAACTCCTCGTGAGTGATGGTCTTGTGCGCGCCGAGCGCGTTATCGACATACTTCGCGAGCTTGTCGGCGGCCTGCGTTTTCGCATTCGGCGCGGTCGGCTTCTCTTCCTTCGGAGCTTCCGGCAGCTTCCCGTCGCGGCCAGACAGAAGAGACTTGATCGCGTCAGATTGCGCGTCCGTCGGCTTATTGGTCTGGCTCTTGAGGGCCAGCACAACCTCATTGCGCTTCACGCCTTCGGCGCCGTTGCCGCTGTCTTGCCATCCACGCATGGGCCCGTCTGGGATAAACTCGAACTCCGCGAAGGTTTCGCCGTAGGTGACGTCAAACTTCTTCGGCTGCCCGGCCTTCTTCCAGTCGGCCATGATTTGTTTCGTGCTGGGTCGCTTGCCCTGGTCGGTATAGTCGAACGAGGAGGATGCGGGTTCCTTGGTGTCCGGCTCTCCGATATTCAGGGCCTTGCGCGCAAGCGCAAGCAGTTCCTTGCCTTGGATGGTTTTGGTGTTATTGATAACAATACGAGGACTCTTCGGCCCGTAATGCTCCACGCGAAAATTGTCCTTCGCCCATCCACCTCTCCCAAATTCATAACCTAGCGCTTCAGTAAGGTCCGTATCCGTCAAACCCTTGGCCCGCCTCTCGGCCCATCGCGCATCGGCTCCAGCCATGCTGTGGGCAGACCGCATAAAGGCTTTTTCAATGATGGCGTCCGTCAGCGGTCCAGCGGGCTCGTCCTGGTCAATGTCCTCGATCTTGGTCTGTTCAACTTCCGGCTCTTGTGCAGCCTTCGAGAATAGCGGCGTTTCCGACAAGGGCGCTTCCGGCCGGATGATCGGGCGTTCGCCAATGGTCGGCGGCGGCACAGCAATCTCTTGCTGGCCCGGCTTCTCTTCCGCTTTCGGAGCCTTCTTCTCCTGCAGCTTGGCCCTTTGTTCGGCAATCCGGTCCTGTTCATCGCCGGCCGGTTGCGTCGTGTCGCCCGTCGCCAGCCAGTCCTTGAAGCCCTGCATGGTAAAGGCCTTGATCGATTGAATGCCGTTCCAGTCCTTCGCGTAATTTTCCTTATAGCGTGCCCGGGCTTCTTCGATCGAATCGTAGCCCATCATGACTTTATGCTCGTCGAACCCGCCGTTTGCGCTCCGCTTCTGGTCGACGACAAAGACCGGCCCGCTATAGTCCTTCGGGGTGTTCGGCTTCACAAAGACGTCGATATACTCCTTGTCCTTCCCCTTCGTCCCACGGATGTAGCCATAGTGGGATTTCATGGTGACAGACCAGGGCTTGCCGTCTCGATCCTTTCCCGATCGCGTCGAGCCTTCAGGGTTCTCAATGCTGATATTCAGCCCGGCAATACGATCGTGCCCCAGCTCATAGTTGCCGGCCTTCTTCATGCCCTCGGTGGGCTCGTCCTTATCGTTCTTTGGAGAGGTCGCGGCCTCGTGGGCGCGGTCGTCTATGGTGGGTGCCGCCTCAACGGATTGGGTTTGTGGTGTCGTTCCCTCTTGGGTAGGGGAGGCCGACGGGTTCGCCAAAGATGGCGCAGGCCCAGGTTGAGGCGGCGTGTAACCTTCCGGCTTCGGGATCCATGATGGCCATTCGCCGCGCATGATCGCGTCGGCATCCTCGCCCCATGGAGAATTGCGAAACTCACGGTCGTTCAGCAGGGCTTCCTTGACACGCTCAACGGCTTTCCCGACGTCTACCCCATCGTCTTGGATGATTTTCTGGATGGCGGTTTCAATCTGGTCGCGCTTGAGCGGGTTCCGGCCCTTCGTCAGTTCCTTGTACCAGGGCGCCGTCGCCGACTTGAGTCCGCGCACTTCCGGCGTGCTGCCGTGGCCATCTTGCTCCATGAAATAGCGGCCGCCTCGCTCGCTCCCAGCGGCGCCCATATCGGCTTGCGCCTTCTCGGCGCGCAATAGCATGTCCGCGCTATGCTCAGGGGATAGCTCGCTTCTCGGCACGGAAGCGGCAGCGGTCGGTGCGGCAAACGGGGCAGCCGGCGCTGTCTCTGCATTGGAGGCAGGAGGGGCAGGCTTCGAGGCGTCACCCATACCCACACGGCCCAACTTCGCCGCGAGTTTGTCGCGTTCGGCCGGCGTGAGGTCGTCGAGGTGCGATTTCCCCGTCACCATCTTTGTGTATTCCTTAAAGATGGAGGTGTCAGGATCCAGACCTTTCGCCTTCGCCAGCTCGTGCAGCTCCGGTACGGAGGCATAGGCGCGGTCGATGGAGGAAGGAACCGGCGCGACTTCGGCGCTAGTCGGCGCCACTTGCGGCGCGACTTCCGTCGATTGAGGGGCGGGCGTCGAGACGGCGGGCTTGTTCGCCTTCATGGCCACGATCTTGGCGCGCTCTGCCGCAATGGACTGTCGCGCATCCTCCGCCGTCGGCTGGCGAGGCGTGAACGTCGAGGCGACTTCAATCCCAGGCGTCACAGCCTCATCCATCCACAGACGAGAGGGATTCGGGAGCGGCATGGTATTCGCCGGGACAGGATCCGCGCCCGGGAGAAGGGGAATGTCCTTCCCAACGGGAGGAATCGTCACCTCCGGGGATGGGCCAGCCGCGGCGCGTTCAGCCTGCAGCTGTGCCGCATAGGCGTTATGTTCCTGCGCAACCGTATCCTCGTGCAGCAAGTCCCAGGCGGCCTTGATGCTTTCATCGAGCCCAACGTCTGGATTGTTGAGGCCGATCGATTCCGGCACTTTGGTAATGTCGACGGCGCCCAGTCCTTTTTTCGGCTCCGGCAGGGCAAGCGGTTTCGGTTGGGCACGCTGCAGGATGCCGCCAGCACCACCCATCGAAGCTCCGCCCACGGTACCCATCGCGGAAGCGTCGATCGCTTGCCGCACACTCGCGTCACTGAATGGATCGTTGCCCTTCCCGGCCTCTTCGACCAGGGTTTGCGCGAACTCGGTCGCGCCTTCCGCCATGGCGCCAGAGGTGCCAGCCAGCGTGCCGCGCGCGAGACGTCCCGCCACCCCAGGGGCAGAGGCGGCGAGGCCCGCCGCTTTCGACTTACCTAGGACGAGATCGAGGCCGATCTTGTCGCCGACAAACTCCAAGGCGCCCGCGCCGATTGTGGCACCAAAGCCCTTGGCCAGCTCTTCGCCTGAGAGGGTCCGATTCTCTTCGACAGATTTCGCGGCCAAGTCGCCGCCGATTTCCCCGCCTTCCATGCCGGTGGCCTGGAGCGCAAGGGCGGTTTTCTGGCCGATGTTCTTGGCGACGTTCGCCGTAGCCAGGCGGGTCAATTCTTCCGAGGCGAGACCTTTTGCGGCGTCGGTCGTCGCGAGGCGTGCCGATTCTTTCGCCACCAGCTTCTCCACGAACGTGGTAGCCAGCGGCCCCAGCGCGGCCTTGCCTCCAGCCATGACGGCCGGACCAGCCGGACCGCCCAAGAGCACGGATGAGAGAGCTTGAATACCTTGCGCGCCCGCGTGGCCAAGGCTGTACTGTGCCCAGTCGACAAGGGCGCCCAGGTCGCCATCCTTCGCCCGATCGTAGGCGTAGTTGAAGGAATCGGTCGGCTTCGAGTCGGCCGCAATCTCCTTTCCCTTTTCTTCATAGCCCTTGACGCCAAATTTCTTGATGCCGGTGGCAATGCCACCCTCGCCCACCACAGACTCAGCGGCGGCGCCAGCTGCCCCGACCAGGCCATAGCCCAATTGCGGCAACTGCTTGAAGTCGTCCTTAAATCCGCGCGCGACGTCGCCTTGCGTCGATTCTTTTTCTTTCGCCCCATGCGCGCCATACTTGCCCCGCCAATATTCCGTGAGGGCGGTATCGTCCGTCTCCGGGTTGGCCTTGCGCGCTTGCGGGAGCCAGGACTGCAATGTGGGCAACGACGACGGAGGCGGCCCGTACTTCTGGTCGAAGTAACTGGTCAACGCCTCTTCGGATACGGTGGGGTTTGCTTCTTTCGCTTGCGGCAGCCAGGTCTCTAGCGTGGGGCTCGCCATCTACTTTCGGTCCTTTCGCTTCGTTCGCTCAGGCAGTAAGGTGTCCATAAGTGAATCGATATTCTCCACTAATTCGGCCTGAGTATACCCGCTTTGCTGCAAAATTGGACCATAAATATTGATCAACAGGCTGCGGAATTTTTGCTCCGTGGCTGGCTGCACATTGATGCCGTCGCTGCGCACGCGCTTCTGCATGTCAACGATGGCCTCTTTCTGTTCGACCGTGAGCAACTTCTGTAGATCGCTCTGCGTCAGGGCCTTGCGCACAGGATTAGCGGCCGGCTGCAGGCCTGCAGGCTTCGGCTCGCTTTTCGGTGCGGGCGGCTCTGCCGTCGGCTTCTGTGCGGCAGCCATGAGTCCAGTCGGCGGGGCGGCGCGTTCCAATTCGCGCGGGAGGTTCGCGGGCTTGTCGCTGGCCAGCGGGTCCGGTGGCCCATTCGGGTCGATAATGTCCGGCTCCGCCATGGG
>ERZ869921.654-NODE-654-length-18423-cov-13.243304_pt1 | contig 18423 bp, 24 predicted proteins | sample MGYA00579310_ERZ869921 | MGnify/ENA primary metagenome ERZ869921 (study PRJEB32216, sample SAMN09231816) | wastewater metagenome | place: USA: Maryland | collected 2016-06-21 | study: EMG produced TPA metagenomics assembly of the PRJNA472060 data set (Reclaimed...
GGCGGTTGCTCGGGGGGCCAGCGGCCTTCAACGACCCGGTTCTGCGTGCGGTCGGTGCTCTCGAGGTCTACCGCGACGCACCGGATCGTCTTCGGCTTGGCGACGCCGCCGATCTTCCGTTTGAATGTGAGCCGCGAGAGGTTGCTCCCCACCACCATGCGGCGCGCGACGATCTGCTGGCCGCCTACGTCGCGGGGGGCGTCGGGGTAAAAGGGGGTGCGCAGGGTGCCGTCAGGCCCCGCCTGAAGCTGCTCGAACAGCCCGCGGATTGGGCGAATCCACAGCTCGGTGTTCACCAACGTGGGCGCCGCGCCGACGAGGGTGCACAGGCGGGTGATCGCGTCCCAGAAGGTGAGCTCGGTCCCGTGCTGGCCGCCCCCGGGCGGGTGTGGGGCGGTCGCCCGGCGCCCCCGGCCGCGCGCGGGGGTACGGTGCCGCGGGAGAATGTCGGGCGGCAGGGCCTCGGGAATGCGCCCTCGGGGCCACTCGGCGGCGTTGCACCGCACGGTAAGCCGCTCGGAAAGGGGGTGCCGCTCTAGCAGCTCCTCGATGATCTGGTGGATGCCGCGCGAGTAGTCCAGCTTGTTGAGCGCCTCGGGCGGGAGCGGGGAGGACATGAGCACCCCGCGCTGATCGCGCCCCGTGATGCGCAGGGTGAGGCCCGTCTCGCCGTACTCCTCCTCGATCTCGTCGGCGATGCCGAGCATGACCAAGGTGCCCGGGCGCGGGGCGCCGCCGGGCTCGCGGGTGCGCAGCACGCTCGCCAGGGTGCCGTCGGGCCGGCGAATGCCCCGCTGGCCCCGGGCGAACTCCGAGGCGTCCACCGTGCCCATGTGGATCTCGACGCCCAGGGCCCGAATCGTCCGCGGGTCGAGCGGCAGGTCGCGGAACGCGAGCGAGAGGTTAAACGTACCCGCGGCCCGGATACCGCTCTTCTCGATCGTGCACTTCTCGGGCACGATGTTGAGCACGAACACCGTCTGCCCGTCGCTCTGCGGGATGCTCGCGGCGGTGGCAAGGGCGGGTTTCTCGCCGGGGGCGACGGGGCGGCGCGCGGGGGTGGTGGCGGCCTCGTCGGTGCTCACCACCTTGGGGGCGGCGGCCCCTTGGATAAGCGCCTCGTCGAAGCGGATCGTGAGGTGGCACACGGTGCTGGGGTAGAAAGGTCCGGTCACGGCGACGCCCCGGCCGAGCCCTCGTCGGTGCTGCGGGGTACGAGCACAAGCTGCCCGGTGGCGAGCTCGGCGCTTTCGAGCTGGTTGAACAGGAGCAAGGCGCGCCACTGCGCGGGGGTACCGTAGTAGCGGGCGCTCACATCGCGCAGGTTGTCGCCCTCGCGGGCCTCGTACACGGCGAGCAGGTCGTTCTCGGCGGTGCGCAGGGTGTTGGCCCGGGCGAGGGCGGCCTCACGCCGTGTGCGGCGGGCGTTGCGCGCCTGCGTGTCGCCGTACAGGGCGGCGGCGGCGCGGAAGCCCTGCCCGAGGGTGCGCGGGTCGCTCGCCGTCGCCGCATGGAAGAGGAACTCGGGCGGGGTCGCGGTCGCCTCGGCCACGACAAAGCTCGCCTGCCCGACGAGCCCCGAGAGCACCGACGCCGCCCGGCGCACGGTGTCGTACGGGGCAAGGGCTTGCCGCGCCGCCGTGCCGATGCCGTCTTGAAGCTGCACCACCGAGTCGTTCATCGCGGCGAGGCCCTCTTGCAGCTCGCGCAGGCGGTCGGGGGCGGGAGCCATCGGGGGGGCGTTCATGCTGGCGGCGGCCCCGGTGATCGCCCCGGCGAGGGCGTCGGCAATGGCGCTCGGGTCGGTCGGGCCGGTCGGGGCGGGGGGGCGCGCGGCGTCTTCGCCCGTGCCGGTCCACTCGAACTCCATGCTCCAGGCGGCGTCGTTGGTGTTGTCCCACTGCGGGTCGAACTTCACGAGGTGGCCCTGGCGCACCTCGGAGAACCACCGCACCTCGAGCAAGGCCCCCGCCGAAATGAACGAGTCCACCATCTTGATGAGGTCGCGCAGGGTGGTGAGCTGCTCGCCCGCGGTGCGGCCCCCGCCGATCTTGCCCGGGGGCGCCTGCGTCGCCGCGCCGCTCACGCTCGCGTCGCCCGTGGCGAGGTACTTCTCCTTCCACTTGCCTTGAAATGTGGTGTTTTCGAGCGCGGCCCCGAGCACCGTGCTCGTCGCCCGGGCGTTGCCCGCGTACCACGTCACGTTCACGCGCTGCGTACGGGGGAAGCCGATAGGCCGGTACGGCAGCGCGCGCCCCATAAGGGTGAGCTTGCGCCGCTGCCCGTTGAGCTCTTGGATAATGAGGCTGGGTACCTGTGAGGTGGCGTCTGGCATGGTCTACGTGCCAAAAAGCGGCGAAAAGCCGGAGGTTAGACGTGCGTTGCTCATGCGCTCTAGGTCGGTGACGAACCCCACGGCGATGCGGTCGGGGTCGAAGCCCTCCGCGAACTTCTGGGTGATGTCGAAGCGGCTGTGGCGGAAGTCGTTATGCGTGGTGTGCCCCGCGCGCGCCGCGGGGGTCGTCGGGCGGCGCGACTCGGCTTGCGCGGCGGCCTCGGCTGCGGCCTCGGCGGCGGTCTGCGCCGTCTGCCCCTGCGCAGTCTGCGCGCGGGGCTGGCCGTGTACCGCCCCGATGCTGTTGGCAATGTCTTGCAGGCCCCCGCCGAGGCGCCCGAGGCGCGCTGCGAGCCCGCGCAACAGCTCCGTCATGAAGGTGACGAACCCCGTGATGGCGTTGCGCACCGGGCCCCCGACAATGCTCCAGACCTCTTGCAACCCTGTCCCGAAGATCTGGAGGGCGGGCCGCACGATGGTCATGATCGACCGGAACACCGAGCCGACCACCGACCCGAGCACGGCGAAGCTCGGTTGCAGCGTCGTGAAGATGTCGCGACCGATGGCGATGACGGGGGCCGCTAGCGCCTCAATACCTTCCATGAGAAACGAGAGCCCCGATGCGAGCCCGGGCAGCATGTTTGCGACCATGCCGCCCATGGTGTCGCCCCACTGCCCGAGCAGCCCGAGCAAGGGCTGCACGAGCGCCACCGCGAAGTAGAAGGTGCGGTTGAGCCCCGTCATCGTGCTCGAGAGGAGCACCGTGTCGCGCGCGAGCGCCGTGACGACGCCCCCGATGAGGATGCCCAGCGGTCCACCCGCGGCGGCCCCGGCGGCGGCGTAGCCCGCCCCGCGCGTCGCGGTCGGGTCGCTCACCACGCGCATAAGCATGTTGCGCCCGTTGCGCGCCATGAGTCCGAGCTGTTGGAACGCCTCCGAGTTTTGGATGCCGAGGATGATGCCGCGAACGCGGCGGAAGCCCCCGACAAGCGCCGTCGAGATCGCGGCGCCGATGCTCACGATGCGGGGCTTCCACTGGTCGAGGCGCCGGCCGACCTCGCCCACTACGTCTTTGATCTCGTTGAACAGCGGCAGCGTCGCGCCCCGAATGGTCTGCTTGACGGTCGTCGCCATAGCGCCCGAGATCGCATCCCAGGTGTTCCCCGCCGCCGCGAGCATCGGCTGGAGCTTCGCCATGCCCTGCACGAGCACGCGGGTGCGCTGCTCGTTGGTCATGTGCGAGAGCGAGACGGCGGTAAGGTTCGCTTGCCCCTCGACCAGCCGAAGGTACGGCATGAGGTCCGAGAGGAGTTCGTTCGAGGCCGCGCCGCGCCCCTGGAGGATGAGGTTGAGGTTGCGACCGACCACCTCGCTCTGCCGGCCGAAGGTCGCGCCGATGGCGGTGATCTGGTTCGAGAACGCAGTCATCTGGTCGATGGCCGTGGGCAAGCTCTGCCCGGCCATGCGTTCTAGCTCGCCACGAATGCCGGCCTCGCCGAGGGTCGCGCGCGCGGTCGTTTCGATCTGCGCAAACCCCGCCTGGAAGACGTTGATGTAGTCCTGAGCCTCGCCGGGTAGCCGCGCGGCGGCCATCTCGATCTGGTTCATGACGCCGGATGCCATCTGCATCCCCTGCACCATGTTCCCCGAGTACCCGAAGGCCGTTAGCATTCCGCCGAGCACGATGCTCGTCTGCTCGGCCTGCGACCCGACGTCGATAATGTGCGAGACGAGCCCCCCCACCCCAAGGGCCGCGACGGCGCCCATCACCATCGTCTTCATCGAGCCGAACGACGAGACGAGGCGCTTGCTCTGCCCCTCCAGGCTCTTGAGCGGCGCCGAGAGCGTGTCCTTCACCGAGAATGTAGTGATGACCTCGCGAATGTCGGGCATGGGCTGGTACCTGGAGGGGCGAGAGGGTTAGCGGCCCGAGGCCGAGGGGGGTTTCGACTCCTCGCGCACAATCTCGCCGAGGGCGTCGGCGTAGTCGGCGGCGTCGTGCGGGTAGAGGCGCAGGGCCTCGTCGAGCGAGGTGCTCGAGTACCGGGTGATGAAGGCCAGGAGCTTCCACCGTTGGCGCGCAGCCCTCGCGAGCTGCGGGCGCGTCGGTAGCGGCGCCGCGAGGACTAGCCGCTCACGACCTCGCGGCTCGCCATGAAACTGTCGGCGTCCCCTTGCACGATGCCGTGCAAGAGCTGCACGGCGTTCGAGCACAGGGCGCGCACCTTGGGGTGCATCTTGCCGTACGCCTCTTCCGCGGTGCCGTCGGACACGGAGACGGGCTTGCCGTTCACCTGCCGCAGCGAGAGGAACACGCTCTGCATCGCCACCCCGTGCGGGGTGATTCCGCGGTCGGCCGCGAGCTTCTCTTCCCCGAGGGTGAGCAGCACGAGGCCGACCTTGGTTACGGCCTCGCCCGCGTCCTTGAGGACGTTCTTCGGGACGGTGAAAACATGAACGTCGCGCTTGGCGGCGCCTCCGAGCAATTCACTCATGGTACGAGTCTCTCCCTCGTGGTTTGAAAGTCAGTCTTTGCCCGAGCCCTGGGTGGCTACGAGTAGAGGATGCGGTACTCGGCGCACTCCCACTCCAGCTCCAGCTCGCCGTAGTCCTCGCGGCTGCCGAAGTCGAGCGGAAGCGCCCCGAACTCCATATCGGGGAAGATCACGCGCACGACCTGCCCGTTGGGGAAGTTGAACGACGCCGTGGCGTTCACCTTCACGCCGGGGGTGCGGCGGCGGGCCTTGTCTACGATGGCCTCGATGAACTTGAGGGCGGCCGAGTCGTTGATGTGGACGGTCATGCCGCCCTTGATGCCCTTGAAGATGGAGTCCTTCCGCTCGGTCGTCTCCCCGATGTAGCCCTCGGAGAGGATGTCGAGCATGAACTCGGCGTTGAAGCTGGTGTTTGGCCCGAGCCCGCTCTGGAGCTCGCCATCAACTATCAAGTCTACGTTAACCTCTTGCCCCTTCAAACGGGCACTACCAGTTGAAGCCATCTTGCCCTTTACCTTCCCCCGCGCGGTTCACGGGTGCGTATGTCGTCGTAGAAAAGAGACAGGGCCCGGAGGCTACCACCAAGGGCCCCTCGCGGGGGTCGGTGGGCCTCCGAGCCCTATCCCCCGCGGAGCAAGCGGGGTGCGGCTGGAGCAGAGAGAGCGGGGAGCGAGACGGAGCCTACTGCACCCCCGCCTCCGACGCTAGAGCTGCGTCGTAATGATGACGCCCGAACCGATCTCGCACTGAAGCACGATACTGTTGAGCTCGCCGAGGAGCGTCACTTTCGTGATGATGAAGTGCAGCCCGGCCGCGACCGTCGAGGGGGTGTTGCCGCTCTTGTCGTCCACCGAGTACCCAGCGATGCGCGCGGCAGCGGGGTTGTTCTCGCTCACGAGGTCGGCCAGGAACGTCTCGATCTCCGTTCGGATGCCGTCCTTCCGCGTGGTGGTCGCCTTGCCCTTGGCGAACTTGTTGGTGCGCCGCGCCATCGAGTCTTGGAGGAAGTCGGCCATGCGGCGGCGCGAGATCGGCTCGCGCCCCGAGGTCAGGTCGGTGGTCACGCCGCTCTGGAAGAGGAACCCGTCCTCGCGGTCGCGGCGCAGGGCGCAGACACCCGCCGCCTTGAGGGCGATGTACTCGGCCATGCCGAGCTTCGTCGTCAGGTTGGTCTGGAAGCCCGCGATACCCGCGAGCAGGTCCGAGTATGGCGAACCGACCTGCCCGGGGTTCTCCTCCGGGTTGGTGTTGGCGAGCACGCTGGCGAGCCACACGTCGGCGCCGTCGTCGAGGTAGCCGTCGGTGGTCGTGGTCCCGTCGGCCTTGGTGATGGAGAGGTTCACCGCCTCGGGCACGAAGGTCGTGCAGTTGGGCCACGAGTAGTCGCAGCGGTCGAGCCGCTGCGCGCCCGCCCCCGTGCTGCCCGTGCCGGTCGCCACGTTGACCGCCACCACCGAGAGCTCGGGGGAGAAGCAGGTGGTGCGCGTGTTGCCCAGGGCCGAAGTCGTCGCGCAGTGTTGCTTGAGCGTCGAGCGAATCGTGGCGCTTTTGCGGGCCGCCACGATGATGTTGATGAGGTTCGAGGGGTCGTCGTCGTTCGCCGTCGCTTGGATCGCCGCCGCGTAGCGCGCGTCGAGCGTGGCGCTGTTGGCGGCGTTCGGGGCGTGCACCGCGGCCGAGTAGGTGAGCGCGGTGGCGGCCTCGACCCGGGCGCCGAGGCCCGAGAGCGTGTCCCAGCTCGTGGCGGTCGGAGCGTCAGGCACGACGGTGGGGGTGAGCGCCGAGCCCGCAGTGATCGTCGCGTCGAGCGGGCGCGCCGGGATGCGGTAGCCGCTCGCCGTGGCGGCGGCGACGTGCAGGCTCGCCATGCCGGCGCTGTCGGCGGTCGCGGCGGCGTGCAGGCGGTACGCGAGAGCCGTCTCGACCACCGTGACGAACGCCGCGCCGTCGAGCCGCTCGACCTGCAACGTGGTGGCGTTGGTCACGAGCTGCACGCGGAACGTCTTGGCGTTGAGCACGTTGTTCGTGCCGATGACGCCAACGACGAGAATATCCCCGACCTGCACGCCCTTGTTCACGAAGTCGCCGGTGACGCTGGTGAAGGGCTGGATGACCGCCGAGGCCCCCGCGGCGAGCACGCCGTCTACGCCCTGCCAGTAGGCCGCCGTGTCAGTGAAGAGCACCTTGGCCGCCGTGCGCACGCGGTTCGAGCCGCTGCGGAACTCGCGCCCCGCCGACACGACCGCGGGCGCCATGGGGACGGCGGGCGTCGCAGACACCGCGCTCGCGTTCGTCGGCAGGTCGCGGAAGACGCGGACGCCCTTGTTGGTGCCCGCGGCCGGGGTCACGTTGTCGATCGGCACGAGGACCAGCACCGGGAAGCGCTTGTTGGCGAGGCTCGCGTACAGGTTGCCGAGGCCCGTGCCGAAGTTGCCGAGCGTCTCGTCCCAGCCGCCCACCTTGTCTACGATGTCCGCGGGCGAGTAGACGCGCACCGGCTGCACCTTGGCGCTCACGTCGCCGTTGGCCGCGACGGTGACCGCGTAGCTCGCGTCCGAGCACTCGCCTACGACGCACACGCACCCTGTGCCGACGCCCTGGATAGACCCGGGCGGCGGGTTGTCGATGATGGCGACGCCCTCGATGCGGCCGAGCTCTGCGTTGCCGGGGTTCGTGGAGAAGCGACGAATGAAGCCTGCGCCCATGGTGGGTACCTCGAAGGTCGGGGGAGAGTAGGGGTGGTGCGGGGCGCGCACCGGGCGCGCGGCGGGGCCGAGTGTATCCTAGCGGGGGGCGGCTCGCTCTAGCGGCGCGTCTCTACCCCGGCGGCGTCTACCGTGCGTAGGTCGCTACGGAGGCGCATCGCGGGGGGCACGCGGCGCAGACGCACGACCGGGCACTCCGCCATGTAGTCCACGAGCAGCACCGAGTACCGGCGCTGTGTGTCGTCGGCGTTGTCGCGGCTCTGCGCGGAGACTAGATCGAACGTGGCGTGCACCCCGTGGTAGTGCGGCAGCACGAGGCGGAAGCCCCCCATCCAGTCCACGGGGTCGGCGGCGTCTTCGAGCATCGCGCCGAGCGCCATGCGTTCGACCGGGTTGGTGCACCACACCTCGACGTGCAGAGGCACCTTTACGAAGCGCCCGACGCGCGCCTCCCACTCCGGGTCGCCCTCGAGCGGCAGGCCGTCGCTCGGGGGGCTCATCGGCGCCGTCGAGTACACGGCGCCCGACTCGTCCTCCATCACCACGGCGGTCGGGTACTTGGCGCTCTGCTCGCGATTGGCCCACTCGGGCAGGCTCGCCATCAGCTTGTACTCGGTGCCGCGCCACGCGACGGAGAGCCCGCCGAGGTACTCCGCGAGGCCGCGCACCAGGGCGCGGGCGGCGTCCGTCTCGCGGGTGGCCGTGAGCACCTCGCGCGTGTCGCGCTCCGTCACGAGGGAGGTCATCGCGCGTGTCTCGCTTCTGTCATCACTTCGTCGAAGGCGTTGAGGAGGGCCATCGTTGCTTGGTGGCGAACCGAGGGCATCGTGCGCTCGCGAATAAAGCGCCCGCGCAGGCCCCGCCGCCCGATGGCCCGGGCGATGACGAACGCGAGACCGCGAATGGCCGCGTCCGGGTCGCGCGGGTTCTTGACGAACCGCCCGCCGGCGCCGCGCTTCACGCCGCCTTCGGCCTTTGCGGAGCCGCGACCGAGCTTGATCCGCACCCACGCGGCGATGACCGACACGGGCGGGGGCTTGCCGGGGCGGCGCCCGTACTCGACGAACTTCGCGTGCGGCGCGTCGTTGTATGCGTGCACGACGAAAGGCGACGCCGTGGGCTTCACTTTCCAGCCGCCGGCAAAGCGCCCAGTCGCCACGGCGCCGCGCCCGCCGTTCGGGCTCGCGGGCGGGGCCTGCATCGTCTCGGTGCGGTAGATCACCGTGGCGCTACGGGCCGCCTGCACGAGCCCGCGCTTGGCCGCCTTGGGGAAGTTCTTGCCCAGGGCGCGCTCGTACTCGCCGAGGTCGTTGAACTGCACGAAGAACGTGGGCATCGCCGGCCTCCTACCCCTGGGGCACGCCCGTTAGGCGGTCCCGATCCTCGCCCGCGCGGTTGAGGTCCAGCTTCCACTCGAGGCGCTCCATGTCGCGCTCGGGGGCGCCGCGCGGGACGAAGCGCCGAAGGATAGAGGTGCCGTCATCCTGGGGGTAACGGACCTCCCAATAGAAGTTCTGGTCAGGCGCCGTGTCAGCACCATGAGTGCCGCGCCCGAGGAGGAGGTCTTCGTTGTAGCGCCCCGAGACGCTCACCTCGGAAACACGCACCATGCCCTGCTCGTCGGTGCCGGGCGCGATGAGCGCCGCCTGGATGTCCGAGATGGCCGTGACCTTGGGCGTCGGGAGGATCTGCACCTGCCGCACGACCTCCTCTTGGCCGACGTGGCGCTCGCCCCCCGACCAGCGCGTCCACACGAGGTGCACGGTGTACGGGCGCAGGCCGAGGCCCACGCCGATGTTCCGCGCGCAGTCCGCAACGCCCGCGAGCGACGCCGCAAGCGAGCACTTGAGCGACGCCGCCGTGGTCGAGAAGAACTCGCACCCGCCGCCGCACGCGGTACCGCAGGCGCACACGGGCTAGTGCCGCACCGGCACGGCGCCGGTCTTCGCGCCAGAGAAGCGCTTGGCGTACAAGTACATGGGGACGCCGAGGGCGTCGGCGAGGCGTTGCGCCCAGCGGGTGTACTCGGCCTCGAGCATGTCGGTGATGCGCTCGCCCTTCTTGGAGCCACGCAGGGTGACGCTACCGAAGCTCGCCGCCGAGAGCTCCCCCTGCTTGCCGAAGATCGCCTTCTCGGTGCACTCCAGCTTCGTGATGAGCTCGCGCACGCGGTCGCACGCGGTGTCGCTCAAGAGGTCCATCGACTGCTCGACGAGAAAGAGCGTCTGCGCGGGCTTGGCAATGCCGAGCTGGATAGAGGGGGCCGAGGGGCCCGTGGTCGGGTACCCCAGGTGGTAGCGCACGCGCTCGCGGGCGAGCTCGTCTAGGGGGTTCGTCGCGGGCATCCCTTGGGCCTCCTTCTCTCTGCGGCGTCAGCCTACTCCGTCACGGGCTCGAGCGGTACGCCGGCATCCTGCGCTCGCTTGAGGAACCCCGGCCCGTGCGACCACTCGGTGATGAGGGCGCCCGGCTGGAGGGTGACCATGGTGCCGCCGTTGCTCACCGCGTGGGTCGCGAGCACCCGGTGGCCGACGAGGCGGCCGGGGACCACTGCCGGGGGCGGGGTGGGGAGAGCTTCGTCGTCGGCGAGGGGCTCGGGCAGCTCGTCGAGGTCGTCGCCCTCGGGCACGGTGCCGGGGGCGGGCTGGCGCAGGCCGGCGAGCGGGTCACTAGAGGCGGGGGCGGGTTTGTGCTTGCTCATGGTCGGGCTCTACTCCTACGAGGCACGCGGAGAAAGGCTCCAGCCTCGCTCCCCCGAAGTACCACATACCCTGTGGCGGGGGTGTGGGGGTGCGAGGCCGGAGGGTTTGACCAGCGACCCGAGGGCCGCCGTGGTGGCGAAACCCCGAAGAGCGCGTGCCTACGACCGAGGCCGAGGGTTGCGCCCCGCGGGGGGAGACTAGGCCGGGAGGGGTAGCCCCCGCGCAAGGGCGGGAGCGCCTCGTCGGCCTCGAGTACCAGCCGGTCCACCCCTGCCGGGGGTGGGGGCTAACGGCTCCAGCCCTAACAGGGTAGGAGCACCGATCTCGGTTGCGGGCCCGGGTTTCGCACCGCGGCTGCCGTGGGGTTATGGGCCCCAAGCGATCCTAGACCGCCCGCAATAGATCCCCGCCCGGGATGGGCGGGGTGGCACTAGAGAGGCCCTCCCTAGGTGCCGAGGCAGGGCGTACTTAGCTGGCGCTCTTTCAAGTACCTAGCTAAGTACGCGAAACTACTCACACTGCGTGCTCGAGGACGCAGGCACGCTTGTAGCGAGCCGCGTCACCCGTGGCCGCGTCGGTGCGAGGCACGAAGCACCCGACGAAGCGGTACGAGGTCGAAACCTCGTCTTGCAGGCGGTTCTGGGCCGCGCGCATGATGAGCGAGATGCGCTCGGCGTTGACGGTGATGCCGTCGTTCGTGATCGTCGGCTCGGCGAGCTTGCCGGTCATGCCCGCGTCGGTGAGGTACAACGACTGGTCGTTGTAGTACTCCTTGAGGAAGCCCATCCCGGTGAAGAGGATGCGCCGGATGCCCACGCCGCTCGGGTTCGCCATCTCGAGGGCGAGGTTCTCGTCCGAGCTCACGGTGTCGGCGCGGGGCGCCTCGGGGTTCTTCACGAAGGCGGTCCCGAGGATCTGCCCCAGGCTCATCTTCTTGTACATGTAGTAGTCGGGCAGCGACGTGTTCAGGCGTTGCAGGTCGCTGTCTTGGAACATCTTGGACACCGAGGTGGAGTCCAAGTGCGCGTGGAAGTACCCGTCCGCGTACGGCTTGACGTTGTAGTCTTGCAGGCGCGCCACGCAGGCTTCCACGTCGGAGAGCTTCGGCAGGTTCACCGTGGTCATCGGGTCGATCTTGAGCCCGCCACCCACGCGCACGAGAAAGGTCCGGTCGCTCGCGAGCAGGTACGCGCGGTCGGACCACGAGGCGGTCGCCGAGAGGGTGAGCACGCCCGGGCCGAACTCGTCGCCGTCGGGGTCGTCCGAGGTGTACCCGATGATCGACACGGTGCCGACGCCCTCGAGCGTGGCCGAGAGCGGGTTCGTGCTGCTCACGTCGCGGAAGCGCACCTTGGAGCCCGCCGCGAGGTCGGGGCGGCGCGCCTTGGTGAACCCGTTGAGGTGCTTCACGCGCAGCGACGCGGTGGTGACGCCCGCGCCGTCGGCCACGGTCTGCCCCGAGACGGCCGCGTTGTAGAGCGTGTTGCGCGCGACGCGGTTGACGCTCTGCGCGCCCGCCATGCCGATCTGCTGCGCGTTGCTCATGAAGAGATCGACGCACGCCAGGATGGACGTGGGGATGTGCGTGTCGATCGTGTCGGCCCACTGGTTGAGCTGCGCCGACCACTGCTCCATCGTGTACGTGCTGGGCTGCATCTCCGTACGCGGCTTGAGCGGCTTCGTCTTCGGCGAGATGAGGCCCTTGCCCGAGAAGACCATCTCGTCGCCCACCTGCCCCGGCCACAGCTCGGGGTCCGAGTCGGCGCGGTAGATCAGGTCGGGGAACAGGGCATCCTTGAACTGGCGCATGAGCGTGTTGCTCTGCACGAGGTCGCGGATCTGGGGGTCTTGGGCGATCGTCGAGAAACTGGGCATTGAGGTGGTCCTCTCGCGCGGTGGGGGTACGTCTAGGAAGGGGCTAGGGTGTCGCGCTAGCCCCCCTAGGTAGAGGTACGGCGCGCGCGGTCGCCGTAGGATGGTACGAGAGAGAATCCCGAAACGCTAGAGGGGCCGTTTCGAGATTCCCCCGTGGGTGTGGGGGGCTAGCCCCGGCTCTGCCCGCCCGGGGGCGAGGCGGTCGGGTACGAGGTGCCCGAGTGCGGCAGACGCCAGCCCTTGCTGCGGGCGTAGGTCTGGAACTCCTCCTCGGTGGCGTTCATCGCGTCGAAGCGCTTGGTGGCGCTCGCCTCTTGCGTGTGCTCCTTCGTCGGGGCGGGGGGCGCGCCCGCACGAGCGGCCTGCGCGGCGGCGAGGGTCGCGGGGGTGGTCACGCCCGGGGCGCTGCCAGGGGTGTTACTCCCCGCGACCTGCTGGACGCCGAAGAGGTAGGGGTTGCTCTTCTTGAGCCCGGCGAAGAACGCATCGGGGTCGAAGGCATCGGCCCCCGCTTCGTCGAGGCCGCCGAGGTGGCGCTTGAGCAGGTGCATCGCGTAGTCGGTGTCCTCCTCACGCTGGATGCCGGCGCGCAGCGCGGCCTTCATCAGCTCGAATTCGCCCTCACGCGCGGCGAGGTCGCGGCGCAGGAGCCGGTTGGCCTTCTCAAGGCGGGCGCGCTCGATGCGCAGGGCGTTGGCGCGCTCGGCGTCGGGGCTCTGCATGGGGACGGCGCGGGGCTCGTCGCCCTCGCCCGCGGGGGCGCCCTCGGCCTTCGTCGTCGGCTTCGGCTCGGCGGGCTTCGCCGCGGGCTTGGCGGGGGTCGGCTTCTGCGTCTCGTTCGCGGCGTCGGCGGCGCGCGCCTTGGTGAGGAACGCCTCCATCTCGGCGGGAGACTCGAACCCCGCGCGCTTGGCGATGCGCCGGGCTTCGGCGTCGCCGGCCTCGCGCTTGAGCTTCGAGAACTGGCTGTCCGTCAGCGTGTGGACGTTGCGCCGCGGGGGCGGGGGCGCGTCGGCCGCCAGGGGTGCGGCCTCGGGCGTTGCGGCGGGGGCGTTCGCGTCGCGCACTTCGCCCGTCACGGGGGTGGCGTGGGCGAGCGCGGCAATCTGGCTGGCGTCGGTCACGCTGCCACCGAGCGGCAACACGCCGCGCGGGATCGGCTGCACGGCAACCGTCACGGGCTTGGCGTCGGGGGCGGGGGTCGGAGTCTCGGTCACTTCGGGGGGCATGATCGTTTTGCTTTCCGCCTCGTCCATCCGGGTTCACCGACAGAGTTACCGTGCGTCGTGCACGTTGTTCGGGGGCTCGGAGGTCGGGAGCAACCCTAGTGTGACCTGACTTGCCTGCGAATAAAAGAGGAAGGCCCGCTCCGGGTTTGTGCCGGGCGGGCCTTCATAGAGTCGGAGCGAGGCGGGGGGAGAGACTACGGGCTGGGCGAGTACGCCGAGGCGGTGTCGGGGTCGACCGCGGCGCGCGGGTAGTACGTGATGACGAAGCCCGTCACCGTGTTGGGGAACGTGATGGTCTTGCCGTCGTCGGAGAGCTTGGCGATGCCCATGGACGCCGACGCGCCACCCGGGGGGATGATCGCCGTGCCGCCCGCGTCGGTCACGCCGTACGTGCCCACGCTCGCCGCGGTGCCGGACGCCGAGATGCGCAGATTGACGACCTGCCCGATGGCCGGGAGGTTCTCGCTCGCGAGCAGGGTGCGGCCCACGATGGTGGCCGCCGCCTTGACTGCCGGGGAGGTAATGTCGGGCGTTGCGCTCGCGGTCAGCGCGGCGACGGTCACCTTGATCGGCGCCATCATGTTGCCGAGCTTGATCTTGCTGAACAGGTCGGTCAGGCGACCGATTTGCGCGCGGTTGAGCTCCTGGCGAATCGTGTTGATCTCGGTGACGGTCGGCATGGCTGCGGTGGTCCTTCCTTGGCGGGGCACAGCCGCGCCGGGGGTGTGAGCGAGAGAGTACGGGGCGGGAGTGTGCTACGCGAGCTCGCCGAGGAAAAGCTCTACTGTCTCCTCGACGCCAGCCGAGCGGGTGAGAGTAAGGCCCGTGAGGGGCGCGCCGGTAGAACTACCCTCGAGCCAGAGCAGGCCGTTCGCGGGGAGTACCTGGGGCGAGCCCGCGTCGGCCGAGCTCAGGCCGAGGAGTACCTTCGACCCGCCCGTGACGCGCACCCCGAGTACGTGGATCGCGCCGAGGCTGCCGAGGGGCACCGTCACGGGCGAGTCGCTCGCGAGCGTGTAGCGGTCTACCCGCCGGTTCTTGAGGAGCGAGCGCCCCACATACGAGAGCGCCACCGACGGGGCCCCCGGGTCAGAGGGCTCCGTGGTGGCGGTGAGCGCGGTCGCGAGCACATCGGTAGGGGCCGCCATACGCGCGAGCGTACCACGACCCTGCGGGGGCTAGCCCTTGTAGGGCTTCTTCTGCTCGACGCCGGGGAACTTGGGGACGGCGTTCGGCGGGGTCTTCACGTCGGCGCCGCCCTTGCCGAGCTTCTCGCGAAGCTGCTCGTTGGGGTCTTTGTTGGGGCCGGAGGCCCAATCGATGTCGAACTGGCCCATGGTGCGGGCTCCTTTGTGCGGGGGGTGAGGTTGTCTGCGGGGCTACGAGGCGCGGGCCCTACGTGCGGTAGGGCTTGGCGACCGGCGGGCGGGGCTGCGCGGTGACGCGCACCTCTTGCGGCTTCGCGGGCTTTGCGTCGCCGATGTCTCCCGCCGGCGCGGTGAAGTTCTTACCGTCGTTCTTCTCCTCGCCGATGGTGCGCGAGGTGCGCGTGCTGTTGGCGCCGGTCTTCCACATGGTCGTTCTCCTGTGCGGAGGCCGCGCGGGGCGTCCTCTACTTCTTGAGCTTGTACGGGCTGGGGTTCTTCACCGGGTCGAGGCCCTCCCAGCCGAGGTCGCCGGCCTCGGGGTTGAGGCCCACGGCGCTCGCCGGGTGGATGCGCGGGTCGCTCATGGCGCTGCCCACGGTGGTCGGGATGGTCTTGGTGGCGTCCGAGACGTTCGGGTGCGCGATCGGGATGAGCTTGATTCCCATGCCCGCACCGTACCACGCGCGCTAGCCGAGCGCGGGCGGGGGCGCGCCACCCGGGGGGCCTGCACGCCCGGGCATCGGCGGGCGCGGGGGCGGGGCCTTCGCCCCGGGGGGTGCGCCAGGGGCAGCGGGCTTCGCGGCCCCGCCGGCGAGCTTCTGGCAGAGCTGCCAGAGCAAGCCGCCCACGGTGTCACTGTCGGTGACCCAGCCCTCGGCGCCCATGTGCTGCGCGAGGGCCATCGCCTCGCGGTACTTCACCGTGGGGGCGAGCTCGGTCAGGCCATCGACCAGCTCCACAGGCAGCGCGGGGATGAGCTGGTCGAGCGCCGCCGCGTCCGCGGGCGAGAGCTGCGCCTCCTCGTCGAGGAGCGAGGCTTCGTCCATGGCTTCGGTCGCGCTCTCGAGCGTCTCGCCGGCCTCCTCGAGCCACTCCATCACGGGGTAAAAGCGCTGGATATCGACCGCGCCGGGGTCTTCCTCCTCGGCGCCCGCGCCCGGGAGGCCCGGCGGTGCACCGCCTACGTCGCTCGGCGGGGCCTTCTTGCCCACGCCCTCGCGGTCCATGAAGGCGCGCAGCTTAGACTTGTCCATCGGAGGCATCGCGGGGGTTCCTTCTCTGCGCCGCTCGTGGAGGGCCCGACGCACGCCCTGTATGTCTCGCGCGAAGGTACCACGCCCGTGCAAGGGGTGAAGATAGCCCTTGCAAGTCTTTCAAGCCTGACTATAGTAGGCTCATGAGCAACACGACGAGCCTCCCCGCCCTGCGCAGCTTCCGCTTCTACAGCGCCGACGGTGCCGACTTCGGTGTCTACGAGGGGCACACCCCCGCCGAGGCGCTCGCGGTGCTGCACTCCGACGCGGGCTACCACCGCGGCGAGGTGCGCGTCTCGATGCCCGACCGCGAGGAGCTCATCTTCGCGAGCCCCGAGATGGAAGCCCTGCTCGGCGGGCTCGACCGCTGGACGGCCGTAGACCTCGGCGAGTGCCCGAAGGCGCGCCGCTAGGCGCTACTCACTGCCCGAGAGCCACACCTTCTTCGTGCCGTCGTAGAGCCACGCGGGCTGCCTATCCCCGACCTGCCACGGGGTTACGCAACTTCTATCCCGGGCCCGGTTGGGGGGGAACGCCCACGAACGCCCCCACCACTTCGCATCGACGCGGTTGTCCTCGGGCATGGTGAACTCCCCATCAGGGCGGGCGACCTGCGCGTGGAGCACCACCGAGTCCATCGCCACGCGGTTGTCGAGCGGGCGCCCGCGGTCGTCGATCTTCTCCGTCCAGCGCTTCATCATGGCGCGCTCGGTCAGGCCCCACTCGCGCAGTACGGCGTTGCGCGCGGCGTTGAAGCCGTACGCCGCCTCGGTAACGCTAATGCGGTCGAGCCACGCCTCGCCCGTGCCGAGGAACGTGGCGCCGAGCGCCGACGCCGCGAGCTCCTCGGGGGTGAGGTCTTCGTCACGCCCAGGGTCGAATCCCGCGTCATCCCCCTCGTCGGGTTCGTCTTCGGGAGGGGCTTCGTACTCGGCCGCGTCGGTCGGGCCCGCGAAGACGGCATCGCTCACGCGGTCGACGTAGGCCACCCACCCCCCGAGCAGGCGCGGGTACTGCGTCGCAGCGTGGGCGGCTACGGCGGCAGCCATTGCGGGTACGCCCCGGGGGAGGGCTCGGTACTCCTCGAGCGCGTGCGCCCCGACCCGCGCGGCCTCGGCCGAGGCGGTCTCGAGCGCGAGCAGTAGGGCGGCGACGGCCCCCGCCTGCGCGGTGCGTACCCGGGCGCGGGCCCGGCGTAGGGCTTCGCGCCGCTCGCGGGGGAGGCCCCGCAGCACCACCTCGAGCGCCTGCGCGTGGGCCTCGGCAAGCTGGCGGCGCACCCGGTCGCGCACGGCCTTCTCGGCGCGGGCCCCGTGCTCGATCTGTCGGATGGTGCGGGCGGAGTCCATAGGACGACCCTACCGCGCGCGTCGCTAGGCTTGTACCCGCCGCGCCTGCCACAGGGCGTAGCGGGTGCGCAGACCGCACAGGGTGCGCCGGGCCCAATAGGTCCAGACGATCCACCACCCGAGGCGCAGCACGAAGGTCGGGGTGACCGACACCGCGACGGCGCCGCGCCCGGGTACGTGGAGCCAGAGCTCGAAGGCGTCGCCGGCGGGGGCGAGTACGAGCTGGCTGCCGCCCTCGTCTACGAGGATCGCCGCCTCGTTGCCGGGCTCGACCGGGGCGGGGTCCGCCAGGGCCGCCGTCTCGGACTCCATCGTGCGCCGCTTGCCTGCTTGGACTCGCATAGGGCTTGCCTACTCCTCGGGCGGCGCGGGGTCTACCGCTGCGGCGGTAAGTGCTCGGTCTTTATCGTGTATCCCATCGTGTGCGCGGCGACACAGCGCCACGAGGTTCGACGGGTCGTTGCTGCCACCCTTACGCGCAAGCCACGGGCTGGGGTTCTGAATTTTTCCCTTATGGTGAACCTGAAGCCCACCGTTCTCGCCCTCGCCCTTGTCACCGTGCACGCGGCAGGTGAACTCGTCGCGGCGGAACACCCCGAGAACGAGGCTCGCGGGCAGGCCCCCGCGCTGGTGCGGGTCGGTAAGCACGGCGCCCGCGGCCCGGGCCTCGCGCAGGATGGCAGCGCGGGCCCGGCGCTCGTCGTCGGGGGTAGCCTCGTGCGCGGCGCCCCGGGCCGCCTGCCGCTGCGACTGCCACAGCGCGGCGATGCGCTTATCCACGGTTCTCCGAGGCGTGCCGGCGATCGTTCACCCGCACCTGCCCCGCGGGCGCGGTCACGCGGGTCGCCACCGAATCGACGTTGGCGAGCTCGGCGGTCCAGCCCTGCATGATCGGCACGTCGGCGGGGCCCTCGCGCATCTCGACCACGCAGAAGCTCGGGGCCTTGGCGGCGGCCTGGGCGAGCTCCTTCTTGTGCTGGCTGCACGAGTACGCCGTCGCGTACTTCACGAAGGGGGCCTCGCTCCCGTCGGTCATGCGGAACTTCACGACGGTCTTCATGAACCCCGATGGGTCGCGCTGCGAGAGCGCGGCGGCCTGCGGGTCGCGCTTGAAGAGCTCGTCCAGCGGCATGAAGGTCACCGCCTCCATGATGGGGCGGTTCGGGCAGACGGCGCACCGCTTGCCCTTGTACAGCACGCTCGCCGCGTACTCCTTCGGTGTGCCCCGGCGCCCGTCCATGAACTCGCGTGCCATGTGCTCTGCTCCTGTAGGGGGCAGACTATCACACGGAGGCAAGCCCATCGAAGATAGACCTTGCAAGTCTTTCAAGC
>ERZ869921.656-NODE-656-length-18381-cov-30.650333_pt1 | contig 18381 bp, 22 predicted proteins | sample MGYA00579310_ERZ869921 | MGnify/ENA primary metagenome ERZ869921 (study PRJEB32216, sample SAMN09231816) | wastewater metagenome | place: USA: Maryland | collected 2016-06-21 | study: EMG produced TPA metagenomics assembly of the PRJNA472060 data set (Reclaimed...
CATCGTGCGCGAGTGGGCGCGAGGCTGACGCGGGCGGGAAGAGTGTTACAGCGGGCGGCGCGCGGGAAGGCTCAGCGGCGAGCGCCCCACTGCTGCATGGCCGTCAGCGACGTCCGGGTGGGCACCTCGCCGCTTGCGATGGGCTCGCTCAGCGCGTAGCGCGCGCCATCCCACTCGTCGTCATTCTCGTCGACCCAAGCCTTCGTAGACCGTTTGCCCGCGTCAGGCCTGCGGATGTTCGTGAGGCACCGCCAGAGCACGCCTGAGCGTACCGCCACGCGCCCCGAATGCAGCGCGGTTTGGAACCACGCGATAGCCGCCTCGTGCTCTTGGAACGCGCTCTCGACATTGAACCCGCGTGCCTCGAACTGCTGCCGCACGTCGGGCCGGTCGGCCGGGAACTTCAGCGGGATCCGATGCCAGTCCGGCCCAGCCCAGCGCTCCAAGAGGCGGTAGACGCGGGACGTCCACATGTCGCCGTCCGACTTCCGGCGCGCCCAGTCCTCCGAGTCATCGAAGAGGACGCCAGCCGCGCTCTCGGTCTCGATCTCCTCCCACTTCCCCGCCCACGTCTCGCCGAACAGCGAGCATGACGTCGGGTGCGTCGAGCCGATGTCGATCCCCGCCGACAGCGACTTGAACCGCGACATGTCCGGCCCGTGGCCGAGGAGGTGGCGCGCCTCGATGAGCCGGAAGATCTGGCCCGGGAACACATCGAAGTCGGCGCGGTAGTTGCGCGCGAACTGCTCCTCGGGAAGCTCGATCTGGGCCTGCGCCATCTCGGCCGCGAGGTGCGCAAGCGCGGTGTTCTCGGCGGTCGTCCATGTCGCGCCCTGGAACGACGGGTCGAGAATGTCCTCGGGCTTCTTCCCCTGGAGCTTCGCAACCTCGGCCGCCGCCTTTGGGTCGCACTTCGCCCAGATCTGCTCATAGAGCCAGTTGCGCCCGAGTGGCGTCGACGTGAAGATCGCCCAGCCCTGCGTGTCGCTCAGCGTGGCGCGCAGGTTCTCGGCCCAGACACCGGCCTTGAGCCGCGCCGCCTCGTCGAGCCAGATCCCGTCATAGCCGTGAGAGACGAGCCGTTCCGGCCGGTCACCTGAGCGGAAGTCGATGCGGATCCCGCCGACGAGCCACCACTCGGTCGGCCCCTGCTCGATGATCATGCCGCCCGACGCGGCCATCCCGAGATAGGCCTGAAGCGCCATCTTCGGCTCGTTCAAGAGCGCGTAGGTCGGGCTCACAACGCAGTAGCGAAGCCAGGGCTTCGGGTCCTTGCCCTCGCTCGGACGCCAGGGCCCGACCTCGGTCAGCTTGCGCGCCGAGTCTTCGAGGATCCGCTCGCGGACTTCGGCGGCGCCGGCCTGCGTCTTGCCGCCTCGTCGACCAGCGACCGCTACGGCGAAGCGTGCTCGCCGGACCTTGCGATGGAATCGGCTCTGCGCAGCCGTCGGGGCGTACCGCGGAGCGGAGCGCAGGCTCACGCGGCCTCGTCGCCCAGGCCCCACTTCGACAGCGTGCGGATCTTGCCGTCCGCAATCGCCTGTCGGATCTCGGCCTTCGCCACCTCGGACAGCGGGCCTTCCAGCAGCGCCTCGACTCCGAGGATAATGGCCCCCGCGCCGCCCCCTTCGAGCGCCTTCTTCGCCGCCGCCAGCTTCACCTCAGCGAGCTCCGCCTCGGCTTCGAGTTGACGCGTTCGAGCCGCCGCCTGCCCAGCGCCGTAGCGGACATCGCGTGCGGAAAGAACAGCCAGCGCGGCGCGGGTGTCGGTCGACGACAGCTTCTTGAGGTTCGACAGGACGTCGAACGTCCCACGCGCTTCCGCCTCGGCGTACTGGAGCGCAAACGTGCGATGCTCGGGATGTTTTGGCGCGTCGGAGCGCCCGGACTTCAGCCAATCGATAATGGTTCCGCGGTCTACCATCGCAAGACGGGCAGCTTGCGCCATGGACGCGCCCTGCTCGATGTAGTCGACGACCGCAGCACGCCGCGCCGCGTCGAAGGGCTTGCCCTGCACGCCCCTCTTGACGGCGTGGTAACGTGTCGGTTTGTCAACGGTCTTGTCTCGGCGACTACCCACGTCGCACCTTCCGTCGGGCTCTGGAGATCGTCATGCAATTCACGCCCAGGACTAGGGCCGCTTGGCGCGTCGACAACGACTCTACGCTCGCCAGAGCGGCACGATCGATAGTGTGACGGGCCGAGTGCTCGCTGTTGGCGCTCGACACCCCCGAGGATGCGGCCAGGACATCGGAGGCGGCTTCGGCTGGGACGGCGCCAGCGCGGATCCACGACAGGATCGCGCGCGTGTCGACGCCCAGCCGGTCGGCCGCAGTGGACATGCCGCGCTTGCTCACCAGCGCATACAGCGCGCGTTCTGCCGAGCCCTTGGGCCGGGAGGCGAGCGCCCAGAACGCTTCGCGGTCGGAATCCGGAGAGGGCGCAGGCCGCCCGAGCGTGTCGGCTCGACAGAGCGCGGGAGGCGGGGCGGTGGGCGGTTCGGGCGGCAGAGCCTCGAGCAGTGCAAAGAACGCGAACTGCTCGGGCTTCTCTCGCGCCGGCCGTGGGACCACCTCCCGAGCCAGCCGCATGAGTGCGCCTGCTCGTCGAAGAAGCCGCCGCCGCTGCACAGGCGTGTACTCCGACGCGTGCTCGTGGAGCTCGCGTTTGAGGTTGTGCAGGGCGGCAGCGCAGGTCATGCGCCGATCTTCTCTAACTTTTGAAGTGAGGCAGCCGCGCGAAGGTCACCCTCACCGCCAGCGCGGAGTTTGAACCTTCCGCACCAGTCCGTTCGCTGGGTGGATGGCCAAACCGCATCTCCATTTCGCTCCCGGCTCGGGCCCGACACGCGACACCATCCGGTGCGGTTAGACGCACGCTTGTCATGCCAGAATTCGCATGCGCAACATGCTCGATTCCCGGTTTCAGTCGTCATGCCGACTCCTTGCGCCCCACTGCGATCTCCGGTGGCCATCAGAACGGCACGTCGTCGTCGAAGTAGCCCGGGTCCTCGCCCCCAGTCGGCGGAGGAGCTCCACCCGCTGCCGGAGCCGCAGCGCTTCGCTGCCCGCCCTGCGTTCTGCCGCCATAGCTCGGCGCAGCCTCACCCGAACCACCCTCCGAGCCGCGCCCCTTGTCCGAGTCGAGAAACGTCACGTTCGACGCCACGATCTCCGTGCTATAGCGCTTCTGCCCGCTCTTCTCGTCATCCCAGCTGCGCGTCTGGATCCGCCCTTCGATGTAGACCTTGCGGCCCTTCGAAAGGTACCGCTGCGCGAGCTCGGCCTGCTTGCCCCAGAGCTGCACGCGGTGCCACTCGGTGCGCTCCTGGCGCTGGCCCTCGCGGTTGTTGAACGTCTCGGAGGTGGCGATGCTCAGCGAGGCAACCATCTGCCCGCTGGGTGTCGTGCGCACGTCGGGGTCGGCGCCGAGGTTGCCGATGATGATGACCTTGTTGACGCTCCCGCTCATGTGGCACCGCCTTCGGCCGCTGGCGCAGTGTCGCCGAAGCCCGCACCGTCCAGCGCGTCGACGAGGTCGCCTGCAGCCGCGAAGACACGCGCGCCGCACTCGTTGAACCGCGCCTCTGCCGCCAAGCTCTGCGACCGGGAGCGAAGCGCCTCCGCGACGTCGCCCGTCTGGACCGTGTAGTGCACGGCCGCCATGCCCCGCTCGCCCTGTTCGTTCATTGCCAGCACGAGCCCCGCCTGCTCACGCTGCGCAGCCTTGTACCTCGCGAAGGCCTCACGCACCCGATTGCTTGCTTCACTCACCTTGCACCCACCTCGCGGCCGCAGCCGCCATCCGCGACCTACGCCGCGAGTTGAATCCGCGCCCGGTTCTCGTCCGCGCGCTCGAACCCTGTCCGTGCCGAGAACACCTCGGTACGGCCCGACACCCTCACATCCACAGCCGACACCGACTCGACGACGCTCTCGCCGAGCCACTCCCAGTCGCGCGTCACACGCACCCGCTGGCCAGGTCTGAACGGGATCGGCTTCACATCGAGCCTGCCATCCGGCAGCACGCGCTCACCTCTCGCAGCGAGACGACGCAGAGCCTCGTCGACGTCCCACCCGAGCTCGCGGAGGAGGTCCAGCAGCGCGAACGTCCCCTTCGCGACGAAGGCGAGGTAGCCCCGCCGCTGGTGAGCCGCGAGGATCCGCTTCTGGTCCGGGCTGACGGTCCCGCCGACCTTCTTCAGCTCGATCCGGACGCCCTTCGCGTCGGGGCGAGCCGGCGGCGCCTCGTCTATCGTCAGGTCCTCGATCCCCGCCTTGACGCCCTGGCCTACCTGCAGGCTGCCGTAAAGGAGGCCGCCGCGTTGGAGCGCCTCGTTCGGGGTGTGCCACCAGAGCAGCCCGGGATCGCCGTGCGGAAGCGGAGCGCCTGCCTGTCGGGCAGCGTCCAGGATCATGGCCCCAAGCTCGTCCAGGACGGCTCTGGCGACGTTCTGGACGTGGTCCTCAGGGCAAGGGTCTGGAGGTCGGGTGGAGGTCATAGGGACCTCCGGGGGAGTCCCCCGCAACCGGGGGACCACCGGGGGACCCCTACGGGGGACCTTCTTTCCTCTCTTCTTTCTATATATATTGGATACTTACCCGATGCATCACACGAGGGTCCCCCGGGTCCCCCGCTGTTTTCGATATGACACATGTGACGGTCAGAAAACCGACCCCCTCGGTTCTCTCGCGCATGACCCTTCAAAAAGACCGGGGGACCGTGCATCACGGGGGACCCCCGTGGAAGATCTCGGACTGACTGGCGAATCTCTGCGGTACCGTCCCCCGATCGGTCCCCCGGGGTGCGGGGGACTCCGGCGGGGCACCGGTCGCGAGCATCCCCGCCGACGCTCCAAGCGACTCGAGCGGGAAGACGATGCAGGCGAGCGTGGCGCCGTTGATCTCCCGGCGCATCGTCAGGCGGTCGCCCTCCGACTTCGTCAGCCCCTTGGCCTTCCACTCCCGGTAGATGGTGTCCGGCGCGAACCCCCACCGCTTCATCTCGTCGCTGAGCTTCTCCTTCACGAACGCAACCGTGCCGCCGTCCGTCAGGCTGGCGTTGCCCATCCAGTCAAGCTTGGTTCCCGCAAGGTTCGCTAGGGAGGCCTGCGTGCCCTTGAAGCGATAGGCCTCTGTCGCGAACATCGCGGCAACTCTGGACAGCGCGCGCTCAGACCCCGAAGCCGTCGCGGCCTCGGCTGTGATTTCGTCCCACACCTCGTCAACAGGGTTCTGGATCCCGATCCGCAGCGCCTGCTCACAGAGCAACTCGTGCGTCATCTCGAGGAGCGCGCGTGTCTCGCACACACGGCCTTCGTGGTCGGTCTTCACCTGCGACGTCAGGACGGCGACGCGGTCGCGCCACTCCTGCCGCCACCGCGACCACTCGCTGCGACGCTCGATCAGCCATGCAGCAGCACGCGGGCCAGCGTGCCCATAGTTCGCGCGCGCGATGGCCGACGTCATGCGGACGAGATCGGCATTGCCCGGCGCAACCGGCTTCGCCTCGACCTCGAGGGTTCGAACGCGCGTGCCACCCGACTCGTCGAAGCTCGTCAGCGGCTGCTCGCCGGTCGACAGCAGGACCGTCCGGAAGTCAGTCACGGCCATCGCGTTGCCGGACTTGCCGCCGCGCGCCTTCCCGCGTCCGTTCGCGACGAGGTAGATGACCTTGCTCGGCAGCGTCTTGTCGGTCAGCTTCTTCGTGTCGTCGAGCCAGAGCGGGATGCAGCCGCGCATCGACAACGACTGCTCGATTGCCACCTCGGTCGCGTTCCAGCCGATCTCCAGCGTCTTCGGGTCGCCCCAGACGGACATCGCGAAGCGTGCGCTGGTCGTCTTCCCGCCGCCCGTGCCCGAGCCCCAATCGAGGACGAAATTGCCAGCATCGAGCACCTCGAGCATCAGGCCCGAGAGCGAAACGACAATCCCGATAAGCGCGCGAGGGTGCTCGTAGAGGGCGCGGGCCGCCTCGCGCCAACGCTCGAAGCTGCCAGCCGAATGCAGAGCTCGGCCGAGCTGCGCATCAGCGCCGCCTTCGGGCGACCGGAACGCGACCCCGCCGTCGGGCCATGTCGCCTGGTCGTCGACGTCGATCTCGATGCGACGCCCGTCGGGCTGAATATGCGTCTTGCCCCAGACGAAACCCCGCGCGCCGCCGCGAACCCACCCGAAGACGCCCGTGGTTTCGAGCATTCGGATCTGTTGGTAGTTGGCCGCCTGGTAGTCGTCGAGGTACTTCGCGAGGAAACCCGCCGAGCCCGAGGTGACCGGGAAGTCGGCGCCCGCGAGCGCGACGACCTTGCTCGCTTGCGCGGCGAGCTCTTTCGGGAGCGCAGCATGCGCCCATGCGCCCTTGGGGGAGCGCCACGCAACCTGCAGCGTCGTCGCGCTCGTCTCGAGGTCTTTCAGTTTCGCCGAGACGACGACGGGCGCATGGGCGACGGTGAACGTCTTGATGTCCTCGGGCGCCTTCGGATTCGGCTTCCAAGAGCCGGTCGCCTTGTTGTGCATCCAATAGCCGTAGGGGATCCGATGCCCATCCACCGGGGCCGAGTAGAGCGCATCGTCGACGTCGACAACGGCGTCGAGTCCCGAGCACAGGCGGCGCATCGCATCGTGCTCAGCGGCACTCGCCGCCGACCGGATCCCGAGAATGTTCGCCATCTCGACATGCGGACTGAGCGGCGCCGCCGAGTCCGGGCCGGCTGTGCCTTCGCTTGCAGGGCCCGCCGAAGCGACCGCGGGGCGGCCTCGGCCGATCCGCGACAGGTCCCGTGGCTTGTCCATGCCGAGCGCCAGGAGCTCACGGACCGAGTCCGCCTCCTTCGCATGGCGCTCGCGCGGAACAACCGACTGAATCGCCGCGATGAGTGCCGCTTCGGCCTCGCCGCGTTCGAGCCCGCCGTGCTGGACGAGTCCACCGATCGCGAATGCGCATGAAACGGCCGTCGGATGCCGACTCCCCTTCGTCTGCGCCTGGATCTCCTCGCACGCTGACTCGAGCGCCTTCAGGCACCAGCGCCGACGACCGGGCGCGTCGTGCTCCCCGACCGTGATCGGATTCGGCCGAGCTCGCTCGAACGTCTCCGCTTCATCGGCGAGCTTCGCGAGGAGGCCTGGGAAGTCCAGCCAGTCGGCAGGCGGCTCGGCCTCGGGCATGCCATCGAGCATCCCCAGCCGAAGGCCCTCGAGCGGGTCGTCCATGCCGATGAACGACGGGTCTGCGGTGTAGATCGGCTGGACTGCGCCATAGACCGAGCCGTCCATCCGACCCTTGCTCCATGCGCGAATCGAACGGCAGGCCACGGGGCGCGAGAGCATGAACCATAGGTGCAGGGACGCGACTTGCCATCCATCGAGGCCCGCCGACGCGGAGAACCGATAGACGCAAGCGGCTCGATGAAAGCCGGACGGAAGCCGCGAGCGAGCGAGATCGGCGGCTCGGCGCAACTCGTCCTGCGTCGGCGGCGAGGAGACATAGAAGTCGAGCTTCATGTCGTCGAAGTCGAAAGCGATCGGGCGAAGGCCCGGATCGGCAAAGCGGAAGCAGGCCGGCCCGTCGTCGTTCGGGTAGATGGTTTTGCGCCATTTGCCGGGTGGCGCCGCGTCCGGAATGGGAACGCCGCGAACGATGCAGTCCTGATTGCGCCCCGACAACTGAATGAGGAGGGCGTGGATTGCCCGGATATCTGCAACGTGATGCCGGCGCATCCCGAAGTGCTTCGCGTGCGAATATTCGGACTTCGAGATCGCGCCGTTGGCGTCTCGCGTGATGCGTTTCGCCGCGAGGAGGTCGCCCCGCATCGTGAGGATCGTGAGCGTATCGATGTCTCTCGGGTCGCTCAAGCTGCCACCTCATCACCAGCCGCCAGCAGATCCCGCACCATCGCCGCGAGCTGCGACCGATTCAGGTCGGCCGTCAGCCAGCATCCCACCTCGTACATGGTCGCCCGGTCGGACACGCGAACGTGCCGCTTGCCTGCAAGCTCGAGCTGCGCGGCGCTCGGCGGCTGCCGCATATAGAAGCTCCCGCGCCCGTACTTCTTGGCGTCGCCCTCGCGCGAGAGGAACGCGTCTGCATGCGACATCGCTTCGTCGAGCGTTCCGGTCGCCAGGTATTGCGGCGCGCGGGAGGCCGACTCGGTCGCCCCGAACGCGAACCAGACGCCCGAGTCGCGCGGGCTCGTTACGAGAGCCCAAGCCTTTCCGCCGCTCGCGATCTTCGTTCGGCCGCGGGCCTTGCCGTCGCGGTCTGGGAGATCGATCCACGCAAACAGCGTCGTCTTCAGCAGCAGGTCGATCGGCCGAAGAACGATCTCGGGGACGAGCAGCTCGGCCTGGACCGCATCGGCGGCTTCCGGCGCCTTCGGCTCCGGGTAGACGTAGCCGCAGAGCGGGCACTCGCGCGCCCAGAGCGGGATCGCACGACGGCACTCGCCACACGGCTTCATCGGCGGCGGGCCCGGTTCGCGTTTGCGGCGCTCAGCGTCCAGGTCGATGACGGTCGCGAGCCCGCCGAGTTTTTCGAGCGACGCCGCGAAATCGAGGATCAAGCAGTCGGACTTCGGGGCGGCATCGGGGATCTCTTCGAAGTCGACGATGCGAAGGCCTCGCCCGATGATCTGGATCAGCAGGCTTCGGCTCGCAGTCGAGCGGAGGAGGACGATGCACGACGTCTGCGGATCGTCCCAACCTTCGGTTAGCGTGCCGACGTTGACGACGACGCGAAACTCACGGCGCGAGTATGCCGCGAGTCGCCGCGCTCGGTCTTCGGGCTCGTCCTTGCCCGTGATGACCGTCGCACGGACCCCTGCCGCTTCGAACTCGGCGCAGACGTGCTGTGCGTGCGCGACCGTCGCACAGAAGACGGCCGTCTGCCGGTCGCCAGCGACCTCGCTCCATCGCTCGATGATCGCGCGGGTGAGCTCCGGTCGGTCGACGATCTTAGCGACCTCCTTCATGTCGTAGTCGCCGCCCTTCTTGCGGCGCGCAACGTTGTGGAGCGCGTCGCCGAGCCCGATGTCCGCGACGAGGCCGCGCGGCGTGACGAGGTAGCCCTCCTGCACGAGCTCGGAGATCGTGATGATGTCCGCGACGTGGTCGAAGTGGACGCCGAGGCCTTTGCCGTCAGCACGTTCGGGCGTGGCGGTGACACCGCAGAAGCGGACGTCGGGATTGATCTCGACCGCGCGCGCGAGGATTGCCGTCTGCTGCGGCGCAACAGCATGGTGCGCCTCGTCGACGAGGATCAGGTCGAATGCCGGAAGGCGCGCGAGCGAGCGAGGCTGTGCGAGGGATTGGGCCATGGCGAAGGTCGCCGCACCGCAATATCCAGACGCGCGCGCGAAGCGTTTTTCTTCGCCCGAGTAAGTCGCAGCTGCCCAGTCGCGGTTGACGCGCTGGAACTTCTTGCGGTTCTGGGTGACGAGCTCGCGACGGTGCTGGAGGATGAGAATGTTCGGCGGCCGGCCGAGATAGTCGGCGAAGCGGCGACCGATGTGCGCCATCTTGATCGTCTTCCCAGCTCCGGTAGCTGCGACAACGAGCGTGCCACGACCTGTCGTCTTCTCGTCGGTCTTGACGATCGGGCGGAGGAAGGACGCGAGGACGGACGAAACCGCCCGCTCTTGGTACGGCCGGAGGTTCAACGCCGACCGCCTTCGGCCGGGACGGGGCCCCACACCGAGACACCCGCGCGCTCACGCCGGATCGCCTGCAGCCGCGCCTGCTGGACCGCGAGAAGCTCGGCCGCGTCCGATGCGTCGCCCGCCTCGACGCGCGCGAGGAGCGCGGCCTCGCGGGCGCGGAGGTCGGCCGCGGTCTGGGGACGAGTACTCACGCCACCTCGAACAGGCTGTGCTGGAGCGGGTTCGCCGCTACTTTGAGATTGGCTGCTGCCTGCTTGAAGTAGCTCGTCTTCAGCTCGGCGCCGAGGAATCGACGGCCTTCCTGGAGGGACACGTATCCCTCGCTGCCGATGCCCATGAATGGCGAGACGACGACCTCGTTCGGGTTCGTCCAGAGCTTCACCGCGCGTCGAATCACCTCAAGTTGAAGCGGGCAAATGTGGCGCTCGTCGTCGTCTTCGCGTGCGCTGCGATATTGTAGCGTCTCGCTCGGGTTGATGTCGGCGAGGCACGAGGCGAACATCGTCTCTTCGTTGGTCTCGCCCGTCCGCACCCACACAGGGCTCGCGTACTGCTGCCACTGGCCGACCGGGAAGTCGGCCGCGTCCTTGGTCACCGGCTCGGCGTTGTCGCCAGGCTTGCGCATCGTGATGAGGTAGTCGGGGATCCCTTGCCGCGATACGGCCGAGTCCTTGCGCAGTTCCTTGTAGAGAAGGCCGCGGGCTTTGGTCCGCTGCATGGCCTGGACAGGATCCTTCCAGATGACCACTTCGGAATGGAAGATCCATCCGCAGTCCTGGAAGGCGCGAATGAGGATGCCGCGAAAGTCAGTGATCCCGATGTAGCCATCACGCGTCTTGCTGGTCGGCAAGAGCATGCAGTGGAACGAGAGCAGCCGGCCGGGCTTCAGCACGCGGAACAGTTCGGGGATGAGGAACCGGAAGTGCTCGTAGAACTCCTCATGCGTCTTGCAGTTGCCGAGGTCACGCGGGCTAGCCGAGTAGGTGTAGAGCGACGCGAATGGGGGCGAGAATATCGAGTAGTGCGCACTGCTGTCGGGCAGGCCTCGGAGCACGTCGATACAGTCCCCATTGTAGATAGCGAAGCGGTCAGTCGTGACCTGGTCGATGACATTCATGCGGCCTCCTTGCTCACCGCACGGACCCAGTCCGGCACGATCTGCCGTGCACGCGGCGAGTAGCTGTTCCACTCTCGAACCGATGCGCCCTGTATTTCAGAGCGCACGGCGTCTTGCAGGTGCTCGCGCATCTCGGCGCTCATGCGCGCAGCATCGGCCTCCTTGCGGCGGTAGCTCGCCATGATGGCGTTCTCGTTCTCGGCGCGAATGACGTGAGCCTCGACGGACCGCGTCTGGCCGAATCGCCAGAAGCGCCGGATGGCCTGATAGGTCTGCTCGAAGCTATGGGACGCGCCGAGGAAGATCGTGCGGGCGCAGTGCTGCCAATTCAGGCCGAATCCGGCGATGGACGGCTTCGTGACGAGGACTGCGAAGCCCCCCAGAGCGAATGCCGAGAGCATCGTCGACTTCAACTCGTGCGAGTCGGAGCCGCGCACCTGCACCGCTCCCGCGATGGCCTTCTCGACCTCGTCAGCTTCGTCGTTGAGCTCGCACCAGATAACGCAGGGCTCGGTCGATGCGAGCACGATGGATGCCGCCTTCTCGATGCGCTTGGCGCGAGTCGCGCGGCGGTTTGCTCGCTGGTCCGACAAAGACCGAACCTCGGCCGCGAACAGGTTGCCTGCCCGATGCGCATCCTCGATGTCGACCGGAATGACGTGTTCGATCATCTTCAGCGGAGGGAGAGAATATCCGTCATCCGAGTATCCCAGGTCACTCGGCTTCTGAATGACCGCGCCCCACGACGCGACCCACCGCCAGAAGATGTCACGGGCGTGTCCCTTGAGACGCCACTCCTGCGTGGTCTCGCCATCGTGGACGAAGTACTCCGCGAGCATCTCGACGCGGGTCTTGATGCCCAAGAACTCGGCGTGATTACCAAGCTCGGTGTGGTCGTTCGGCGCTGGTGTTGCCGTCCCCGCGAGACGATAGGGCGTCTGCTGGAATGCTTCGATGATGGCCGTGCGGGTCTTGCCATCGTAGGCCTTCAGGATTGACGACTCGTCGAGCACGATGCCGACGAATGCGGCCGGATCGAAGTGCGCGAGCATCTCGTAGTTGGTCACGACGACTGGCGTCGTGCCGTCATCCTCGCGCAAGTAGCGCACGCCGATCCCGAACTTGATCCCTTCGCCGACGAACTGCTGCGCGACCGCGAGCGGCGTCAGAATGAGCACCCGGCCGAAGCGCGAGACTTGCCGCGCCCACTCGAGCTCCATCAGGCTCTTCCCGAGGCCCGTGTCCGCGAAGAGCGCAGCGCGTCCTTTGCGCAGTGCCCATGCGACAAGATCGCGCTGGTGCGGGAAGAGGCGTTCGTGAAGGGCCTCGGGCTCGATGCCGCCAAAGGTGGTCGACGCGGCCTTGGCCGTGATGAAGTTGTCGTAGCTCATGCCCGAGCCTCCACCGCGACCGACCGCCGAGCCCTACGCGGCGCAACCATTGCGGGGCAGTAGTTCGCGCGCACCAGCGGCTGGCCGCGGGTCGCGACGCGCGGGTCCACCTCGAAGATGTCGCAGGTGAAGTGCCGCGAGCCCGGATGGTTGCGCATGTGCATCTGGACGGCGATCGGATTGTGGTTGATGGCGTCCGCGGTTGCGGTCGCGTCATGCAGCCCGAGCGCAGTCGCTACCGCCTCGCCTTGCGCGCGCAGCTCGGCGAGGCGCTCCGCGGTTGCGGTCGCGTGTTCTGCCGCATCCTTCGCGGCCACCTCCGCGTCGACGATCTCGATGCGGGTCAGGCCCTTCGCCGTGATGAGGTAGCGGCCGAGCAGCATCGATCCGTGCCATCGGAGGAAGCCTGCTCGCTTCAGATCGAGCGCGAGTTGTGCAATGTGCTCACGGTCGTCGTCAGACCGCTCGCCCGAGCCCACATGGATGCGCCGAAGCACGTCAATATGCTCGGGGGTCAGATTGGCAGGGTCCATTGTCACTCTCGCTCGCCCGTTCGGGGCTCGTTGGGAAGCCGCCCGGGAACACCCCGGGCGGCACGGTGCCCGGAACTTCCGGGCGTCATTCGCAGCGCGGGCCGTCGGAACGAAGTCCGCCGCGCAGCGAAACTCAGAATGGTGGCATCAGCATCTCGCCCGGCTCGTCGTCCGAGTCGGCGGGAGGCGGGCTTGCGATACATCGTCGATTGTCGAGCCAGGACGCGTATCGCTTTGCCAGCGACACCTTCTCGCCTTGGCGGAACCAATGGTCCGAGGGTGGGTGCCTCTGGACCCAGCCGTCGAGCAGCGCCTGCAACTCGGCCAGCCCCGCCTTGTTCGGCGCAAACCCGAACTCCGACTCTTCGATCTCAGCCCGCTCGTTCGCGTCTTCAATAATCAACTCAGCTTCGAGCTTGGGCGGCGCTGGAATTGCCACGTTGACGATCAAGCCCTCGGGGGCAATCGGATGGGATTGGTAGTCGAAGAATTGCTCGGGCGTCATGTAGCAGCGATCGGCGATCGCCGGGTCGCGTCCGGTCGCCGCTGCGACGCCGGTCGACGTTCCGCCACCGCCCGCAAAGGCGTCGGCCTCGATCTCGGCGCGGCTCACGCGGCCTCCGGCCGAGCCGGCAGGATCGCGAGCACGCGCTCAGGCATCGGGCACTCGCCGCGCTCCCAACGCCAGATCGTCGTGGCCGTCACCCCGAGGCGCGACGCGAAGCGCTGCAGCGTCTCGCCGAGGTCGCGACGCCATGCCCGCAAGGCCTCGCCATCCGTCAGGCGCTCTACATTCGTGAGTTGAACGAGCACTTCGCCGCGCGGCCCCGCGGAGATAACCACAAGCCCGGCGAGTTGGAGTTCGTCGAGCGACGTCAATATCTCCTCGCGACCTTGCTCGCAGGCGTAGAGGCGATCGGGGCGGCGGATGCCCTCGACCATTCCGTCGCGGTCGGCGGTTGCGTAGGCGACGAACAGCGCCCGCGTGGCCATATTCGATAGCCCGCGGAGGTGCGGCAGGATGGACGGCGGCGGCTTCACTTCGCACCCCACGCGGCCCGGTTGTCCTCGTGCAGGTGCATCTTGCGGAACTGCTGCCAGCCGCGGAAATTGCCGCTCGCGAGCCGCGCAACGTGCGGCGTCGCCTGGTGCTCCAGCGCCGACCAATGCCCGTCGGCCGCGAGTCGAGCGCCGAGCTTCGCGTCCCGGGGAGTGCCGCGCCGGCCGTCATGCTGAAGGAACGACACGCGAGCGCATCGTCCAGCGGACACGAGGCGCACCAATCGCAGCGCGACATCGGCATCCCCGGCGGAGTCCGCAAGGGCCCACGCGACGTCCTCTGCGTCGACCATCGGGAGATGCCACTGGCCGAGGCTCAGAGGGGCAGGCACCGACGCCTCGCGCGCGTCCCGGATCGCCTCCGCGAGCTCGCGGATCTCAGCCTGCGCCTCGCCCGAGATCCGCAGCGCGAAGAAGTTGTCCCACTCGGTCGCCGAGACGATGGCGCGGCACGTCGCGAACGGCGCGAGGAGGCGGCCCGCGACTTCTTGGTGGACGCCGAGCGAAAGGAGCCGGTGCGCGTAGTTTGCCGCCTCGACGGCAGCGGCTTCCCAATTCGCGAGCGCATGTCGCGCTGTCGTCTCCGACACCTCCTCAGCCGCGACCATCCCGCGCTGCGCTGCGCCCCACCGCGACGGCCCCACCGCTGACTCGCGGACGCGGGCGATCTGCGTCTCCAGCGGCACGGCCCGCGTGCTCTGGACGGAGAACGAAAAGGCGCGGTGCCGGAGCAGCTGTGGCTGCACGAACATCGGGAACGTCACGTCCAGCGTCGTCAGCCGCGCGCCGTTGGGGGCGACCGAGTCGGCGAGGACGAGGGCGTAAGATTGACCTCGGCGGACGCCGCTCGTCACTGCAGGCGCGCCGCCGAGGTCGGGCGAGGGCCTTGCTGACGCGGACATCAGCAGCCTCCGAGAAGGCACGCGGCGCCGAGCGCCAGCGCGAAGACGACGACACCAGCCGCGACGACGCGCTCGAGATTTAGGGCGGGCGCGAGGAGGTTCACGACCGACCTCCGACCAGCGCTGCGAGGATCACGCAGAGCCCGCAGATGAGGACGACCCCCGCAAGGGTGACCAACACCGACTCAGCGAAGTCGACGACACGGCGGCGGCGCGAGGTGGCCGCATGGGCGCGCGCGGCAGCAGCGCCGAGCTGGGCGCGCTCAGCGAGACGCTGCTGGGTGGCGGCGCGGAGATCGGCAGCGCGCTGGGCGGCGCGGAGGGTCTCGACGCGCCGGGTCTGGGCCCGGACGAGGGCGGTGAGGTGCTGCGCGTTCGCGCGGTCCCAGTCGCGGGCCGTGCGCGGACGGGAGCGGGTGACGAAGGCGGGGGCTGCGGCGCTCACGAGGCACCGCCAATGCGGCGCGAGACGCGCAGCAGCACGAGGTATCCGATGATGTCCGCCTCGACGTCCTCACCCGCAGCCGACCCCCGCGCGAGCCGCGAGAGCTTGTCGTCGAGGCGAACGCGGATTTGCTCGTCGGTCGGCGCCTTCGAGAAGACGCGGACGGGCTCAAAACACGAGTTTCCGTAAGCCTGGTTCTTCGCGAGGAGCATCGCCTTGATGGCGTCGCACTCCTCGGCGATGAGGGCTTGGGCGTCGGCGAGAGGAGCGGGCTTGCTGCCAGCGCGAGCCCCGGACGCGTAGCGCACAGTGGGGACGTCCTCGAAAAAGGACACCTCCACCTCGCCCGGCCCGCTCACGACCGACCCCCGACGAGCCCGACGACCAGCGCGCCAGCGAGCACGCACGCAGCAGCGGCACCACCGACCAGCGCGAGGCGGCCAGGAGGACGCGGGCGCGGGGCGCGCTGGAAGGGCGAGGGGAAGCGGGAGGCAGGGCCGGGAACGGCAGGTAGAACAGCGGCATCATCGCGCACCTCGAACCGGCAGCCGCGCGAGCATCTCGTCGAGTGCCGCCCGGGCCTGGGCGCCCTTCGCGTAGATCCGATCGGCCTCATCTGGGTCGACGTCAGCGCCCGCCGCGCACACCTCCGACCCGACCTCGCCGACGTGCGCGAAGAGCCGCGACATGGCGTCGAGCAAAGGCGCCGGATTCGACGTCGGACGAGCGCGAGGCGGCCCGGCGGATTCAGGCCGTTCTCGGCGACGATCGCCGCGTAGATCTCGACCTTGCCGAGCGCTTCGACCGCGTCTGCCAGTAGGTCGACCGGCATCCGGTACTGACGTCGCGAGTCGTCCGAAAACCAGTGCGCAATGGTCGTCTCGTTCTCGCCAGTGAGCGCCGAGAATCGGGCTTGGGCACCCGGGTCGGCCTTGAAAAGCTTGGCGATCAGGCGCGTGATGCGGCGGCGATCGGGCGCCATGCCCAACACCTCAGCGTTGCGCGGCGGGAACGAAGGCGCGCAAGGTGCGCCATGGACGTTGAACGGCATGGTCAGACCTCAGGCGACTTTGGTAGGAGCGCTGGCCTCGACGGCATCTCGAGCACGCCGAATCGTGAACCACGCATCCAGTGTCCCCGCGCGATCGAACGAAGCGCCGAGGACCTCCTCGCACCGGGAGATCAACTCTTCGTCCGGGGCATGCAGGGCCTTGGCGGCGCGGTGCACGCGAACAGCGTGGAACTTGTCAGGCTCGACCAGATCGGCGGAAAGGAGCCGACTCACGGCCGCCTGACCCTCCCGGTCGACCCACTCGAAGAACGTGATCTTGCGCTGTGCCCTTGCCATGCGAGCACTTTACGACTTTCGCAATCAGGGCGTCAAGCGTCGTTACGAACATCGCAACAAGTGCCCGCTTTGACAAGGGATTACGAGGGCTGTAAGATGGCGGCTATGACGTCGATGCCTTTCCCTGGAGTAGCGATAAAGGCCGAGCGCGAGCGCCGCGGGCTGACATCGTTGGAGTGGTTGTCGACAAACGCCCGCCCGTCCGGCGTTAGCGATTGCGGTATGATCTCGAGAAGATAGCCCTCGACGTTCGGCAGCACCTCTGCCCAGGGCTTGACGTGCTCGACCGAGCGCCGATTGAGGCCCTCCTTATAGAGCACGACCTTCCCGGCGTCCATGAGCGCATTCGAGTCCGCGTGTCCACGCATCGCATGCTGCCATTCAATGTCTATGGACTCACCACGTTCAGGGGTGACCGAGCCACGATCTGGCTGAACGCCGAGGCGTGGCCCGAGTTGCCCGCGCTGGTCCCGAGGACAATTTTCACCACCGCACACGAGTGCTTTCACGCCCTGGCCCACAGGCACGAGAAGAGCGGCGGGAGCGAGATGCTCGAGTCCGAGGCCAACCGCTTTGCGGCCCACTTGCTTATTCCAGACGCGCCTTGCAGGCGTTGCCTGAGGCGACCGAGGCCGATCTCGTCGCACGCTTCATGGTGAGCACGTCAACGGCGCGGAAGCGACTCGCGGAGTGGCGGAAAAAGTCTTTGTAGCGTAGGCACTTACGATTTTCGCAACGAATGGGGTTGCGCGGCCTATACGGTTTCGGTAATGTCCGGGTGTCTCCAACGGAGCCCCGAGCATGCCGACCCCGACGACCGCCGCCCAGTTCCGCCAGCTCATCGCCAGTGTCTACGCCCGCCGCACGTCGCTCGCTGACGCCCGCTCGAACGAGCTCGCCCGCGAGGCTATCAACCTCCGCGGCGCCGTCGCCCGACTCGAAGGTGCCCGCCTCGGTCGCGCCAACGCCGATCTCTCGGCCCAGGCCGCGGTCGCTCTGGAGCGCGCCCGAGCGACGCTGGCGAACGCCGCGGGCCGGCTCTCGACCCAAGTCGCCGCTGACGCGTCGTTCGCGGGAGTCGCCTCGTGAGCGCCGCCGCCTTCGAGCCGCTCCCCGCCGTCCTCCCGGCTGCCCCGAGCCCCGTCGCGTTCCGCGGCTTCCCCGCCTCCCTCGAGGCCAGCGCCCTCCGCACGATCGTCGACCGCGCAGCCCGCGGCTACCCCGGCGCCTGGACCGCGACGTGGACGTCCTCGGGCGTCTCCCTCTCGGCCGCTGGCCTCTCCGCGCGCATCCTCCTCGCGGGTCCTCCGGGCGCCGTCCGGGTGTCGCTGCGTGCCACGCTCGGCGGGCAGGCCGTCCCCGAGGCCGCCCGTTCGCTCGCCGTCCGCTGCCGTGACGAGGCCGAGCGCTTCGCCCGCGCGCAGACGGGGCCCGAGCCCGCCCCGCCCCAGCCCCGCGGCCTCCCGGCCAGCGTCCGCACGACCGGCACGAGCCCGCTCGCGGCCCTCGTCGAGAAAGCGATCGCCGCCTCGGCCCCGCCCGCCTCGCAGTGGTCGGTCCGGTGGCGCGGGACGTCCGCGCTCGTCGAGTCCGCAGGGTGCCAGTTCCGGGTGGACGGGTCGACGGTGTCGAAGGCCCATCGCGACTGGCAGGACTTCACGGCGCCGCCGCCTGTCCCTGCCGAAGTGGTCGCGGTGGCGGACGCGGTGCGGGTGGCGCTGAGCGCGCGGTCGGAGGCGGCATGAGCACCACGTTCAACGTCTACGTCGGCGACGAACTCTACGCCGATGGCGTCACCGAGTCCGAGGTCGAGCGGTACGTCCGCATCGCGGGCGCTGGTACCGCGGAGGAGCGCTTCGGGCACTTCATCGACCCGCAGTCGGACGAGGTGCAGGCGAAGCCCCTCGGCGGCGGCCTCTGGGAGGTCACGGTCG